>Ga0209367_1002728_pt1 | contig 23574 bp, 21 predicted proteins | sample WorMetLIZISLAND2_FD_187412 | JGI IMG/M metagenome (GOLD analysis project Ga0209367, IMG submission 187412) | Marine gutless worms symbiont microbial communities from Max Planck institute for Marine Microbiology, Germany - Olavius geniculatus... ... | reverse complement strand
AAAGGTGATATTATTCAGCAGCACATTGACACACAGTCAGTGTGATGCGGGCAATATCACCTTTTGTAATTTTTGCTGTTTTCGATGTGCAAGTCCTTAAATGTTGCCGTTAACAAGTGTATAAACTAATGTTTTGTACATTTATTAAAATAATGACAGCTATTTACTTAGATTTGCTAAATTTGCAAAATGAGGTAAATGCAATGAACGTGCAATTCCAAACGATTAGGCGAGATTGAAAAATATTTATTAAACTCTATCCTAAAACAATGTATTTAGTCACACTATGACAGCAAAAAGGCATCACAGTTTGATCTGTTTTATTTTAAAAATAACAGCGCGTTTTTAACGTTTTAAAAACATGTTTTCAAACGTTCATTATAAAACCTGCTGCCAACGAGATAAGCACTATAAGCAGTGTCACATGCAGTAGGCCTAATCGTCGCCTATAGTCGCGGTGTGCAAGGCGGGCGCGTGTCAGCTACAAGACTCGTCGTATCTGATCGCGTTCACGTATCAACCGCGCACCGCACGCCGAGTGAGCGATGAAGTTCACTCGCTCGCTGTAGCAGGGTCAGAGATCGTCCATCAGTCGATTGTTCCACGGCGTACGCTAACCTGTCGCACACACCTGTGACTGACTGCTAGATCTACCTGCCTGCACCCGGTGCACCACGCCATGCGTCACGCCGCTCGCTGACGTCACGCGTGACGTCACACCGACCACAATGACGCAGAGTGTGAGTGTCACTCGCGTCAACCACGCGTGAAAACTGAAAACAGCTTGCTGTCGCCGTGCGGTGCCAACAGAACGTCTGGCTAGCTCTGTATAGCTTCAGTCACCGATATAGTGGTTAATGATGGCGCCGGGCGTATTTAGAAATGTGAAAGCCGACGACGTACCTAAAGTACATTTTTACGTTCAATTGCAGTTATTACTTCAGCTTGCCTGCGACGGGAAATGATGTTATTATTAAATCAGGCATGCTACAATAAAAATACACGCTTAGGCTCTTAAGTTCTCATAATCTAAAAACAATAGGCCTACCACAGTCCAAAGGGAATAAAAGGAACGTACAATACTTGTACAAAAATACCGCAGCTTTGACGGTTAGAAGTAGGCCTATCATCGATCGTGCTATATAGCCTAGCTGAGAGCACCAAGACCGAGACCTTTTATTAACAAGCAGGTCGGTACACATCGGCCTGGGTGTGTACGGCCGTCTTAGTACGTGCTTTCTTTTGTCCTGTGACGTTTACAATGTACTATAATATACAGTTGTATTGACTTCTGGGCCCTGGACTGTGTCGCGCGTGCAGAAAACATCATGTCCAACCAAGTACAGTGATTATGCCAACGGTGCACGTGTCCACAGATCGATAGGTCTACATACACTGTGTACCCAAAAAAGCCTCCCTGACGTTTTCGACCGTAACTTAAAAACCAATTATCAAATTTTGATAATTTTTGGTACGAATATTCCTGACACAACTTGCCATCAAATAACCGTTCAGTGTCCCACCTCACCCAGTGTATGCTAAATATATGCTTCTGCACTAGGCCTACTTAGGGAAAGCAGATCAAGCGCAATATGTGTTGAAATAAACAGAAAACCTAAAAAAACATCCCCGACATTATCGATCGTAACTCGAATAAAGATTAGCAGATTTTAATAATTTTTGGCAGAAATATTTCTGACAAAACTGGCTATTAAACAAGTGTTTTAGTTTCTACCTCACCAAACGTTTGTTTTTGCACTACCTGGGAAAAGCAGACCTAGCATAACACGTGTTAAAATGAATGAAAAAACTCCAATAAATTCCATCTATCATAATCTGTGGGCCCTAACAGGCTAACAGCCAGTCTACTCTATTACAAGATTTGACTGTCGTGCAGCCTACAGGAATGGCGATGAGAATGGCGATGAAAGCGTCTCCTTGCCTGTGTTCGCATAGTGGGCAAACACTTCAAGCAATTTTTACTGCACGAAGTTGAAAAATGGACAACGAGATGAAATGTCAAAGTGTCAGAAATATAAACAAAATGTGTTTTACGCGTTATGGTTATTCCTTTTATTTTGTATTTGTTTGCTACCTCTCATGGTGAATAAAGATGTATAAAAGGTGTGTATATTTTCAATCAGTCCTGTCGTATTTCGCTGTGCACAAGCAGCTGTTTGTGGTGACGAAAACGTGACGGCAAGCTTCGCCATTCCTGTAGGCTGTATAGGCGGCATGCAGGTACGCAGGTGCTTGGCACGCAGGTGTTCCTGAGCGCGGACAGACACCTCATCACGTGACCGGAAATACGCCGACTTGCTGCTCGTCGACTAGCGGATGTGCAGCCATTGGCGCTAAATAGCGGAACGCTGAGTGGGTTAGTATGAGACACCTAAAGGGAGAGAACGGCCGGTAGAATGATACCGGTAGAAACCACCGTCATCAATTAACACAGCTCGTTGGCTGTTCAGCGTCTGTACACACACGGACGTCTCTTCATTATCTCTTAGCTTTTTTCCACTAATAGAGAATGTAAGTCTCGTGTTGGCATCTACACGATTGCAATTCCTTTTGCCAATTCATATAATTCAGGCTTTATGTGTCATAATTATTTTATCAACTACAATATTTTTGAGCCGACGGCATAATTAACCTGCGTGCCTACTAGTTGTATTAGCCTAGTCCTACCTTACTTCTTCACCTAAATTTCATCACAATTTAATGCTAATTATTAGTTTTGTTTTTTAGTTAAGTTGTTTATTTTTTTTGTATTTTTTGTATTAAATTTTGTTTACTTGTTGTCAGTTTTCTTTTTGACGAATAAAGTTGTATATATATAAGTTAACAATGCTCTATGCCTGAGAGTTTTTTTCGTGCTCTTTTTATTTTCTTAGCAAACCAATGTTTTGGTTATAGTGTTTAGTTATTTTTGCATATGACAGTCATAACCGCCATTTGCCTTTGTGTTTTGAAACTGAGCAGTGCATTTATATTGCGAACATTTTATTCACATTTTATCTGTATGTTCTTAAAAAAAGGAACGATAAATTGATGATGATTCCAGCTAAGAACATAGGCATATAGTTCAGCAATGCGCCGACTTTCAACAATGAGACGGATGTCAAGTGTTTGCTTAACAATCAAAAAAACCTGCCAAAGCCCACACACGTTGACATCCGGTCAACGGCCTCCATTTACACAGCACACTCAGTTGTCTGTCTATCTTGGCTATCTTGCTGCTGACATATCTGCTGCTGCAACTGTGGGCCTACTACACACACTTAAGGTGCGCACAAACTACAGATCGACAAAAATGAAATTAAAGCCGCGCAGTCCGCAATTTCATTTCGTTTCATGCCCGTCGCTCTATACGCACCGGCACCTCTAGTTATCACACTGCCTTCATGAATACATACAGCTGACAGGTCAAATTGTGTAGACGTTACTTATAGAGCTTATTAACGCATTTAACTATGGGATTAAGTATGCACCATTTATTTTTAAAATATCAGCATGTATGCTATTGCTACAGCTGAAATATGCTCAGAGCTGTAATGCTGCCACATTCAAAATATGCAGTTAGCCATCTGCTCCAAATGCAAGCGTTAAGCAATGATAAATGTCATGCACGATCTACGCAAACAGGTACTTTAAAGTAGTTAAGAGTGTTGTTTGAGAAGTTAAAATAACGTGATAAACATTAAACACTACAGTTCAGTAAACATAACTATGTAATGTTACACAACAAAGAAGAATACTGGTCAATGTTTGACAATAAATAGACGACTAAAGAATAATGTGATAATTGGCATGAAAATTACAAAGTCAACCAACTGTGAATAATAAATATCTCCACTCCATGCCAAACAGCGAACACAATTCTAAGCAGATTATTGTACACACTTATACTATATGGTAATTGTAAAACATGTAGTATACAAACATAATACAATAATCCAGGAAACGCTGAATAAAAAATGAATATGCTGACTATTTTACAAAACTATTTTTACCACACTGAATTATCATACTTACTTTGCTGCGTGTCATGGACTATTTAAAAACACTGATAACTATGAATTATTGAAATAGAGTGACAAAAGGCAAAAGTTTACTTACGTAAGCCTAGTGGAAAGATAACATGTACATTTACAAAAAGTACAACAGCAGATATGTGAATATGAAACAGTAGTATATAACTCACATCTATGGCAAAGACTAAATGATACAAAATGCTGTACATCACAAGTCGACAATGGACTGTTTAAAATAAGGCACGCATATAAACGTGAACACCAATTAATAGAACCGTATTACTGATGAAACATACATAGCACTCGCTTATAACTCAACTGCAATCGACGGGCTGTAAAAGCAATTACAACTATAAATTCTGTACATTTATATGAACACGACGAACATACATATACAATAGAACTGAAATAGCTAATACACTTGAAATAACTGCAGTAAAACTGTTACATAATCTTACATAAAAAGACTGCACTCGAAATGTTTTACTATCTCGTTATTTTGTTAGTCAGTTATGCACTAGAACAAAGATGTTGGAAATGTTCTTTTTATAATTACACGTTACAGACTGATTGAGGCTACTTCATAATACGGACAATAAAATAGTCAGCAGTTCAAACTGTTAAAAACGATCACACAAGTATGAAATAACGTAATAAAATAGCACAGTCAAATTATGCAAACACTTTCGAGTGCTGGGCACTGAGCAGCTGTCGCTGAGCAATGTGAGAAACTAGATTAATGTCAATGCTCTTCGCTGGAGACAGCAGACCCGATGGCCAGACACTTCTAGACCAAGCCGCATTGAAAGCATCATAGTCGCTGGCGGACAGAGAGTTGAGAGATGATGCCGCTGAGCCCGGGGAATTGGGAGGAGACAAGATGCAGCCCGCATGAAGCGTAGGTGATGGAGGCTGAAAACCAGTAGTCCGGGGAATTCGGACTGCACTGGAACTAGTGGGAAAATAGGATCTAGACGACAGGTCATCGTAAGCACCGTTAAATGATACTGGACTTGAACAAGGACTGGCGGAATCCGTGGATAGGGAAGTTGCATCGGAGAAATGAGATGAACCTTGCGCGAGAAGCTCAGTAGCAGCGCTCTGGCGCGCTGCAATAGACCTGGCCTGCTCTTGCGCCAAACGACTGGCTACACCGTGACCTGCAGCGGGTTCGTTGGTCTGCAGCAGCGCTGACAGCGTCTGCAGCAAGTTGTCGAAGCAGCGATGACTGCTGACTGACGCTGGCGGCGCTAAAGCTATCTGCGGCAGCAGCATGTTCACCGCGTGGATCGGTAGCTTGGACGGCTGCTGGACCGGAACCTGTCTCTCGTGTAAACTGTGGATGAAGTGACAGCGAGAGCCGTACGGGCAAAATCCCGTCGTGTGGAATGTGCGACAAAGATCGGTCTTGTACTTGGGATGACGGGCGACGGACCGCAGCTCGCCAACGCCGTGTGCGAACTGGCACTTGTCTCCATAGCGACACGTGCCGTTCTCTTCATACGTGCGACACAGTTCCGTCTTGTACCGGTCGCATTTCACCGGAGACGACGAAGTTGACGACGACTTGACAGCGCAACGAGTCTTGACGCCGTTCAGAACGCTGTCAATACTCTGCGGCAGTGTGCTGCTGGTGGAGAAGATATTGTCGTTCAGAGCATTCTGCAGCGCTGCAATGTCGGTGGCGTGTTGCTGACCATGACCTGCCGACACAGCTGACGAATGCCCACTCGTGCAGTTCATCTGCTAACCACAAAAACACACACGAGTAAAAATGCTGTACAAAAATAGCACAAAGTATAATTCTGCCAGTGCCGAGAACTACAATCAACTGGTTTAGCTTAGTGACTAATGGCGATGTGTATGACTGCTGCAAACAAACAGAATTGATGCACATAGTTAACAGACAATCAGGGACTAAATCAACGACACGGTAAGCATGCAGTTACAGGGCAGTTTTGTCCAGATTTTAGATACCTACTCCAATTACTTGCTCAAAAACGCACAGGCCTACTATAAGCAAAGTTGAGGTCCTACAAAAAGTCAAACTTAATGGGAGTGGGTGTATGGCTCAGTGATTTTAAGCAACGCTTCAACGAAATGTAAAGGTGTGTACAAAGCGACGTAACTGAACTGACACGGTTTTTGACGAGATGACTGATGGGCGTGCGTACTTGCGCGTAGTCACCTAATTACTGACGGGTCGTTAGATGGCAATATATTACTGCTTGCCGTTGGTCAGTTCATCAAAAACTAAACCATGTCAGTTAAGTTACGTCGCTGAGTTACGCGCTTTAACAGTTTCGTTAAAAACTTCGCATGCAAAGGACAACAACTTCATCGAAGTGCGTAAAAGCATTAAAAGCAATACACATTGAAATACAACTCAGAAATAAAATCAGACATGCTACGGTGATTTGTGAGAAGACAATTAACATTCTAATTTTATTACCGTGTTTGTGTAAACAAATGAAAAAAAAAATGCTGCTTTGGTTTATGTGCGCTCACCCCGTCAGGCTCTCAGATGCATTCCAGCAGAAACACCAGACAGCTGGTCGGCATTTAAATTTGCCAATGATCAGTGCTACGGTCAGTTCGGCGAACTGAAAGTTTGGTGACCAAAATTACTATCGTCGGCGGCGTTGGGCATAATCGTTGTCCCCGAACTGAAAGTAGCAAATTTTGCGTTCCTTCTATCAGTTAGCTGAACTGAAAATAGAATTAACGTTGGCAATAGCCATTATAATATACACGTTACAGATAGTCAACAAGACTATCAAGAAGAACATACCAAATAGTTTGTCACTGGCTGTAGTTCAGTACAATACATCGCTAGTCGCTACAGATAATCTCACAAAACGCTTCAAGAGATGCATCACTCAAGTCACGTGCGTGTCTGTGACACAGTTTGTCGCCCGATCTGTTATATAGCAGTCTGGCGAGGGCACCTGCCGATGTGGGCGTGCCGTTGCACTGTGATTGGCCGAGGGCGGAGTCAAAGTTCGTCGCCATGTAGACCCAAGGCTATGTGCGGAGGCCTACCTAAAGTAATAAAGCCTACCTCCCATACAACACAACGCGCGCAACGCAGTTGCCTTGCGTACTTTCTTTGACGCAACTGACAAAGGCGACGCAAGCATAGTACGCAAAACGCAACAGACGTAGCTGATAAAACTCATGCAAGCGACACAATGGTGAAAACACAAGGATAGAAACGGACAAGAGGTGTTTATTCTTGCGTTGCGTACCCTTGCGTTGCGTAGGAGGGAGACCAGGCTTAATTGTTTACGTTCTAACCTGCGCTGAACTGGCTTGGGGACGTGACTTTGGTGCATCTTGGTGGTCTCTGTCTTCTTTCACCGACGTGACCTATTTTTTTCGCACACAGGTCGAATGCTGCCGTCTCGGCGTCTTGCTTCAAAGTTGGTCCAGTTTTTGAAGTATCACGCATAGTGTGCCATTCGTGATAAAACGAAATTTAGCTGCCCGTAGTTTTTGTGTAGGACTACTGTTATTAACATGAAGGGGTCGTCTCTAATGACCGTTTGACGTCACGCTCAGAGATGGGAGGGGAGTTCACATTATTGTGACGACGTGTGACGTAGCGGAGAAGAGGGGAGTTAAAGGTACTATGACGTCAGACAACATCTGCGGAAAGGCGCATTGCACAGCCAAATTCACGTCGCTACTCGCCGTATGTGGCAGGACGAGTAGGTCTAGAAACATTTCGATTCGGAACACTGTGCTTAATTTCACAGGATTTTCTGCATGAAGTTAGACAATTTTGATAACAGACGACGTGTGACGTAGGGAGAAGAGGGGCGGCGCCAGATGGGAGCCGAACATTTCCCCCCTGGGCCTGTCAACCGCGGACGTTTCCCCTTGCTTTTCGAGTTCCAAGGACGTTTTCCACCTTAGGCCAGTATTAACATATTATCAGAGTCAGCGCCAAGACTGAGCAGAAATTTTTTGCAACATAAAAGCAACTCCACCTTTGAAGTCTTGTCGTCGTTGAGTACACAATAAGTCTTAGTAGGCGCGAGTGTGCAACAATTAACAGCAATTAGGGACGTAGGCCTACGCGCCCATGAGACGATTAAACTCGACTCGATACAGAGTGAACAAAAAGAGTAGAAGTAGTTATCGCACATATTTTTTTTACGTATGGGCTACACAAAGAAAGCAAAATTTGATAGATTGTGCAGACACTCTGCTTGCTGTGGCAAACACTGCGCTTTGAGTGGCGTTTTGACGTCGCAGTCCGCCGCTGTTTTTGAGAAGTTGAGAAGTGAGACTTTTTGAGACTTGCCCTTTGCTTGACGTATTATTATCATTCTGTCCCACTGCTATAGCATAGCATGGGACAGATTATAGAATCAATTGCCTCTGTCAGTCTGTCTGTAAACACTCCTACTGCCGCTATAATTTTTGATTCGATTTTTATGAAATTTTGCACAGTGATTCGGGGCCCAAAAAGTAAGATCGAGTTTGTTTGGGATAAAAATCTGATAACTCCTTCCCTTATTTTACCCCAATTTTTAAAAATTTCCATTACGGCATATGGGGATTTCAAAACGGTATAACTCGGTCCTCGTCAAGATAATTGAGAGCTTTGTTTACTTACCCCCTATTTTCGGGGTCGGGCAATCTAACGGTGTCATTTAAATTTACCCCCTAACAACCCCTGTTGCCAAAGCAACCATTCAAAAGTTGCAAAATTTTATTTGCATTACAGCCAATGGAGATTTTAAAGCGGTATAACTCGGTCCCCGTAAAAGATAATTGCGCGCTGTTTGCACCTACCCCCTAGCTTATTTCGGGCTCGGGCTATCCGACGGTGTCATTTAAATTTTTCCCCTGCCGACCCTTGTTGCCATGGAAACGAATTTTGGGACAAAATTGACTATAGGCTAACTCGGCTTCCGCACAGCAGTAATTATAGTTCAACTGGTCTTTAACTCATAATTTGTACATTTTATTATATAACTAGAAATACGTTCTGTGGAACGAGGTATCTGTCCCATTGTCACGCTGCATAACACCACTATTGTAGACATCTACGCTAAACTAGTTGTACTCTGGCCTTACGAGTTCCCGTGCACCATGGTAACTGTAGGCTCACTAGAGCGTCGAATGCTGAAACGCAGCTGCTAGTCTATATGGCGTGGCAATGGGACAGATACCTGGTTCCACAGAACGTATTTCTAGTTTAAGCCTATTAATGATAACACAAGAGTATTTGATGTTTGCTGCATTCTTTCACCATGCTGACACAAAAATTATGCCACAATCTAGCGCTCGATCGATTCTCATGTAACAGTATAGGAAGGGGGAAACGTCCGGAGGGAACATGTCCAGGGGGAAATGTCCTACACCCCGCCAGACGAGGCAGCTGCTCCCCGTGCCCTTGCCCTTGCCTCCCCCCCGCTGCCCGCCGCAGAAAAATTTTGACGGTGATTAAATGCTCTCTGGTAACCAAACACATGCCAAGGTGTGACTTATTTAACGTCATTTTTGCAAGATACTGTGACTTTTTGCGTTTTCACGTATCAAATTTTCGACTTCCATTGAACGTCCAAAGCTACAAGTAATTTTAATTTAAGCAAAGCTCATGAAACCCGCGACAGCCTTAGCGGTTCCTGTTCGCACATTGTCTTGGTCTATCTTCAGCCATTTCGTCGCAATTCACCCTGAAGTGTGCACCGCAGCCGAAAATCGCAAAAAAAATCACTAACACCCTTTATTTTGGGGTCGTTTAAAGTCATCGAGGTAAATACCCCATCCCCCAAAAAGCTCGTCCCTAGTGCTTGTTATAATAAGCAGCATGTCTATGCTTATCTGCAACTGTTTTCATGATAGACGAGCCAATATCGACAAAATAACCAATTTTAGAGGGGTACGCCTACCCCTCTTTAACGCTCGCGTGCGCAAGCCTCCTTGAACATAAGGGGTTGCGACTTAGACTACTAAAATCTATGTTTGATGCTGAAAATAACTGTCGCTCGTAAAAACTGTTTCACATTCAGGGGAGCTTCGCCCTTTTCCCTCAACCCCTGATCTGAGGCTCTGCCGCAGGACCCCGTTTCGCACACAACAACTGAATATACACGGTGTTTCATAAAAGGACCCCTTTTTGTTTTTTTCATAATTCACTCAAATGACAATCAATTTACACAAAATCTGCAACAGTTGTAGCTGAAAAAATAATAATTCAAAATATCGCAACAAAATTTGGCAGTTGATTAAATATTCTTTGCCAGTTCTGACGTAATGCTGATGTCATAATGTGTCACGGGATAGTCTCAACTGGTGCTGTCAGTTGCTACCCTGCTCCAATGGTGAAAAATCTGGTTCATTCATGGCAAAAACAGTTACAAAAACATGCAAAGCGATGGGGATAGTTAGACTTTTACGCGTTCGAGCAAGACAGTGCATTAGCACACCGAGCTTGCAAAATGGTTGCATTTGTGGAGCGCAAGACGCCTGATTTCATGTCCCAATGTTGCTTAGTGCTGACACAATAAACATTTTTCATTAGCGAACCAGATTAAGCTCACCATCGAAGCAAGGTAGCAACTGGCAGCACCAGTTGAGACTATTCAGCTTGTACACGTGACACATCATGACGTCAGCATTACGTCAGGACTAGCAAAGAATATTTAATCACTGCCATATTTTGTTGCGATATTTTGAATTAGTATTTCTTAATTTACAACTGGTACAAATTTTGTGTAAATTGATCATCATTTGAGTGAAATTATTATTAAAAAAAACATAAAGGAGTCCTTTTTATGAAACACCGTGTAATTGTCGACATTTGGCTTACACAAAAAATTGCCCTCCCCCTTCTGTGTTCTAACCCTTACCCTTCGTTGCTCCCTAGCTTCAGATTCCTAGCGCCGCTTATGGATATAATTTTATATATCGTAAATCTCATCTCTGTAGGCTACACTACAGGCTGCCAGGTGTTGAGGGTAGACGTTTGTGACGTCATACTTGATGAGGGTCCAGAGTAGTTACGAAGGGGGAAGGAGGTTAATTTTTTCTAAAATCGCGTGACGTCACTTATGGACGACCCCGAGACTGAATTTATTCATTTCATGCGAGCTTGATTGCTGCCTGAACGTCATCAAATGCACAAATGGTTAAGTAGGACTAATCTTCGATCGTTTTTATGCAAAGTAAACAACCACTATACATATGTATAGCAGATTGATTCGTTTCTGTAGTTTCAAGTGTTTTTTTTAACTTTTTGACGAAATTTTTTTTAATGAATGTTTTAAAATAAAAACGTAAAAACATGAAAAAAGAAAAAAAACGTAAAAACGTTTATTACATGAAATATTGGACTATATTTTCAATAACATTATTCTTTCAAAAATTATTTCACCGACACATTCTGCACTGATCAGTGATTAGTCAAGATTCCGACACATCTTCGCAGACGCATCGCTACGATCGCTTTCATCGTCCTGAAAACGGCAGGAAAGAAGGTGTTTGTTTCGTCGCCCAGAGCGTCTGTCGGTCAGTAGGCTTAACGCTGCCCGTGCGCGAGTCGCTCGGGGTCGCACTGGTTCTGTCGCACCTCGACTACGGATGTTTTGCAATCGCCGGTTCGCCAAGTCCACTGCTCGACAGACTGCAGTCGGCACAGAGACGGCACAGTCGGCAGCTCGACTGATCTTCGGTAGTCGGTACCAGTCGCCATGTCCAGGTCATGGTCACGCCACTCCTTTGCAGCCTTCACTGCAGGGCTGCCGCGGTACTTGAAGGACCGCATTCCGGTCGAGTGGTTTTGCCAAGGCCGCAATATTAGGCCTCTTTGAAATGCCGCGAACATAATTGATCTACAGTAAGAAATTAATGATATGATAGTTGCATATTTAATGTGTCTGACAGTGATATCCGAGCAGGCCCGTCGAGAGCCACAGCGGTTCCCGGGGAAACATTCTCGCAGCCCCCAAACATTTTTTTACAATGTTTGAATTTTTCTTTCCAAAATGGTGCATTCTTGTATTTCTGAGCGACGACGGGGCCCTAGACGTCGCGGGGCGCGGAGTAGCTTACCCCCTAGGCCTATACCGCACCCTCTTTCGGGCCTGCATCCGAGCACGTGGTTTCGGGCTAATAGGCATACTGCAAACAGGGGCGCCTTAATAATGCATAATGTGTACATTTAACTCAGGAAAAATGCAGACATGGTTCAAATAATGAGCCACGCGACAGCTGCGACAGATCGTATGGTCGTCTGGGCCTGCAAACGACAGAGAATTAAGACGTCGAAAGTACACGTCGTGTGCATAAGACACACAAACAGTTCGGCGGACGAGTGTCTGTAGTTTGGCTGATTGACGCTTGTTTGCCTGTCGAATGACACAAAGTTCACGTTCTGTTTTAGAGCCGTATTGATAGAAAGAGACGCTTTCGTCGTACATGTAGGCTAGGCAATTTAGGCCTACGCGGCCAGTGTCATGTCAGTAATGTATTTGGCTGTTGAGTGCTGACCGTTGAAACAAACTTCAGAAAAATTAACAAATAACAATGACTAAGTTGATATTCGTAGCTATTAGCAGTGGCAGGTCTAGGCCCGGGCCGGGGCTCCCAGTTTTGGTCCAGCCCCCACAGTTTCGTGGCCACCCATGATTTTTTTGCTAAGATAACACAAGTTTTTGATTTTTTTTTGCTTTTCCAAATTTTAGAAAAGCGGCCAAATTTGCGGCTTCCATTAAACGTCCAAAAACCATGGTGCTTCAGCTTCAGGGGGGCTTCGCCCCCTGACCCCCTGAACAGGGGCCCTTCCCCTGGATCCCGCTGGGAGCTTTTCCCCCAGACCCCCGTTATAGGCTCGCGCTACCGTGCTCGCCATCGGGCGGAGGTCCGTGCCCCCCAGATATTGCGGGCTAGAACCGCCACTATTAGGCAAAGGTGGAAGAAGAAATCTGAGCTAATGCCCATGAGACCCTCGACGCAGGTTGTCGTGGTCTATTTTCAATGGGCAATAGGCCTAATTCGATCAAAATTTACTCTTTAAATGTGCGTCGCAGCATGAAGTCGCGAAAAATTCACTAAACCCTTCTTAGTTTTTGAATTTCAATGTTGTTCAAGGTCAGCGAATTGATACTACCGGCAAGGTGTTATTATGATAAGAAGTCTGTGCCTATATATCTGCAGCCGTTTTCATGCTAGATTAGTCGCAGCAAACTGATATAAAATTCGTTAACTGCGATAAAACACAATCACTAAAATTCAGTAAAACAAACGAGAGACTATAACACACACTGCAGCCGACAGCGGGGCACAGGATATGTGTTATTAGGCTATAGCTAAAAACTCGAACAACTCCTTATATACGCATCTTCTGCTTATTGGTAGCGTGAGCATCTGCTGCGCGAAATATCCTAGGTTCCAGTCCTCGTGCGTGCAAACTTTTTGCAACATTGTTCTCTTCGCTGTCGTAATTAGGCCTAATTTTTTTCGAGGTAATAAAATTAAAAAGTCTGACTTGCATGGGGTTGAAGGTTGCAAAAAAGTAAAGTGAGCGTAGGGTTAGGGATAGGGTCAGTAGTTATGGTTTGTGCCAGTGTTCGTTCATTTTTGAGAAATTGTACAAAATTGTTCGGCACAGATTTCTCGTGGTGCTGGCGTGAGGCGCTTGTCCATATTTCACACTCACTTCAGTTTGGTACGATGCAGGTCTGTGGTACGATGCGTTAATTAGTAGTATTACTGCGCATGCGCACTAAGCAGGAAATTCATGTTGCTTCTGCGCATGCCTACAAAGGTGTTGTTTTGGTGTGTGGGGCAAAAGTCAGAAATAATATGTGTGAATTTATGTTTATTTGTTTTTATTGCATTACATTGTATTTTTAAAATGCATAAAACGCGGTTTTATTGATCTTTTGTGTCTATTTTTTATCAATTAGATTGTGTTGTTTCAACATTGTGTTGTGTTACATTGTAATGGGTACCGATTGTAATCAGTCTGATAATAACTTGAGAATGTACGGTGATCGGCAGTCTGATAATTGTTGTCATATAACTGATTCAGATCGCAATACGTCACGTAGCTGGCTGTTAGGCATAGACTGTATTTCCTTCACTGCGTGTCACCGTCCTCATTTGTACAGCATCCGGACGTCCATGTGTCATTGTTCATACTTTTACTTACTCACCTGGCATTTATTTGCATATTTAGTCTGCAGTGTGCTGAAATATACCAAATAAAATGTAATACAAATATAGCAGTATTGACTTTAGAATGAGATTCGCTTGCTTAGTTTAGCTTTTTGGCTAACGGCAAGATCGACCGTTTTATCACGGCTTATGGGTTGATCTAAAACACAATGGGGAACTGCGGCTGGGTATGGCTAATTACCACAACAGACCATAACGACAGAAGACGTCGTAAAAGACAAATGGATGGCGACGAAGAAGACGGATAAAACAAATGGGCATAGTTTCAAGATCTTGACGGTGAAAATCAGCAATGGAGGGTGTCGGTAAAATGCATCTGGTGCATCTGCGTCTAGTGCATCTGAGAGCCGCAGCAAAAATGTGTCCATACGGGTACAATGCGTCTACACAAACTGCATCTTGCCTAGCCTATAAACCTTACAAACCGCTGGCGTGACACTGTTTATCACTTCATCATAAATTAATTTGTAACTGATAAAAATTTCTTTTCTATTAAAAGTACCATATGCATTATTAAAAGTATAGAGTATTTAAAAATAACCAGTGTAAACTGTAAATGTGCCGAGCGTTTTAAATCTCTTGAACACTGAACAACGTTGCAATGCTGCATGACTGTTTGTCAGCAGCTTTAATGTGTACAAATTTATTCAACCAATGTTAATTACCATTGCTGTTTTACACTTGAAGTTATTCTACGCTATCTCTGTTAACTGCAGTAACAGTCCATTGATGCATGCGTATAGTTTAAAACTTAAAAGTTCATGAAAAGCAAGTATCAAAAAGTAACCTAATTCATATATTTCACAATAAACTACTGTAATGCATACATATAGCATCAACATATTTTTTAAAATACAGTCTTTGTGGTAATGATTACATCACACAATACAAATTGCGTGTAAATACGTAATCAAAAATGCACATGAAAATCCTAGACTAGGCCAGGACAATAGGCCCTAGGCCATCATTCAAAGCTGAGGCCAATGATATCATTTTAGATGAAACCGGTAATATGCGTCTATTAGATGCACTGTTTAGATGCAAAATACCCGTTGGCCCAGACGCACCAGACGCAGATGCACCGGATGCATTTTACTGACACCCATGACTGGATGGTGAAGATGAATGACTGAAGATGTCGACGACGACCCGTCACTCGTCCAATTGCAGTCTAACCCGACTTCGACTTGGAACGTCATCAAGTTGACGACTTGGATGAAATGTGGTCCATTATGGTCAGTATGTGGCCTGTTGTGGTGTTGTGTTCATTGTGGTAACTAGTCGTACAGACTGCGGCCCATCTGCCCATCGTGTTTTAGTTCAAGTGCAGCTAACGTCACACCTCTAAAATTTTTATTTTTGCAAGTCTTAATTTAATGTTGTAAGTTGCAATAAATGTGTCAACTAGTGTTAAATGTTGCAAAATGAGCAAAGCAAACTTATAACTATTGTTACGTTTAACCCTAATTGGTACATTTATTACGACTTGTGTTAATTAAGGCTTACACAGTGTTATTACAAATCTAGTAGGTTATTTGGTTAGGGTCAGGAACTCAGGATTAGGGTTAGGCAGATCAAGATATACTGGTTAGGATTAGTGTGAAGATTAAGTCTAGTGTTAACCCATTTATGCCTGAATTATTTTTTGATTTACTGTCCAGGTAGGTGTTTCATTTTTTGGGGGGGGGAGGTGCTAGGCATGAATGGGTTAAACAGATAAAAATAATGCAATACCATTCTTTTGTAGTTAGTCATTATTGGTCACTTTATCTTATCATTTGTTTGGAAAGAATGATTACAGTGCATGTTTTTAAAGGGTCTCATCATTTAGCAGCCCATCGAATGTCCAGCTCTTTGTTATATGAATTTATTTGTTAGCAGTGATTTATTAATTGTAGCATGCAGTACCTACTCAAAGTACTCAGATGTCAGTGTACTGTATTTTGTAGCTGATACATCTGTCCATTTGGTAAATGAAGATATTTCGTCAATTTTTAATTTGAATTTGATGGAATTCTGATATAAAAGGTAACTAAGAATAGTGCCCTTTTTGTTGTACTATATTTACTGTTCATATTTCTTTATGTGCTTGATTAAATGTAGCTATGCTGTGTTTATCTTGTGCAAAGTTTTGTACAGAACCAAGCATATTACCTTAGGCCATATCCTAAACTTAAAATGTAAAGGGATTGCTGGAGTTCGATTTTTACAGGTATTATCGTGTACTTTTTACTCATAAGGGGTAAATAGGAATGTTGTGAGACGTAGATTGTTGTTGTAAATATTATGATGCAGATTGGGCGAATGCAATGGAGCGTTTGAAGCGCACGTTCAGCATGCGCAAGAAGCACGACACCAACATAGAATCCAACAAACCTCACCAGTGGCAGGAAGATGAACGCAAAGTCCGAGAGGGTTCCTGTAGTTTCCAAGTCAAGGTATGTTGACAGTTAACTGACTGCTTGATATCATTGAATAATACCAGCTTTGCATCAGGTGTTTGTGTCATGGTTTCAAATACTGCAATTGTGGTTGCATGTGATTGTGCAAAATGTCTGTATTTCCATGTATTACAAGAGTCCAGCAGTTGCTAGAGAAGGTTGACAGTACTGTACTGTACTGCCTGACTCTCGCTACATTTATTCTCTTTACTTATTTAATGTCAAGATTGTAACCTCATTGGATTGTACCTGTAAATTGTACTACTTCAGGTTACAGTAAATAAGTACCAGAAACTGTTTTAATGAACACATAGTCTATGCATGCGGTAAATTCTATTGCTGATTGTGACCAAAACGCTGCAGATAGAGACATGGTTAAGGTACCACAGAGTATTGGTCAGGCAGCTCTGTTTGCTTTTTTAGACAGTTTTGTCATAGCCACAATTGGTCAATGATAATCGGTCAGTTGTTAATTGGTTATCATAGTGATGTGTTGTGTGCTGTTTCTTTGTAGTATCTTGGGTGCATTGAGGTTTTTGAGTCGAGAGGCATTCAGATATGTGAGGAGGCAGTTAAAGCCTTGAAGTCGGTGAGTAACCGTAGTATGCTAACTGTTAGCTTGTCAGATATTTGTTGTTGTTGTCTACTGATTTATGATTTTGTGTTTTTTTTTCTGAACTCCCAATAAGGCTTAACATTGAGTTGTTATAATTTCTTGTTAACAGTATGTTGTTGCTTCATTTTTCATTTTTTTGTGTTGCTTGTTCGGTTGTATGTTGATATTAAGTTTTTAGTAGTATTGCTGTGTTGCATGCATATTGTAATGTATAACAGATCCTGTGTTTATATATCAGTGCTAATATAAGTTTTCGATGGTAAGAGGTAGCAAAACTTAAGACAAAAAAGTTTTCAAGTTGTCAGTTTTACGTTATTATAGAGTAGCACTTGGTTAGGTATTAGTGTACATTATTGGTTAAGTCTCGAAGTAGCAAGTTCTGTGATACGGATATGCATCATATCATTAATGCAAGTGCAAAATTAACCAGAGAAGTATGCACATAATAAAATTGATTATTTCTGTAAAAGTACCTACAAGTTATACGTACAAGTTTCATAATTATTGTCACTTTACCTTGTAGTCAGACTGTCAAACTTTGTTCTGTTTCAGTAGTCTTTGTTTTATATTAGTTATTTTTAATATTTTTGGAGAGTTTTTTTTGTCAAAATTATAACATCTGAAATAACAATCGAAAGTTATTAATTAATTGTTAACTAAATTTTTTGGCTGTTGAGTTGCTTTACTTACATTGTTACTTGCCTAACTGTATGCAGTATTAAAGCATTGGAAATATGTTTGGTAGCTTTCTGTCAATGTGATAAACATTATTTTTCCTCAGTAGAATACTGTGAAATAGTAAGTTTAGAGCTGTCAAATTAATGCATTAATTAACGTGTTAATGCGTTAATAAATTAACGTGCATTAAAAAAATTAATGCGCGTTAAACTAATTAACACACATACGTAAATTTATGTTAATTTACTTAATTCCGTGAAACAAAAGTTCCAATATTCCGTTAAACTGCGGTTACTTGACAGTCAAATGAATTCAAGTAACTAAACTGTAGTTGCTGTTCTATCGCTACTGTAAATGCATAATTATTTTGATGACAGGCTAATAGATTTCTAGCTATGACACCAGTTATTGTTGTTTATAGGTTGAAAATGGGTTAAGTTTCTATGTTCTACAGGTGGGGCCCTCCAAACATCACGGGACCCAGGGTAACTTACCCCCTACTCTCCCCCTCAACGGGTTTGGGTGTGTTAATAACGCATTAATTAATGCGTTAAAAAAATTAATGCAGTGCGTTAGTGCATTAAAAAAATTAATGCTTTGACAGCTCTAGTAATTTTTCACCATATATCATATTTATGTACTGGTAATATCTTCTTCTGGTAGGTGCAGAATTGAAAGTTGCTTTTGCCTTAAAATCAGGCCTAGTGTAAAGTAGAGACGCTTCTGTATGTTGGAAATATTTGTATCAAAATCGTTTCAGAAGAAAAGACGGTCGGCTTGGTCACGGTTGTCTTTTCGAAAGAAACGTGGTAGCTCCCAGGTACTGTAAGTTACATCCATTTGAACGGCTAATGCCCACTCTGTTCTGGGCTGCTTGCTGTTTGCTATTTTAGCCGTTTTATGGATAGCATTTTATATCATTCCCATAAGGATACTAACCCAAAAAGACAGGTGTGTAAAAACCAAAGATGGTGTGAGCATCTTCCAGGCAGAGTAATCAGCATGTGAAAAAATTTTTCGCATCAATAGGCTGATGTTCAAGCTCACCAGTTATCGCAAATCTCAGTCGCAAGAATAACGTATATTGCATGCCGTAGTTGCATGTCACTTCTGTGCAGAAGTGCAGCATTTGTGAAAGCTGCAAACTAAGACTGCGTACATTTGATTCTATGATTTTCATCAGTAGTATATAAAACAATGATGAATTACGATAATAATGCAGATGGTTGCAGAGTCAAAGAAATGTTTACTTGCTTAATAACCCTGCTAGCCTAACATGCTAACCATCTGGGCACTTACATTTGATTGCATTCATTGGTTTAAAGTACTTAGTGGCTGATTGTTTGCTGTATTCCTTTCACCTGCAATAATTGGAAAGTAATAATTTGATTTCTGTTCCGACTTGAAACTTCTGTTGATGTAGCAGTTAACATCTTATTGTTTTGTTTTGAAAATATATTTTGAAGTGTGTTTTTAAGGTGAAAGGGCTTGGCTTTATTATCTTTTGAGGAAATGTTTCTTGCATGATATTCCCTAGTCATTTGAATAATGCTTTGAAATTATGCTAATTTTGTGTCATTTTGCGTTTGCTTGCTTTATTAACTTTTCATTAAGTTGCTTGTTATGTTACACTGTTGGAGAAAGCTTTAGCATGTAAAAGACTTAATCGTAATCTTTGGAAGGTTTTCACATTGGGTCCAGTCTGACTTGTATTGAATAAGTAGTGGTGAATAACCCACATACTGTGGATGGAAGTGGTCTGCTCTCTCTCTCTCTCATTCCCGGTTGGGGGGTGGGGTCGTCACCCCAATTTGTTCCGGGTAGCTCCAGAGGCATTGATATGGTGCAGGTAAGCTACTGCCAGCAGAGAATGGCCAGTGCGTTTTTGTGCTGCTGTGACGCACTGGTCTGGACCAATCCCGTTGCCAACTCTGGTAATAGTGGGTCTGCTTCATTAATGAACTAGCACGATGAGCTGTCATTGTTTCAATTTGGCTTTTAGAATTCTATGCTTTGTTTACACTGGGATACGTGCACTATAAATGAGCTTTGAGCTTGTCATTCTCTTTGCTCAAAATGAATTCACAGATTAAGAACTTGTGCCTATGTTGTGTATCTAATCTATTCCTTGTTGTTCAGTCGGGAGACATCTATTGCACGGTGTTGGTGATGTTTAGTGGTGCGTGTTTGAGATCTGTTATTCCAGGTGTCATTTATCCCATGAAGGCTGTGATAATGCATTTTTGTATTGAAGTTGGATTGCACATGATCATTTTCATAATCTGTGAAATATGTGGCCACTGCCACAACAGTCATTGGTGGCAAGCTTGTGCTTCGCTTGGGGAATGGCTGATCGAACCCAATACTGCGATCATTACTAGTAGTAGTGATAAGCAGATGTGCTCTCTGATTGAAATACACAGAGCTAAATTGTAGCTGAACTTTTGTACAAATAAAAGATTGATTGGATGACTTTTTTCACGGTGTGTCGTGTGTTATTTAGATTCACCTAGATTGTGTTACGATGTGGAGATTATTTTATACACTGAGTTACCTGAAATGCATCTGCATTTATCTATTGATAAGAGATCCTCTGTTGCCCATCTGAATTGATATATGTGGCTAGTTTGGATGTAACTTTTTATCAATATTGTGCTTTTTTTTGACGTGTGCCTTGGAATTTAAATGTGGCAGCAAAGAATAGTAAAATAGGTTTTGTCGTCATACAGTATGCCAGTGCAGCTGTGTTGCTTACCGGTTGTCTAAAGCTTCCATATGATGGCTGATGCTGATAAAAATTTTTTCATTCGATTAATTCCAAAAATTAACTGTGATTAATTTTAAGCAATTTTTGGTGTCAGTCAGAAAAAAACACAAAAACTGCAGAATTCAACTACTGGTAGTTGTCACCTTGCATAAACTACAGCAGAATTGGAAAAATTGACAATGATTTAGTCAGATTAGTAGACTGATCAGTCATGAGGGCTTACAAAGTGCAGAGTGCAAAACTAAATAATATCATATAGCAGGACAAAAGTACAATTCTTGATGCTTATTAATGGCGTTAAGCCAATCCATATAGAGTTGATCGAACTATTTAAAAATGAGTAGTTATCGATAATTTCTTGCAGCCATCCTGCGTTTATTACATATGCATCATCAGTAGTTATTGCCTATTTTTTTTTACAAATGATATGATTGACAGTAGCCAGTCTTTGTCATTGACAATGCTTGTTGCCAATGTGAGTTGTGCTTGTGTTGACTTACAGCAGAGTAAAAGCAGCCACCATCGAGCAATACTCTATGTCACCGGTGATGCCTTGAGGGTTGTCGATGAAATCAGCAAGGTACGTCTAGTTTTCCACTTCCAGTTAATGTTTGGTGGTTGTTACAGTATTTCTACATTCAGCCAGCATAAGTTTCATTTCTGTTGACTGTTGGAAGAATTGAGTTAGTGTGTTCGGGTTGAGACACCCAGACAGATACCAAAACAAACCTAGTGGGTTTTTTGGGATAAGTCTTCCTAAAGAAGCTTGCTAGGAAACCCACCCAAAAACCCTCTCCAAATTTCAGCCAGTTTACTTTCTTGATTTACTACTAATAAAATATTTTATCATGGTTAAGTTTTTGATAGACTTGAAGCTACAGATTTGCGGTATTTGTTTATTTTGGCTGGGGGAGCAAACAGCAACTCTTACGAATCAACCAAGTGAGAAACCATAGAAATCTGAAAACCATAAAGTGGGCCTTTTTACAAAAACCTAAAAAAAGCAAAAAACTGGAAACTTCCAAAAAACTACTTAATTGGGCTTTTTGGAAGAAAAAACAGCTTTTTTCTTGCAATTCTGTGATGTGTCTTTGTGTCAGAGCTAATATATTAACAGGTGTCTGTGGTATGTTATTAGGGGCTAATTGTCGATCAGACAATCGAGAAAGTGTCGTTCTGTGCACCAGACAGAAACCACGAGAAAGGATTCGCATACATCTGTCGTGATGGAACCACACGACGCTGGATGTGTCATGGATTCTTGGCTGTGAAAGAATCTGTACGTATTGCTTTTTGCTCATAGCCTATTATTGTTTGCAGTTTGTACTATATTTTAAAATATGTGACGCTGTACGTACATTTTTCTGCCAGCAGTTTTCTAGATGAGCTCTTAGTTATGTGTCTGTTTCCTTGATTTTTTCTCCATTTTTTCTGATATGTACATTCAGATAAAGACAGGGTTGAAATTTTTTTTTATACTTGACACAATCTTACTATATGTGTGGAAAGTTTGTTTGTCTGTCTGTCATACCCTTCTGGTGCCTTAAGTCATATTAACCATTAACATATTAACCATACATGGATATGTTATGCTTATTTCAGTTTATAATCAGGCTGAATTTTAGACCGGCTTAGTATTTATTTCATGATATTATACATTTGAGTTTTGGGCAGAGTTGCTTTTGCAGTGCAAGTCGTTCTGGCTATTTATACACATTTCTTCATTTTTGTTTTTGTCATCTTTCTGCCGGTCAGTCACACTCATGCTCTCTGCTTATGTCATTCGACAGATTCAGATACCATTTGGCAGGTATACTCGTTGTGTTCAATGTTACTGTGTAAGATGGGATCACGGACTTCCAGGGCAAGGAGAGATTTGCGGGTCAAATCCACAACCAAAACAGGCAGTTTGTTTGCTTCTGGCATTCAAACAAATATGTTGCTTGATTCACCAGGTCGCAGCATTGATCAACGTGTCCGGTTTTCGCCAAATTACGCTGATGCTTGTTGTTGCAAAGAGCTGGTGGATTGCTGTGCGTAGGGAGAGCGACTGAGTCACGCGGTCGGATGTGCCTTTGCTATCTGTCTGGAGAAGAAGCAGGCTCGCGAGAAGGAAAAAGTGACGGTGACATTTAGTGAGAATGGAACGAGTTTCACTCGGATGGGATCATTCCGGCAGACTACGCTCACCGAGCGACTTGCCGACCCGCAAAGTGCCATCGTTGCAGGTTCAGCTTTTTAACACGTTTGATGCAGTTTCATCGACAGTAGCCAATTCTCCAGTGTTTTAATGTTGTTTCTTCTACCAAAGAAACGGCATCTTTACATGTGAAATGAAAAATGTGCAGCTTTAACTTTTTAGGAATTTAGCCTAACTTAGAGCAACTGTGGAAAAATCAGCCGCTGAAACACATTTAGCCATGGTTATTCTGAGCCATTCTGTATTTAATGAAGGATAAGAATGAGTAAATGAAATACATTTATTCATTAAGCTGTGTAATATTCGTATAATTTAAATGTGAAGGCAATGCATGTTTAATTAATAAAGCACAGTAGTAGCTTAGCATTGTTGAACTTTTGATGAAAAACTTGAAAAGTGACATTTAAATAAGAAACATAATTGCAGTTGTGCAGACTGCAGAGTAAATGAGAGATGTAACCATTAACCAGGCTGATAGTGGTGTCACGGATTAATTTTTTGTGACAAATTTGGCATTTTATCTAGTTGTCTGTTCAATGCAATGCATAGCATTGGACAGAGTATAAAATCACCTTTGTGTCCGTGCGTCCGTGCGTCCAACATTTCTTAAGCTATCTTCCTTCCACCTTCCCTTCCCCTTCTCC
>Ga0209367_1002727_pt1 | contig 23576 bp, 15 predicted proteins | sample WorMetLIZISLAND2_FD_187412 | JGI IMG/M metagenome (GOLD analysis project Ga0209367, IMG submission 187412) | Marine gutless worms symbiont microbial communities from Max Planck institute for Marine Microbiology, Germany - Olavius geniculatus... ... | reverse complement strand
TTTTACCCCCCCCTAATTTCCCCCAGTCGGACTTAGGGCGCCGGGCGGACTCACGTTGGGCTTTGCCCCAAATTTCTAGTTTTGTTCAGATCAGAGGCTTTTGGTTGCGCAGCTCTCGGCGGACGGCGGGATAAACCGGATAATATGTCGACACTGGATGAGCTGACCCGACGCGTCACCGTGTTGAGAGTCTTGTATATGACATGGCCATACAACGTCATGAATGATTTTCACTGCATGTTAAACTGACTGCGAGTTTTACCTAGCGCATCATCTGAAAAAAAACTAATAAAATGTATGTGTGGAAAGCATAAGTACTGTAGGAGTAATTGCCACACGTTTCTAATCCTAGCTGGCGGGTGTGTGATAAGGCGTCTGGAAATGCTAAAGTCGACTGCAATTTAGCACGCTGCGTGTATAGGCCGGCCCGTGAGCTATGCTATCTTAATAGAGGGCACGGCGCCGTGCATAAGATGCTTGGCCTCCAGATAGGCCTATAGGTCTATACAGTGAGTGAGTGCTGACTGGTCATGCAGCGTGTTGTGTTTCCTTGCGCAACCCATCCCGCGCTCGCCAGTCTTGGACTCGGAGGCTGCGACAGTGTGATTTTAGTTCAGTTCGATTATGTGGTTTTTGTTGTAGATATCATTCAGTTTTGGTTTCGTTTTGATTTTGTTAATTTTTTCCTTTTCGTTTCTGTTTTTTTTGCAATTTCTCGTTTTGTGTTAAGTTTGGTTAAAATGCGCGTAGTCTCTGTCATGTGTAACCAGGCTTGCCGTGGATATGGATATCCAAGGATATATCATTTTCGTTGTGAATGTTTTCGTTTTCGTTAACGGAAATTACTCTAGATGGGTACATGGAGAGAGTGGAGTCGCCGAGCGACCTTGGGTGTGTTCTAGGCGGGCACCAATTGCGGCTTACCACATTCGCACTCAGTTGGGGGCGCCACTAGCTGGCGCGTGCCATTGCCCGGGCCTCCCAGGCTCCCACGGTCGACTGATCGGCGCTGGTGCTGTGCCAATTCCGTGAAAGTAGGGGCATAGTACGTAACCGTTGATCGGTTTGATAATGTTTTCTGTCTAACGCGTCGACACTCGTTATTCGACAGTGCTGCTGTGAACTAACTCCTCCATTTGGCTGAGTTAATATGGGGCATTGGGGTTCGCGCACGTGAGATTAAATACAACGGAACTGCAATAAAAACCATTTGTTTTATGCAGATACGTGTAGGCTAATTATCATTTTTTATGCAACGGAAAAATGCAAGTTCTCTGCTAGTTTGTAGCGCCACGTTCTGCTCTGTGATAAACCGCAAAGTCGACGGTGACTGTCTCCAGTTGCTTTATTGTAATATTAATAATCCACATAATGCGCAACGGATTGTCGCTAAATTCCCCCAAATGGGTGATTTTTTTTGCGCCGAATTATATATTTTAAAGGGAATTATGGCGTTGCTGCCCCTCGTCCTTGCGGCTACTCCACTGATCATGCGAAGCTCATTACTGGAGGAGACTGCAGTATTTGCGTCCAGGCTGTGGGGAGGCTGGAGATTGTTTACTGCAGTTAACGGTCGTTGGTCGTCAAGTGAGTGCATTTCTCGGCAGCTGACAGATGCACATGTCGATCAGTAAGTCAACCACTCAGTCATGCGCGCTCTCCGTTAACTTATCGACCCAATAAATACCTACTGAGAAGACAGCAGGCTATATTATGATTGCACGGTAGCGGCCAGTCAGTCAGGGTGCAAGCGCACCAGGCAGTGACCAAATTGCAGCAGTTAAATAATATACCGATGATTAAACTAACTATAGGGCTACAAGTGTAAGCGACTGTCGAAAGCAACCTTCGCCCATTCGTTTCTGACGTTTGACATTTCAGTCAGCTGTCGTTCCAGTTGACGGGATTGAGTTGAAGTGTTGCTATTATTGTGTTCTGAACGATCACCTCGAGTGATTGACGTTGCGCCGAGTACGTGAACTTGACACAGCTCGATGATTCGACTCAACAGTGGCGCGTCGATCGCTCGTCAGCCCGTATGTCGAACGAGACGCACGCCGCAGACGTCCTGTGGGGTGAGGGTGGAGTTGGGGAGTGGGTATACCATCGCTAGCCGACTAGGAGGTCTGGAGAGCATCGTAAGCTCCCCTAGCCAAGGGGTCCGGGAGGAAGTCCCCCAAAAATGAATTTGGTACATTTTAGCATCATAAAAACACTTTTCCGTGGTGGAATGTGCACGCAAACGAGAACTCCTTTCGAATCCCATGGAAAGGATTGGCACATTCGTCGTGGCTGCCTTAGCTATCCAACAACACATATCCAAATAGGGGGAAGACGTCTCCCTGACCCAGGATTGATTTGACACCTGACACTGAAGATGACCAGAACAACCGAGTTCTGGAAAGTTGGAAGAGGCGTCACTTTCTTCCCGTCTTATTTTATGTTTGTTCGTTTTCTCTCTTTCTCTCTTTTTACGTGCACGTGTTAGCTATGGTAATTCTGTACGTCTGTCTTTCCGTCTGTCTGGCACAACCCGGTATTGTTTCAAGACCAGTTAAGGTAGAGACTTGTGGTTTTTACCATGTGATAGCTTAGTGTCTGTCGTATTTCGTGTCAAAATTTTATGACAGTGGGTGAAAGGGGTCCCCACTAACGAGGGGGCGAAAGAGGGGCACCCCTCCTAAAAGACGTCATTTTACCGCTATTGGCTCGTCTAACATGAAAATGGTTGCAGGTAAACACAGACATGCTGCTTATCATAACAGGCACTGGAAACGAGCTTCTTAGAAATGTCAACATCGATGACCTTGAATGACCTTGAACCCCCAAAATAGGGGGTTTCAGTGAATTTTTCGCGATTTTGGGCTGCGACACGCATTTCAAGAGTGAATTGCGCCGAAATGCTGGAGATAGACCAAGACAACCTGCATACGAAATTTTGAGCATTGAATGTAGATTTTAGCAGTCTACGTCAGGACTCTAGATTCAAAGAGGCTTGCGCACGTGGGTGTCAAACAGGGGTACCCTTCTAAAAGTGGTTATTTATCATCTGTTGTCTTGTCTAGCGTGAAAATGGTTGCAGATAGGCACATGCAGACATGTTGCTTATCATAACAAGCACTGGCAACGAGCTTTTTTAGAATGTCAACATCGACGACCTTGAATGACGTTGAACCCTAAAATATTGATTTTAAGTGATTTGTGGCGATTCTTGGCTGCAGAAGAGTGAATTGCGACGAAATGGATGGAGATAGACCAAGATTACCTGTGAACAGGAACTGGTGTAGGCTCTCGCGCGTCTTATGAGCATTAGCTCAGATTTCTTGTTTTAGTTCCCGCGTTCTTTTTAGTTCATCGTAGACGCAAGCCACTGCAGGGAACAATTGCACGGTCCAGACTCTTGCAGTGTGAGATAGGCTAAGGCTATTATTTTGCTGCCCAGTGAACTCAACTCAGCTTGGCCATCCCTCTGTGGGTAGACTTAAGGAGTATCAGCAAAAGCTGGAACGTAAACAGGTACACCGCGCGATGCATTATCCGTGGTCTCGCAGTGTAAGCTGGTGTCTGGATGAGGGCTGTAAGGACAGATCAGCACCGGCACGTGGGCCTTATGGTTGCAATAGTGTAATAATGATGAATTAATGATGCTGATTGTGATTGCTCAGGTACTGATGATGCAGTGCTGACGACTGAGCCGCCGTCGCAGCAGACACCCCCAGCATCCCGTGATGATGTCGATGATGATGATGATGATGACATTGACATAGACCACGCCGCCGCCACGTTCAGCAATGGTCAGAAGACTCGCAGCCTGCCCGGCCCCAGAGGTCAGCCGTGCTGTAAACCAGACGTTATTCCTAAGACCAGGACCAAGACTTTTTCTTGAGATCAAAACTTTTCGTCAAAAAATGTTCGATTTAAATACAATGGCAATGCATCCCACTCGATGCTGGTCATTGGTAATTGTAATAACATCAATACATTATCCTATTATTATTTGACTCTACGATTAACTGCTACCAAAATATTGAATAGTAATAATGCTAGCAAGACTTTGTTGTCAGAACCAAGACTTGGTTTTTCGTCGTTGATGCGTTTCAAGTCCAAGATCTTGATCTTGAAGACTAGCTCTACGTCATTGGAGGTCAGTAGGCCTACTCAGAACACCTTTGATGTCTGCATCTATAAAATCTGTAAGTCCAGAGTCCAGACATTAGTTTAACGTAATTCATGCTGAGATCGCATAGCTTACACCACCGTTTGCTTTGTCACGCACGACTACACAGTTAAAAAGTCACAAAGAGCCATCAAGTAACGTTTTTCATGTTGACAGAGGAGGCAACCGATGTAACTGTAGTGAAACTTTCCGTCACTACTGAACTGGATCTTGGCATTATCATTTCTGGTGAGTCGACTCGCTTTGCATTGTTAATATTAGAGCTGCGGAAATTAATCACATGATTTATCATTAAAAATTCATATATGGAGCCTATTCGTCGCATTTTTGATTAAAAGTTACGTCATAGAAATGACAAGCATTAAAACGATAGTTACACCAGCTTCGTGATTGGAGGAAGCAATCTTAGGTCCTACTGATGATAATATAGGCTTATTGTTGTCTTAGTGCATTTCTGACAGCTGTTTGCCGAATAGCTGTTAGAGTTTACAGAAATACTCTGCTGAGGCCACTGGGAGCGGAGGTTGCCTGGATCTGAACTCTCGATTTCCACCAGCACCATTGCTTTAGAGGCAGTTTGGCGCTCCTGATCCACAGGGGGCTCTGCTCTCAGACCTCCGTTATAGGCCCGCACTTCACACTCGCCATGGTAAACCCCCAACAGATTTCAACAGCTGGCATTTATAGTACCGGTACTAGCAAAGTTCCCGTCCTACTGGCGGGTCCACTCTGTTACTGTTCCACAGCCACTTAACCCCCCTTCAGGCTGCCCGTGGGGGAAGATAAGGGGCACGTATTTAAGGCCTAAGGACTCAAACGCCGCGGTCGGGGTCCGCGGCCGTGCAACACAGACGGCTCCAGAGGAGTATGACAGACAAACAGACAGAAAAACAAACTGTTTGCGCATTATAGAAAGATGGACTGAGTTAATAGTGTACATCGGTCACCAAAGATGGCTTAGGCGGATTTAAGTGTGTTTTACATGTTCGGCCAAACAAGGGCCCCCACAGGCCAAAGACATCCGCGCAGCAGCGCTACATATTATGGCTTTTTGGCCAGTTTTGGGGCTTTTTACATGCATCATTTAAAAGCATACTTGTTGGCAGGTGGTGCAGTGCGATATTCTCTGTCTTAAAGGGGAGGCTTGGGCATTGTAGTTTGTATGCCATATTGCAAAATTTCAACTTTACGACATTACGGTATTGTTTTTTTCCTGAACAGAATAATTATGTGAGGGCCCTACTAACACTAACAAGGCTGAACTGGGTTTATGTCCGGTCGTGGCTATAGAGTATGTCGCCAATGGTTGTGTTATATGCAGGTGGCAGCGACAGTCTAGTCGCTCCGTTCGTAGCCAACTTGACACCTGGCGGACTAGCTGAGAGGTATGACTCTTAACATATCCAAACTGCTAGTAAAACATTAGCATGTTCTTTCAGTCACCGTTACTGTTAGGCCTATGTATGAATAAATAACTGAATTCGAGCTTTGGACTTGATTTTTGACCATTTGGGTCTCGGTCCACCTTTCAAGTCCAACTGCTGGTTACGCTTGTGTGCAGCTTAGTACAGGGTGCTCTAGCATTGATGTTTCACTTACTTGCTGATGTGATGCAGGAGCGATGCTATAGAGGTGGGTGACGTGCTAATGTCAGTGAACGGTGCGACAACGTCAGGTCTACGTCACTGTGACGTCATCAATCTACTCAACGTTCAACCACATACCACTGTCAGTCTAGAGCTCAAATATGGACAGCCTGAACCACGTTCGTATTTTTTTTGCTTCAACTTACAATAATAATAGTTCATTTCTGAATACAGTACAACTAATAGAGTGTGTAGGTCTGTTTTTTTTTGTAAAAAAAGCATTAGTATGCATGATTGCGTTTATAGAACTGTTTGCAATAATTTGTGTGCCTATAAAAGTAGCATGCAGATTGCAGCATCGTAGGTATGTAATTTTACCATGTAATAAAACTTGTAGCTATTTTTATTTAGACAGTTGGACTGGACAGTAAGGCAACAACAAAAGTTGCACTGTAAAATCCAAGAACAAAAGCCGAACCTAAAATGATGCAAGAACTAACCGCTGATGTGGCAAAACTCCAGAAAGTTTAAACTGAATGAAGCACACAGGTGTCGAGAAGTCAGTATCGACATGAAGACTGTTCCAGATATTTAGAACACGTTCTCTGGAAAAAAAACAGATAATGCACATGCAGTTAGATTGTTGCTTGTGTATTCTGTGGGGGTGACTCCTGATAATGTGCGTGGGTGGGCCTGCTTGTTAATAAATCTGTTATAATGACGTTTACACTACCAAAAACAGTTGTTTTGTTTGTTCATACGCCTCGTGTCTATGTCTCGCGCTCCAGGTATTTTCAAAAGATGAAAAAATTGCTTCATCACATTGTAAATGATTTATCAATTTTCCTAAATCTTGTACATTAGTTGATTTTAAATACCATTACTGGTTGCTTATTTTTTGGCGTGCGGAGTCAATTTAAGTGATTTAAATTGTCATTTTTCCATACGTTTCCCCTTCCCCCTCGCCAAACTTTTTCCCAGCAGCTGGGGTTCCCCTGGTTGCATCATGTGTGTCGGTGTGTGACGGCAGTGCAGAACCTGACGCCGACGGTGGCCCGGTGCAGTCGTATCTCGCTGAGTCGTGACGACGCCGGGTCCAGTTATTCGTCGTTTGGCTTCGTACTGCGGGGCGGCGTCAACTCAGAGCTCAGCATCTGCAGGCCGCTGGTCGTCACTCACATTCGCTCAGGCTCCCCAGCCGACAGGTGACATAATACTCGAACCACACTCTGTTTGCATATGCCCTTTCATATGAGACAATAATCATCAACCTTGGATGACCTTGTAGGGTCATACGCACTGTTGTGGGTGAACGGTACGTCGTAGAGGGTCGGCTATGGTACCGTTGGATAAAGTGATGACGAACTCCTATAGGCTAGGCTAACAATAGTAACCATATCTCCATCTGCAGCAGTTTGGCCGCAATTTTGAATGCAGAGTTGCAGCCTGCAGCTATCACCATGTGTGGTACTGTTTCCACAACTTTTGGCTGCAGTCGTGCGTCAAATTCATTTGGTTTATACCAAATGAATTTGAGCGTGGTATATTTACGGTACCGCACTGTCTGGAGTGGTATTAACTCGTACCGCGTGCTCACTCAGCCACTGCAGCAATGCTGTCTCTCTTGTACGGGCTCTTGACTCGAAAGCAAATAAAAACGTAAATAAATGAGTGTAACTTCCCCCATTGCACGAGTAACTGGTGTGCCACTTTTCACGTCAGGACTCAAGAGCTCAAAAGTCGACGTCACCGGTCATTAAAAAATCTGCAGAAAAATGATGCTTATTGTGCCTGGCGTCTCACGCGCTGGCAGCTTGGCCCACTACACACTAGCGCAATGCAGTGGACGAGAACTGGACGGAAGATTGCGTAGATGTCGGCACGAGGCGTGATGGCATCTCTGCTTGTTTTTGTCTGTTCTTGTTCGTTTCAATCGTTCAGGCGGACGGCCGCATGTCAAGTCGGCACTAGGCCGACATCTGCGCCTGGTCTAAGTGTTCAGGGACGGCAGGCTGAAGGTTGGCGACCGAATACTTGAGATAAATGGAGCGGACGCGACCAAAATGCGTCTGTCGGAGGCGTACGATGCGCTGACGAGCTGCAGTGCTTCCATCACTTTGCTTGTCGAATACAACGTATCCGTCATTGGTCAGTTGGAGTTGATCATTATTCTGTTTCTATTAATAGTCGACCGAATTAGACTGTTTTGAACACATTTTTGAATAAATTTTAGATAGCGAATTTGGTTAGCAAACAAGTTGGTATTTGGCAGCATTAGCTTTTTCGGCCTAGCCTGTATCTGCCGTGCTGTTTTAGGGCTTGTTCATTGCAGCATGTTTTTCGTAATTGTCATCTTCCACACCATCAATATCGACATCGTCATTATGGACGTTATTTAATTTGAGAACACAAGCTTTTACAGTTTAAGAATGTAAAGTTTTAGTTTGTGTCACGTAGTAAACAGGTAAGTAAATAAAAAAATTTAAGAAAAAATGTTTTTATTGACGTTACTCTGATCCATACTTTGATAATTACAATGTTTAACAATCAATTGTGTAATTAGTCGTTAATTTCCATAGCAGCTTTATTTCAACAAGTGGAGTTAAAGGGAGTGTCTTGAGATGTTTGTTGTGTTTGGTTGAGAGCGATCGGCCATTCTGCTGTTTGGCTGTCTGATTAGTAATGCTTTGTTTATCCAGCCGTGAACATGTGTAAAACGACTTGGTTTGACAAGGAGAAAGTGATGTTTATGGTGTTCAGAAGCGGTGCAGAATGCTTCAGGTCCTCTGTTAGTCGAGATCGACCGGCCATTCTGCTGTTCACTTGGTATTGAGCTCATGTCCACGGCAGCGACAACTCACCGTCATGGTGCTCCAAGCGTCATCTCCATCAGCAACATTGTTCCAGCAAGCATTGCTGACAGGTTTCGTCGTTCCTCTTATTTGTGTACATTTTTTTATTCAAAAATACCAGCATTGACAAGTGTACATTTATTTTCTGTGTATTGTACAAAGACTGTTTTTAGCTTGTTATTTTTGACTTTTTTAATGTCATCAACTGTTATTCTGCATTTCGCTTAACAGCAGTATGTACTTGTAACTGCTAACGGTTGTTTTTGAATAAACCTATCAGCAGCGTCGTTGGCTAAGAAAGTAGGAAGGCAGACAACTGCAAATTTCCGACAAAGTTTCGATGGAAAGCTCAAAAATTTTCGACCGAGTATAATCAGGGTGATCAAAAGTTTAATTTTTGCACTTAAATTTCCTTACAATTTGAAATTTTTAGCCCCAAAGAAGATTTTTCAACAAAAAGAACATTTCCCAGCAGGCTAAAATTTAGCTAGGGTGACAGTTGCCCCTACCACCATTCCACTCACAAATCTATCGTATCTGTGAATTTATCACAGGTGTGGAGCATTGCACGTGGGTGATCAGGTGCTCAGCATCAACGACGTGGCGTTGGACTCGGCGTCCGTGTCGGAAGCCATGCGTCAGCTGCAGTGTGACGCCGGTGATCAACTCGTCCTGGAAATTCTACCAAGGACTCGAGGCGGTCGCGCCGTGCGCCTCGTCTCTACCGCCAGCTCCACCTCTTCAAAGTCATCCATCACCTGTCAGTGTTTCGATCGGTCGCTTTCACAGCTTGGTCGTGTTTAGGTGGGGCGGGGCTGACGTCTGCTCCTTTCTTTATAAACGAAGAAAATAATAAAAAACGAAAAAATGACCACTATAGAGGAAGGAATAATCTAGGTCTAACTAAAAATATGCAACGTTTGTCTAGCACTAGCAGCGTTGATATATTTCCAACAGTGTGGAGAAAGAAAATTGTGGTCTGGGAAACGTGTGGGTTGGCTATTTGGGAAAGTTGTGAAGAATTTGCTTTTGGTGGTTTTAGAATTCACAAAAGACATAACAGTTTTGTTGCTTCTGTTGTCTCTGCAAAGTTGTTCTTTCTTGATCACATTTTTAGTTTTTAGTCATTAGGGGCCTAATTGTTTGCTCACAGTCTGAATGCTTATTTTAGGTAATATTAGAGTTACAATAACTAAATTTCAGAATTTTTTCAGAGGCCACTTTTTATTCATCTGGTTGGAACTTTTACATGGTGCCAGAATATATTTATTAGCTAGTATATTATTTTTTTTGCATTTATTTAATGTATTACGTAGGCCTAGGTAATGAATCGCAGTGAAGTTAATGCATGCATATAACTAGAAAAATATGTCAGTTTAGTGTCACCATTGGCATTCTATTGATGGAACCGAAAATTGGCACACTGTTTACTCTTGATCTAAAGAATGTTCACCCCATTTTGGTTTCAGGTTATGCCTTATTGTTTTCGGGTCAGAGTATATGGGACGTATGGATGGACAAACAGGCGGACGGCAAAGGCTCGTAATGCGGCCTATCAGGACGGCCACATACCAATAACATCTGTGTGTTGTGACTTATGTAGCAGTGAGCAGCATCGACCGATGTGGAAGCGTGGGCGGCCTTAGCAACCAGTCGGCATCGATGGCAACGCAGGTGGGCTCTGCGGTGGGTGACTGCAAGCTGGCTTCGTTGTCTTCTCTGCAGGCGCAGAGACACGCGGGCAGCATCGCTAGTGGTATGATCCAAAGTTGTTTCAAACTACAATAGTAAAAGCTTGTTGTATCTAGTGATTGCAATCTGGGGATTGAATTCTCAATCCCGTGATCCGGGATTGAGAAATTTGTAATCCTGGGATCCCGGGATCATGTTTCGTGTTTAGGCTTACGAATCAGTCGTTATTTTATACACTTATTTCATACATAAGATGTGGTAGTCCCCTATGGAAGGTACGTCAGAACGGTATAGCGAGTTACTGTGACTGTCAAAATACAAATTACAGTGCACAGCAAGGAGTAGAAATCTAGCGTGCATAATATATTTTTTGCTAGTTCTCTAGAATTGTTATTTTTATCCTTTAATGCTCAAAAATTTGCTTTTTTAACGATTTTTTGGTAAGCTATTAAGGAAAAAATTAGGTTATTATTTTAACTAACTACTTCAAAAAATGTGTTTAAATTACTGTTTTGTAAAAACAATTGCTTTGCAGAGATGTCCAGTCTCATGAGCACCTTCTAGTTTTATTTGATGTTCAGTACTGTTACTTTGAGCCAGTAAAGGCTGGTTTCTAAATATTAAGCAGTCGGTTTAGTTTAGCTTATTAATAATCATGATGTCTGCGATGATTGCGTCATGTGACTTTATAGTGGTGAGTTCGCTGAGCGGTTACCCGGCTTACTGTCGAGACAGTCACCCGTGTCACGTGGATGTCACTGACGTCACACTGGTGTCAGATGACGACGTCGTCGACACTGTCAGCGATGACGCATGCCGACTGTTTGGTCTGCAGATTGACAGTGTCGATCACTCGACTGACGGCTTCCTGCATCCGCCGTTCATTAGTCGGCTAGAGCCTGACTCCGTCGCTGAGCGGTTAGCCTTTACTGCATAGTAATGTCTTGATGACGTCTGGCTCGGTGGCTCGGTGTACTAAGTAACTTTAGTTAAGCTCTTGATTCACGATCGACAGGTGGCTGGTTTGACTCCCGGCAGGTGTCGCTCGTGTGCCTCTGTCACTAACAGTACAACTTGGTACCAGCCCAGGGTGGTGACTCTCCGCAGCTGGGAGGGTAATCGTAGTGCTATTTTGATGGAACTATAACATGTACATTGGTACGTGTGCAGGAGATGAGCACACGATAGGATTAAAAACTTAGAAGTGGCAGCATACTAAGTTTTTTTGAGATTGCATTTAAATAGCTGACTGGTGTTGACTTATGGATAATTGTTTTATTTTTTAACTTTGTTGGTCACCAGGGTTGTTAGCAATACTAGCAAAAAGTATTGCAATGGCAATAGCAATAATTGCTGGGTAAAGTATTGCAATACTGACTGCAATACATTTTTCCAAGTCATTGTCTGTCCAATGCAATGCAATAGCATTGAACAGAGTATAAAATCACCTGAGTGTTCTTGCGTCCGTCCGTGCATCCAACTTTTCATAAGTTATCTTCCTTCCACCTTCCCCTTTACTTTCCCTTCTCTTTTCCTTTCCCCTTTGCAATTTTTCTTCCCATTTTCCCCCTTCCCTTTTCCTTTTCCTTCCCCTTTTTTTTCTCCTTTCCCTTTCCGATTCCGTTCGGCTTCCCTTTTCCCTTTTGCTTCCCTTTACCTTCTTTTCTCCCTTCCATTCCCCTTCCTCTTTTCTTTTCCTTTTCTTTTCCCTTTCCCCTTTCTCTTTTTTTCCCTTTCCTTTTCATTTCATTTCCCTTTCTCTTCTCCCTTTCCTTCCCCTTCTATTTCTCCTTTCCCTTCCTTTTCCCTTTCTACTTTCCCTTTCCTTTACCTTCCCTAACCCGTTTCTCTTTCTGTTTCCCTTCTTCCTTCTTTCTTTACGTGTCCACGTCCCTGCGTCCAACATTTGAGGCTTCATATCCATAATGGTATAAGATAGACGCATGGTCACAATGGACCCCCCATAGGAAGTCGACCACCACGAGTCGAATGGTCACGTGACCGATGACGTCACGTGACCCCAAGATGTCAAGGTCCTGACCCCGTTATTTTCGAGGTGGCAATTAAACTTTTTATTTTATACCACTGGCTAACACACCTCACTCATTTAATTTATGTGGACTTTACTGTTAGCTATCCAGATGCATCGGACAGACTCCGTGTTCGTTTTCAAGAACATTATCTTGTTATTGCAATGCTATTGCAATACTTTTTGCAATACTCCACTATCTGCTTCCTCAAATAAATTTTGATTTTTGCTGCTGTGTACAAGTTTTTCTAAATTTTGGGTTGACTGCAGAATACGTGACAATGTGGTCAGCTCAGAATTTAAGCGATAAACATGCCTTGTTGTCATGTTGCTTTTTGTTCAGTTCTTTTCACACGATCAAACAAAAAATGCAAGGATTCTTTGCATAATTAAACAGCATCATCACGATTAAGAGTGTACTTTACATCAAAAAAGTATTGCTTTCAAGTATTGCAATATTTCATCACTAAAATTATTGGAATACCACATGCAATACTAAACATGCAACCAGTATTGCAATACTTGTTGCAATATTAAAGAGTATTGCAATACTTATTGCAATAATTGCAATACTGCAATATTGACAACCCTGCCAGTCGCTGAAGATTGCACTGTAGATTGTAGTCACTTTTTCACCTAGCTTTTACGCGCGAAAGCAGCTACTGCTTTCAGCGCGTCTTAGCCATCGCAATTCTGTTCTTCCGTCCGTCTGTCCGTCCGTCCGTCTGTCTGTCACACGGGTGGATCAGGCAAAAACGGTCCAAGCTAGGATCTCCAAATTTTCACCATCGGTTGCCCGGAAGACTCTAGTTTCAGGAACCGTAAAGCTTTTACGTAAACTCGAAGGGGGTCACCCCGAACAAGGTCGCTAAATGAGAGGGGGGTGGTCAAAATTTGCGATTTTTGACCAATAACTCGTTGTATCTCAGTAACGGTGCGAGATAAGGCCTAGGTTACTGTTAATCACCAATAGGAAATCGTATACTGGCTTTCGATTGGCGCTGAATTCAGTGACCTTGGATGACCTTGAACGCCAAAATAGGGGTTTTTATGGATTTTTTTCGCGATATGAGGCTGCGCAAGTCTTTATCATTCACAAGGAGGCGCCACCGTCGCCAACGCCACACGCGCCTATGGCCGATGTGTATTATGGTCCCGATGGGCCGAGTCCAAGTGATGTGCAATTTTCGAAACTATAACTACTGAACTGGAAATGCTATAGGCTTTCGCGCGTCTCGTGAGCTTTGCTCAAATTTCTTGTTTTCTTGGTTTCTATCCTCGTTGACTGTTACAGTACATGTATGTCATTGCTTAATCCAGTGCAATCATATAACTCCGAATGAGTATTTTTGTAGTACACATTCTCCTAATAGTGGAACTTTGCATTATCCATTGGTCAATGCTCTTAAGCTTTATTCATCATCGTCATCATCATCATAATTTATAGTGCGCCGTTTACAGTAAAAATAAAGGACAGCGGTGCATTACAATGTCAGTCAATGCATACATAAAACTAAGAATTAAAAACAACGTTAAAATAGTACGTCTCAGTTGTCGCTTGAAACTGTTAAAAGTTGTTACAGATCTCAGTTCATGTGGAAGAGCGTTCCATGCTGCTGGTCCGGCGTGCGATAAAGATCGTTCACCGAATTTCATTCGTAGTCGTAGTCGGGGCAAGATGTAATTCGTGGTGCTCGCAGAGCATAAGCCAGAGCGCAGTGACTGTTCAGCGACCGTGCTGACCAGCTCGCTGAGGTATGCTGGTGAGTGTTCGTGGTGGATTGCATAGATCAGCGTGCAGAGCTTGTACTGAACGTGATAACGAACAGGTAACTAGTGTAAATCACGCAGAGAAGATGAGACGTGATCGCGCTGTTTCAGTTGATATGTTAATCGCGCCGATGCGTTTTGAACTCTCTGCAGAACGTCAAGTGTACAGTTTGGCGTTCCAGATAGCAGTGAGTTGCAGTAGTGTAATCGTGATATGACGAGCGCCAGTACAAGTCGGATCGTCACCTCACGCCCAGCGCGTCGACGGATCTGTCTGAGACGTCTCAGTTGGTAGAAACAAGCGCTGGCGACTTTGGCGACGTGTTGCTTCAATGAAAGCTCACTGTCAGGCCACACTCCCAGATCCAGTGGTAGGTTTGATGGTTTCCGTGCCAATCGTCAATGTGAGATCTTGGCTGGCGAGTTTTGTTAGATTATTAATAGAATCCACTAGCAGTTCTTCAGTTTTGTCGGCATTCAGCTGGAGTCGGCGAGCAGCACACCAGTTCATGACATCGGCACAGCCTATATAAGAGTACTTTAGGACCTTAAGGTCTGTCGGGGAAGCGCATTGGGCACATGCTGTGGCCTCGGCACCGGCAAGTTTTTTGCAGCCTGCCACTTCACAGGTAAAGGTAATGGTAATGACTGTTAAAGTGTGCTGCTGGAATGTTCAGGTGCGGTTTACTACAAGAGGGTGATCGGGTGCTGGCAATCAATGGCTGGTCGTTGAAAGCTCGTACCATGCGTGATGTTGCCCAGATGATCGCACTGTCACGTCGACATCTCACACTACGCATTGAGTTCGATGTCGCCGGTTCGACTTTAGTCGTCTTCTGTAAATTCTCATTGTTGTTAGCGTTGTCGCTGTAAACGAGGGCTGCTGTCGACGTGTTTCAATAAATTTAAGCCTGTATAAGCTAATATGTTTATATTGACCTATTATGTTAATTCGTGAAACTATCATTGGTTAAGTTGTTGACATTTTGGCAACTGCTGCTGTTTTTCTCTGATCAATTTAGTGTAAAAAAATTTCTTGTGCTTTCAGTTGCTCTCAGTGTCCAAAAGCCTCTATCCTTAAAATTTTTATATGATTGTTGTAAATATTGGTGCAGTTTTGATTGTTTTCAAAGTTTTACTAAAAAAACTGTTTGCATCTAATCTCTTACTTTTTATTTTAGTTCTCGTGGATATGATTCAGTGTGTCACTGCCGTTGTGTAATATCAATCACACAGCATGCTATGAAATAAAGATTTAAAAATAATTTTAAAAATATATATATTTTACTTCCCTACTTTTTTCAGACTGCAACGAAAAGTAGTGAATTTTTCCAGTGAATTTTTTGGGTGTAATTAATCATTGCTCTAGCTGTGTCGGTACAGAGGCGGTTGTATCAAGTACTGGAACGTATCTGGTGAAGATGGCTAAACGTGGTAACGGTGTTGGAATCTCTATCAGCTGTAAGTCATACGTTCTCTGCTAGCTGGCTGCATTTACAGTATATTTGTTAAATGAATTTTCTGTTTACTTGCATTTTGAGGAGGATGATGGTAGGAATGATGATGATTATCTGTTTCTGACTGTGTGAACTATAGACTAAACTGGTTAGGCCTACATGTTATTTTTTAGCATAGGCTTATGTCATGTTTTACGTTGATAACCGTCGATGAAACTACACTGTGTTCGGAAAAAAAGTAACCCCCTAGACACTATACAATAAAAATGTCAAATCTGAACGAATGTAAATAAAATTTTGTACAATTAATTCACAATAAATTACTGAAAAGATAAATATAATTTTATTCAAAAATACTGTTTTAGAGCGGAGTTATTAATTGTTAAATATCGCTAATAAAATATCTCCGTTACCAATATGGCATTACATAAGTAAGCCCCGCGGTTACTATACAATTTTGTAACTTTAACAAAAAAGGCTCGATTTGAGCGAAATTATGCGTCAATAATAGGCCATCCATTGGCAATAAAAATGCCAAATTTCATTTAAATCCGCTGAAAGGAACAATAGTTTCAGTGGTTTATGTGAGGTGACCCGAAAACACTTCAGTTTCAGGTTTTTATGGATTACGTCAGACACAAAAGACATGAAACTGAAGTAATTCGGGGTGACTTCACAGAAGTTGCTGTAACTATATTTTGGCAGATTTACTTGAAATTTTGCATTTTGATTGCCAATAAATAGTGCATTGTTGATACGAAATGTTGCCAGAATAGGGTTTTTTTTGTTGGAGTTACGAAAATGTACATTAACCGCAGGATTGCCTTATGTAACGCCATATTGGTAAAGGTGATATTTTGTTATCGATATTCAACAATTCGTAACTTTGCTCAGAAATATGTTTAAATGAAATTTGGTGATCTCTTTACCAATTTATTTGGGATTAATCGTACGAAATTTTATTTGAATTCATTTAGATTTGACATTTTTATTGTACGATGTCTGGGGGTTACTTTTTTCCAGACACAGTGTATGATATATTGATGTACGACGTAGCTCGTGTTGAATTTGCGTGTGTTGTGTTGAGAATGGTAATTATTACTGATACATATATTGTGACTGACGGTAGGTCCATGCAATCGGACGTCTGGTCAGCCATTGGTCATATCAGACGTGAGAAAAGGCAGCATAGCTCACCGGTCTGTATACGCAGATTGATTTTTCACATTCTGTTTATTGCTTACTGTTTTGATGCTGCGTTGTTCCATTACTGTTGTATGATTTGATTGACCATAGGGAATGCAACCCGGGTACCCGAAAACTCAGGTAAACCCCGCCGTTTTCAAACCCTTAAACCCGGGTTTGAGAGCGGGCAAACCCGGGTTTACGGGTTTAATTAAGGGTGTCAATTAATAGGCCTATGCAGTATAAAATTGCTAACGATAGCTTTTAAACATACTTTTTGAGCCGAATGTTAAAGCTGTACAAGTTGTCGTCTGTCGGTCTTTCTGTCTGTCTGTCTGTCTGTTTATAACGGATGTATTGTGGCTAACTGTCAAAAGTAACCTAGGCTTGCAAAATTTGGACGATGAAGTGCAAGGGAAACAGTCTCAAATTTGCAGTTGAATGGAGAGGGTAGGAAACGTGTGAATTTTTCAACATAAAACTGGCCGTATCTCAAATTTTCTTTGCAGGGTTTCAACCTTATTGCTCATAGTCTCATGAAGTCTATAGCTCGACTATAATGGGCAGTCGTGGCAATAAGCTTATAGAGCTCGTATTGTTTTAACTCACTTCCATACATCTAACCGCCCTACAGTCTAGTCTACGGCTCCCGACTCGCAAGTCTGCCTCTGACATTTGACCACTAAGTGTAGTCCTGCCTACACTATAGTAACTACTGGCCGCCCGTCGGATACCCAGCCTCGGGTTTGGAGGCCGTCAAACCCGTAAACCCAGGTTTGAACAAGAATCTGAGCTAATGCTCATGAGACGTGCGAGAGCCTATAGCAGTTCCTGTTCGCAGGTTATCTTGGTCTGTCTAATTCCAATTCACTCTTCTGCAGCCAAAAGTCGCAAAAAATCACTAAAAACACCTATTTCTGGAGTTCAAGGTCATTCAAGGTCATCGATGTTGACATTCCTAAAAAGCTCGTTGCCATTGCTTGTTATGATAAGCAGCATGTCTGTGCCTATCTGGAACCATTTTTATGTTAGACAAGCCAATAGTAGAAAAATAACCACTTTTTAGAGGGGTACCCTTCTTTGACACCCGCGTGGGCAGGCCTTCTTGAGTCTAGAGGGTCCGGACTTAAATTGCTAAAATCTACATTCAGTGCTGAAAATTTTGTATGTAGGTTATCTTGGTCTATCTCCAGCCATTTTGGTACAATTCACTCTTGAAATGCGTGTCATAGCCCGAAATCGCGAAAAATTCACTAAAACTTCTTATTTTTTTGGGTGGGGGAGGGGTTCAAGGTCATTGAAGGTCATTGATGTTAACATTGCTAAGAAGCTCGTTGCCAGTGCTTGTTATGATAAGCAGCATGTCTGTGCCGAACTGCAGCCATTTTTACGTTAGACAAGCCAATATAGCTGTAGAATAACGTCTTTTTAGGAGGGTGCCCCTCTTTTACACCCTTGTTCAAAGGAAACTCCCTTCACCCAGTGGCGTGAAATTTTGTCGCAAAGTACTAAAGACTCTCTATGCTATCATACGCTAATCAGTAAACATTAGGCAAGTAGGCCTAATACGACAAATAACATCAAATGAAGAAGGCTTTAGACTATGTTAGTGATTACCAACTAAAGTCAACTTGTAAGGACGCCATAGGCATAGCCCCATCTAAGGTTACCCAAATGATTTTTGCTGTCCTTACACACAGTTATAAACTGGTAAGTTTTTTTTACATATATCTCGGAAATGGTGAGAGATACGGCCAAGTTTACTATTAATCACTAATAGGAAGTGCCATATGCCCTGTCAGATTAGATGGAAATCATTGACCTTGGATGACCTTGAAGGCTGTTACGCGCTGTTGTGGCTAAACGGTGTGAGATAGGCCTAGGTTACTATTAATAACTAATAGAAAGTGGCATACGTTCTCTCAGATGAAATGAAAATCATCGACCTTGAATGACTTTGAAGGTCACTGGCAACCAGTATGGTCAGCTATCCTAGCGACTGCTGGGCTTCTTTTTTTTTTCAAAGCCACGCTGTGTAACAACACAGAGATTCTTTCTGCAGTACTCTGATGCTGTCAGCACTAGGTTGGATGTCAGTCGGCTCAGTCCGCTTATCTGGAACCACCTGCCTGACGATGTGACATTTACATAAAACGCATCTCTTTGCCAAAAGATTGGATTTTGTGTGAGATGTCCGATTTTTTCCTTCCTCTTTATCTCCTTTATTCTATTCTCGATATTTTAGGAGTTTTAACTCGTAAACTAACGTTTAATACGGCCGTGGTTGCGTTCTAGATGTCTGACAGTTTGGAAAACTGACTTCTGGTGAGGGTAACTCTACTCTATTGACCGTTGGTGATGTGTTGTTGGGCAGCGTTCATAGGAAGAAGCCGCTCATGTCACGACTGTGTTATTATTTATTGTCTGCTTTTCGTCGTAATGTTGTGTTCGCTTAGAACTGGTACAATATCTCCGGGTGACTATCTACTGGCAGTGGGTGACATCTGGCTGGACAATCATTCGTTGGAGGAAGCTGGTCGTGTACTGACTGCCGCTGAGAGGGTGGTGAAGCTTCGCATACAGAAGAACGTCTGCTATGCAGGTAAGTGCATGGTGAGATCTGATCTTAACTGCATGAACTTATGATGCCAGTCAGTTGTGCTATATTCTGTTAGTGGTGGCTCGGTCTAATGGTTAACTCGTTGGTTTTGATCAACAAAGTTGCTCTACGCTGAGCCCGGTTACTCACTGGATGGGTGGCTGTCAGTGGACGGGTAAACTATCTCACTGGTATATAATCATCTACCAGGTCAACTCAACCTCTTGTTTTTTTTGAGGGGGGTAAGTAAATCAAGTACCAGTCTGTCTGGCTGGGGTGTGTTCATTTGCATCGAAATACAGGTGTGATCCCATATGGCATGTGATGCTCCCTAGGCTTGCTCTGAGATGGGTTGGTGTGAAGAGCGGTACACACATTTAAAATTTTAGCCTGTGATCGATGTATGTTTTTTTGTGTTTTTGTGTCTGTGCATGATACTGCAGCTACACGCGAGCAGTACTTAGCCTCGAGCAAGGCTTGATGGTCCTGTTTTTACGCGTGAAAGCAGCTACTGCTTTCAGCGCGTCTTAGCCATCTCAATTCTGTCTGTCTCTCCGTCTGTTCGTCTGTCGCACGGGTGGATCAGTCAAAAACGGTGCAAGCTACGATCACCAAATCTTCACCGTCAGCTGCACGGAAGACACTAGTTTCAGGAACCATGAAGCTTTTCCATAAATTCGAAGGTGGTCACCTCGAACGAGGGCGCTAAATGAGAGGGGGTGGGCCAAATTTGCGATTTTTGGCCAATAAGTTGCTGTATCTCAGTAACGGTGCGAAATAGGGCCTAGGTTACTATTAATCACTAATAGGAAGTCGTACACTGGCTCTCGATTGGCGCCAAATTCAATGACCTTGAATGACCTTGAACGCCGAAATAGGGGGTTTTATGGATTTTTTTGGCGATTTCGGGCTGCAACACAAGTCTATATCATTCACAAGGTGGCGAGACAGAAGTATCGTTATGCGATCCAGATAGAGAATTTGGTATTTTTATATTAACTTAGCGCAAACACCCCAATTTTTAGCTAAACTACTGAACCGGAACTGCTGTAGGCTTTCGCACGTCTCGTGAGCATTAGCTCAAATTTCTTGTTCACTGTAGATGAGCCGGACCCGAAGTCGGTGATAACGTACAACGTTGAGCTGCCGAGGTTTGCGGGTCGACTTGGCATCTCACTGTGCACTGCCAGCGAGCCTGCAGGTTGCACGGTCGTCATTGCTAGCCTTACTGCTGACGGACTGGCTGAAAAGTACGTCGTTTATTTTATGATTTTTAAAAAAAATTTTTGATACTGACTGCACGTGTGTCATTGAGCCAGAGAGTTACACTTAACGTAACTTTCTAAGCCACAGAGCCCATATAGCGGCACTAATGTCTAGGGGCGTCCACTCCATTGACAGGTGGAGACAACCTTACCTTACCTTACCATACCTCTGGGGTGGGCAGGCTCTTACACCTGCCCAGCACTGAGGTCGTATCAGTTCGGCCCAATGCGCATCCCCGAATGTAACCATAAGGTTACAGGTAACGGCTATAAAGCCGTGAACGGCTGTTAAGCTGTAAATAAACGGCTGTGAAGCCGTAGTTGGTTGTGAAGTCGAAACCAGCACAAAAGCACTGGTAACATGTAGAAAATCTGCTTTCACGGGTTTGGTCAGCTCTTAGTTAGCTCCTCGCCTCCAGATTTTAGAAATCTTTCGGGTCATCGGTGCAAAGCCCACCTCCACGACAAGGTGGCTGACCACGGTGTGGCAGTGGAGACAAATGTTTCCTGAAGAAAGTTGGGGTCAAAGTAGAAAATAGAAAAAAAGAGGGGAATATTTTTTGGGTGGCAAATTGCATAGAAACGTATGGCACAGAATGCGACAATTTTTCGTACTACAGCTTCAATTTTTTTGTGCTCACTTCGCTCACACATTAGGCCTACTTGTAGACCGCTAATTTTAAATTTGTGGTGCCACGCCACTTTTGTTTGCTTATATTGTTTAAACTGCACTAAGTTTAGTCACGTTACAATAAATGATGGTCGAAACACAAAAAAGCTAAGATAAAATAACCGAAAACATAATGATAAAAGAATAGGAAGATAATCCTAGTGGTCACTTATCGTTGACATTGTCATAAGATCGGTGGAATAAAAATATGTTTGCAGTTTACGTGGAAAAATTAACAGAGATGTTGCAGTCAAGATGTGGTCTGGCGCAGTGAGTTCCATTGATAGATTGGTTGACTGTGTGTAGAACGGGTGCTTTGCGAGTGGGTGATCGTATACTGGCAATCAACGGTGTGACGCTCAGAGGCAGGAACATCGAAGAAGCCGTCCGACTTCTGCCGACCAACGACGACTCGATCAACATCAAAGTCATGCGCCATCTCTCACCAGCATCAGCAGCAGGCCAGTGCTGCTCTATGGCTTGTTTGTGTCTTTTGTGTATAGAATTTTTTCTGCCTGCGGTAGTGCTAACGATATTGTTTTCAGGTCGTTGATGAGTTTTTCTGTTTGTATGTCTGTTTCTGTGTTATCGTACCGCGATAAAATTGATGAAATTTTGCGTAAACGTGTACCGCAACAACTACAAGAACCCTATTGAATTTCAAGGTCGTAGGTCAAAGGTCAAGGTCACAGGACAGTGTTTTTGGATAGTTACTTTGCCACTGCGATATAAAAGTGTGCTGCTAATTGCTGTGTTAGACAGGGCTTAGCCTAGGCATAGGTTGATAGCTATTGGCCGACGAAAACTGAAGAATTCAACCACTGCTCGTTATGTTTTGCAGGCTAAAGAAAAAGTTGTAATAATGGTGCTGTTGCTGTACACAAACTGTGTAGTCGAAGCTCACAAATTTGATGCCCACATATTATTATTGAATTTGTACAGGCTGTGGTCAAAAAGACGGAATTGGTTCAGGATTACTTCCAAGCCACTTTGTGGTTAGTCTGATGCTGCTGTTATTTCTTAAGTCTTTCGTTGTTTGCTGTTACGTGTCATCTTGCAGGGTAGTTTAACTGATAATTGAATTTAGTTAAGTGCATTTCGTATTCCATATTACCTTCACATTACCTTCAGTGGCTCTTTTCTGAATGCTTTAGGACTGTGAAACACAGAGAAGTATTGTGTGCAATACTGTGACTGCTTCTATTACTGTTGCTAATTTAAGCTTGTATTTCACGGACTTTTTCTTTCATATACTGGTATTTACATGAGATTTAGCTGTATCTGAAAGAAAGAACTTGGTGATTAATTTAGATGGCTTTGGTTCTGATTTGGATGGTTTTCTTAAGCATTTGTTTAACATGTCGTAATGTTGTCATTCTCTGAACACGTTTTACCATCTGATGCTATAGGGTTAGCTTTGGTTAGGGTTAATTTAGTTAGGTCTTGCCAGGGCTGCCGAAAGCGCTTTGAAGAGCCTAGCACGTTTTGCTCAGTGCATTAGTTATTGCTGAAAACTGCTGTAGTTGAAATTGTTATCTTTTATTGAGAGGGGTAAATGGTTGATTGAAATGTGTGCAGAGACATTACGGCAACATTTGCTGCGTGTGTATGACTTGGTAGAACCTGGACAGTGTGTTGGAGTCGTGGGACGGCTGGGGTCACGACTACAATGTGACGCGATCCCTTCTTCAGCACGGGCTCTCTGTCGACGTGAAGCTTAACGGTAAATCATGGTGATTGCAGCATTAGCTGTTTTAAGAACCCAGTACCCAGTTGCAGTTACCCAGGTACTCTGTTTTTATGCGCAAGAGCAGCATAGTGCTATAGCGTGTATTAGCCATATGGTAATTCTGTCTTGGTGTCCGTCTTGGCATGTCTGTCACAATCTGGTACCGATCGGAACCCAGGTGAGATAGAGACTTCTGGTTTACCATATGGTAGCTTAGAGTCTCTAGTATTTTGTGACAAAATTTTATGCCACTGGGTGAAAGGGGTCCCTACGAACGAGGGGGAGAAAGATGGGCTGCGACACGCATTTCAAGAGTGAATTGTGCCGAAATGGTGGGAGATAGACCAAGACAACCTGCATATGAAATTTTCAGCATTGAATGCAGATTTTAGCAATTTAAATTCGGACCCTCTAGGTCAGTGCTGTCCAACCTTTTTGACACTGCGGGCCACTTAGTCAATTTTCCACCAGCTGGTGGGCCGCAATCAAGAGGGCCATGGCGAGCGCGCGGAGCACGAGCCTATAAGGGGGTCTGGGGGCGGAGCCTCCAGCGGGGTCCAGGGGC
>Ga0209367_1002725_pt1 | contig 23591 bp, 12 predicted proteins | sample WorMetLIZISLAND2_FD_187412 | JGI IMG/M metagenome (GOLD analysis project Ga0209367, IMG submission 187412) | Marine gutless worms symbiont microbial communities from Max Planck institute for Marine Microbiology, Germany - Olavius geniculatus... ... | reverse complement strand
GTCAAACTCGAAAGTTGTCGTAAAACGTACTAAATTTTGGACATTTTTTGCCCTCCCAAATTTTAAGGGGGGCGGTGCCCCCAAACTTCGTACTTGCGTTAACACCCCAACCTAGAGCCGCGTCAAATGCCAAAGTTTCGTCAGGCTACACTTCTTAACTCCGAAGTTATAAGCGCTCCTTTATTGTATTTTAAGCCAATTTTTGACTCCCCTTTGAAAAAAGTTGTAAAAGGGGCCCCGCCCCCGGTGAGGGGTGCGCTAGTAAGACTTAGTCATTTTCTAGCGCGTGTAAAAATGTGGAAGCGCAGCACCCCCAAAGGGTCGAAATATGGTCTTCCGAATAATGCGACTTAGGGTAGGTCAAAATGAGCGCTTATAACTTTGTTCATAGTGGACGGAATTGCACAAATTTTTTTTGTTCAACGCACAAAGGATCCTTCTCGTCAACGACGTTTAGATCTTGTCGCTATCTTCATCGTTTTCAGAGATATTCGCGGTCAAACTCGAAAGTTGTCGTAAAACGTACTAAATTTTGGACGTTTTTGCCCTCCCAAATTTTAAGGGGGGCGGTGACCCCAAATTTCGTACTTGCGTTAACACCCCAACCTAGAGCCGCGTCACGTGCCAAAGTTTTGTCGGGCTACACTCCCTAACTCCGAAGTTATAAGCGCTCCTTTATTGCATTTTAAGCCAATTTTTGACTCCTCTTTGAAAAAAGTTGTAAGGGGGGCCCCCTTCCCCGGTGGGGGGTGCGTTAGTAAGATGTGGTGATTCTCTAGCGCGTGTAAAAATTTGGGGGCGCAGCACCCCCTAAGGGCCGAAATACGGTCTTCCGAAAAATGCGCTTTTGGTGAGTACAAACTCACATCTAGATCTCCAAGGTTACTGGACCGATCTTCACCGGACTTGTTTCGCCTAACGCGGGAGGAATCGCTGTCGAACGAATAACTCACCGATTTTGAATATCTTCATCCGTTCCGGAGATATTCGCCGTCAAACTTCGAAGTCGACCGAAATCGGGCCAAATTTTGCATGGTTTTGGCCCCTAAAAATTTTTTTGGGAGGCTCTCCCAAAATTTTGGACCGGGATTATAAAATCGAACGCAGCACCGAGCATCGTACAAAATTTCGCGCCGATCGGCCGACGGAGCTCGGAGATTACGCGGCGAGAAAAAAAAAGGAAAAAAAACACAGCAAAACAGAAGTCCTTCCGAAAACTATCGTTTTCGGGCGGACTAACAACAGTTTTATCGTCTTCGGTGAATACCATTTTAGCAGCTGTTCGTTAATTTTCTTCTTAAGTGCACAAGAAAATTCTCTGACAAGCGAAGAAGGGACTGATAGATTGCAGTGCGTACGTCAAGACTGGCGATTATTCATCTTACATCAGAACTGTCTGTGGGCACGGTGCAGTGTGCACGCTATTTTTCTGTCATTAATATTTCATAAGACAGTGTTCCAGACGTGATGGGATCTTCAGTAGCGATCACTTTACAAATTGACGGCTAAGTGTGAGAGTAGAAATTATAAAAAAAATAGAAACTCGCTTAGTGTTAGACGCATTGTGACAACAACTCAACAGATTACGTTTTGATTATCATTCCAATTTGCACCGAAAATCTAAGAAAGTTGGTCAATCAATCAATCAATAAATAAATAAATCAATCAATCAATCAATCAATCAATCAATCACGAAAAGCACTTAAAATGACCAATGACTAAAATTAAAAACAAAATTTGACTAAAATAAAAATGAAAATAAAAAGACAACTAGAATTAGTTTATGAGAACGTTTGGTGTAACAGTAACTGGTAAGATATGGATAACAGCAGCAGCGTTTAAAAGAAGATAATGTTCATACGAACACGGAGTCTGTTTAAATGCATTTCGATAGTTTACAGTACATGTCCATATCAATATAATCAGTGAGCTGCTTAGGGTAGTAGAAAAATTAAAATGTTAAATTTCAAATTGTAGGGCCTACAGCAGCAACGTTATTGTCACCCTTCGATATTATTATAACTAAACAATTAACGTTGTCAGTCACGTGACCATTCGATTCGCAACCAGCGTTTTACTATAAATGGTCCATTGTGACCATGCGCCTATCTTGCACCATTACGGAAATATGGCGTCTCAAATGTTGGACAGACGCACAGACGGACGGACGGTCTGAGGGACGAACGGACGCTCAGGTGATTTGACAGACAAAAGCTGTTGCAGCTACAGCAACAGACATCTGGTGTGACGTATGAAAAGACTCGTTCTCCAAATTTTAATCGAGTCTGTCGCTGTTAGTCGCGAAGCCTCGGACTAACTACTGGCAGACCGGAGGCGCGATCGCGAGCTGACACAGCAGGCTGTTTGAATAACTGTGACATAAGACGGTGCCTGCGAAGTACGAATAAGATGCATCAATTACTAATACGTCATGAAATAATCTACCGCGATAGCAAGTGCAGTGCAGTTCTTGGAGTAGGCCTACGTTCGTCACGCGACGCGGAGATTACGGTTCTCAAACGTTAGCGACTTTAAGAAACTCACCCATATCTGTAATTCTTTTAGTTAAAAATTGGTACAACGGTTATCCTGGCCGTGGACAACGTTCGCGCCAATTTTGGGTTTTCTACGTTTTTTAATTTTCGACTTAACCCGTACGGGACAAACAGACAGACAGACAGACGGTCGGGAAAGACGGTCGCACATAGCAATAGCATCATAACACAAGTCGGCTGTATCTACATGTGTTTGGTCAACTAAACACTTCGTCGCTTATGCAGTTCGGTACAGAACGATATGCATTAATATGCAGCGTGTGTTTAAAGCGCTTTGTATGTCGACTGTTGTGGTCGCTGCCGATATTGTCAGCTGTCAGTCAATCGGGCGCCCGTCGTGGAGCAATAATTGCGTTTCATAGCCGCGTTACAGTCGTCGACGGAGTCCGTCCGTCCGTCCATTAGTGCGCGCTCCGCTGATCACGTCATAATAAAAACTACGGTGACAAAAATACAAGATAGGCTACTGACTAACGCAATAGAGTTGCTATGCACTGACCACCGCTGCCACGCTGGGAGTTCTGCTGTGTTCGCGCACCAGCTGCCCGTTCAGGAACTAACGATATTCAGCAACTGCTTTGAGCAATCCGACAGACAGCGTTGAATAAACTGCGGTAGGAGAAATTTCTTATTTTCGGATTTCAATTTGCCGGATCTTAGCAGAGAAGCTTGAAAGTAACAAAAATAAATATTAGCGAAATAACTGCGATTTTTGAAGAAAATACAATACAGTGTTCTCTACGAACAATAAATAAACGACTGTCAATGATATAGCGGACTGTCGGCCTACATCAAGTCGTGAGTCTTGGCGTAACGACGAACGAGTTTTATAAGCAGATTTCGATGAACGTTGACTGTCATAACGACTCAAAGAATGAGACATGTGATAAAAGCGTAAGTAGCCGTGTTTTGACAGCGCTATTATGTGGCCCATTCAAATACGCCGCATTATGGACCTTGCTTCTCTGCCCTCAGTTTGATTGCTTCGCACGGTCTCCTAAGTCGAAAACTAAAAAGTTCAGACAAACCAAATATGATGTCGTCAATTGAAGCCGCAGACCGAAATCGAGGCCGAAGGCCGAATTGAGGCTCGAAGGGCCAAAAATGGAGGCCGCAGGCCGATAATATGGCAAAGATCAAGCGGAAAGGGAGAGTAGCGATCTGTCCGCTTGTGTCTATACTTTATTTGAGAGTTGCGACCGCCAATAACTTCTAAACGGCACGACGTATGGCCGCGAAATTTTTGCACGCACATTCGTGTCCTACATGGCCGGGACATGGGCTAGCTAAGATATTGCTGAGGGGTCGTCCGTTTGACAAAATTTCAATTTTCTAAAATTTTTCAGCCACATCTCTGAAGCCGCAGCAGAGCTGAGGTCATAAAAACGTCGTCACCATGGTGACGAATCATCAACGCTGCAGTGCATACTAGAGCGCAGGGTTCTCTATATACCTAAATTTTAAAGACGCCGTGTCTTTCAAGCTAAAAATGGACGTCAATGTACAAAATTTACAAAAATTGGAAGTCATGCAGTAGACCTACAAAACAACTCAAGCAAAACAATTAACATAATGCAAAACAATACGTCTTCATGAAACGAAGTATGCAGAAACACGACAGTTAGCAGATGTTATTGGACTAAAGAAACATTCGAATACAGATTCTGACGTCAATTTGCAGTTTATTACTGAAAAATAGACATAAAAAGGCAGTTTGATTTGGACGTTGTGACGTCCATGTCTTAAAATTTGGACGTACGGGCTTAAATTTTTGCGAGTATTTACGCCCAGACGTCCGCTATTGAGAACCCTGCTGGAGCGCCCATAATGCTGCTGAGAAACCTGGATTGAGCTGAGGCCCGAAGGGCCGAAAACAAAGAACGCAGGCCGACAATATGGCAAAGATCAACGCTCCCTGTCCGCTTGTTATTTTTATTATTCTTAACCACTGTTTTACCCGGCAGCTTGTTGTGTGAGACTGTTTGGACGTGAGAAAGCGTTCAACAGAGTGAGGTGTGTGTGTGTGCGTAACTCACACGAACAGATGGTAGAGAATTGAGCGCCAGTTCTTGGGTCTTTCGAGGAAGTTGTAGACGGCGACTTGGCATCTTCTGTAGCGTGCGTCACGACGGCTTGGCCGGGCGCTGACCGGACGTCCCAGTAACGACTGTCTGGCGGCAGTTGTCGTCCTTGATGTTGTCGTCAGGTCGCCACCGTTGCGACAGCGACTGATAACGCGTCGAGCTGACGGCGACTTTCTGGAGGACACCGCGTAGAACGACATATCACCGGCACCTACAGTACTCAGAGGAGTCATTGTGGGCTCCACCAGAGCGCCGTCCGACTGGTTATGTAGACTCATAATCTCAGTAGTAATGGATGCGGCGTAGGCCCTATACACCGTAGTAGCGCAGACACAATGACACACAGATCATCATCAGTATCAGCAGCAGCAGCAGCATTAGCGCGTGCGTATATACGCTTCGTTACACACCCGCCGCCGCTACTGCTGCTGCTGCTGCTGCTGCGAGACTCTTCAGTTGAGCATCATTGACACTGACTGACCAGCTGCAGGAGCCGGGTACAGACACAACCTCCGCTGGCACAAAACCCCTGCAACAATAGCCCCTCCTCTCTGCTATATATTACTGCTTTTACGCGCGATAGCAGACGGCATCGCGCGTCTTAGCCATCGTCTAGACGTCTGTCTGTCTGCTCGTCCGTCCGTCCGTTTGTCCCTCCGTCTGTCGGTCACACTCGTAATCTGTATCAAAACGGTGCAAGCTAGGATCACAAAATCTTTACTGTGGACTGCCCCAAGGACTCTAGTTTTTAGTGACAAAATTTCGTGCCCGTGGGTGAGGGGATTCCCTTCGAACAAAAGCGTCAAAAAGGGGTACTTCCCCCCTTTAGACGTTATTTTGCTACTATTGGCTCTTATAGTGTGAAAACGGTCGCAGATAGGTACAGACATGCTCTTTATCATAACAAGCACTGGTGACAGGCTTTTTAGATTTATCAACATCGATGACCTTGAACGACCTTGAACCCCTCCCCCTTAAAAAGGGGGGTTAGTAAATTTTTGGCAATTTTTGGATGCAGCGCACATTTCAACACTGAATTGCGCCGAAATGGCTGGAGATAGACCAAGAAAAAATGTTTGCATGTGAAATTTTCAGCATTAAACGTAGATTTTAACAGTCTAAGTCCCGACCCTTTGGGCCCAAGAAGGCCGGCGCAGGTTGGCGTCAAAAACAGCTACCCCCCTAAAAGTGGTTATTTTACCGCAATTATCTCGTGTAGCGTGAAAACGGTTGCAGATAGGCACAGACATGCTGCACATTATAAAAAGCACTGGTGACGGGCTTTTAAGATTTGTCAACATCGATGACCTTGAACGACTTTAAACCCCTCAAAAAGGAGTTTTGTTTAATTTTTGTTTTTGCAATTTATGGCTGCAGCGCACATTTCAACAGTAAATCGCGACGAAAACGTTGGAGATAGACTAAGGCTACCTACATACATAATTTTCAGCATTGAGCGTAGATTTTAGCTGTTTAAGTCCCGACCTTTTAGGTCCAAAGAGGCCTGCGCAAGCAAGCGTAAAAGAGGTACCTCTCTAAAAAGTGGTCATTTTACTGATATTGCCTTGTCTAGCATTTAAACAGTTGCAGGTAGGCACAAACGTCCTGCTTATAATAACAAGCACTAGTGATGAGCTTCTTAGGAGTATCAACATCGATGACTTTGAATGACCTTGAACTCCCAAAATAGAGTTTTTTAGTAAGTTTGGTAGCAATCTCGGGCAGCGACACACATTTTAAAAGTAAATTTCGTATAAAAGTATTACTATTTTATTGCATGCTGTACACGGAATGCCAAAGTGGTAGGACCGCTGCTATCGCGCGTCGCGTGAGCTTTTCTCAAATTTCTTGTTACTTTATGCTAAGGCGTTACGACGTATTTACGTTACGTATCAGCAAATGATAACAACAAACGCATCCTTGTCTTCGTGCTCACATTCAGGCATCTGTCTATCGTGTCGCAGTCACACAAGGTCGAAAAAAGACATATAGGGCCTACTGATAAAGTTTACTCAACACTGTGGCGTAAAAAATTACGAGGCGATGAGCCAAATTCCAAGCATGTTCTAAATTTCCAGCAATCTTCCCTGAGGCCGTCAAGGGCGAGTTTTTCCAGTACAGCTGATAATTACTGTTAATTGGTTTCTTTATATCATCTCACCCGTCGATTTGTAACGCCGATGCAATTTCCCCGCACTGGCATACTTCAAACTGATACGTTTAACGAGTTGATTGAGGGGTTTGTTGCAACTCGTCGTGGGTTTGTACCTGCAGGGAGGTCTTGTCGAAGGCGGATTTTGTCCTGCGGGTATGTCGATCCGTACACCACTGGGCATTGGTCAGTCGGTGTTGGTCAGTCATGTCCAGTCGACTGAATGACGAAGTACCGCGTCATTAGTCACTGCACAGCACCATCACTTAGTGTCAGGCCAGCTCGCCGCATGGCGCCAGTGTTCGTTCTACTTCTCACATCACTCAACTCACTTCACCCTAATGCGATTATCCCCACGCATAATTGCGCAGTTTTCGTACAAGTTGTGTATTCCGCGAATAATCTTCGAAATTAGCACGAAATCGCAATCTTGCATGGCGAGAGTATCGCCTGGACTGGAGTCAACAAGATGAACAGTTACTGTCCGTCTCCTGAATGCTGATCTTTTGACTCTCTGTATAGCGGGATGGCTTCCGTCAATTGATATTCATTGCTCTCATCTGCGCTTTTACCTGAGTTGTGTTGTCGAAAGTCGTTATTTCACCACAGAATATAGTAAACGGCAGTCAGACGAAAAATTATAATCCTACAATATACGCTATACGCTATACAAGACGCCCGCAAAAACAGCTATTGAAGGCTTGAAGCTTGCTTAGCCTAAGTCTCAGCTATAAGTTGCTTCAAAATGTTTAATAGATGTTACTCGATAACACATTGTACAACATCACGATCACCACCACCAGCACAATCATAATTACACTGTGTCTCAAAAAAACATCCCGGACATTTTTGACTGTAATTTCAAGAAAAGTTATCAGATTCTAATAATTTTTGTGTTAATATTCCTGACACAACTTGCCATCAAATGAACGTTCAGCTTCCCACTTCACCTAATGTTCGCTTCTTCACTACCAAGGGAATGTAGACCAAGCGAAATATGCATTGGAATACGCAAAAACGTAAAAAAAACATCCCCAACATTATTGATCATAACTTGAAGAAAAAACATCAGATTTTAATAATGTCTGGTCTAAATATTTCCGATATTACTGGCCATTGAATGTTTGTTTAAGTTCTCACCTCACCCAACTTCTGCTCTCGCACTACCTGGAGAAAGCCGACCAAGCAAATCATGTGTTAAAATGAATGGAAAACTTTCATAAATTCTATCTATCCAGATCTTTGACCCCCAACAGCCAGTCGATTACAAGGTTTGATTGTCATACAACAGTTTGTCTACCAGATGATGTTCAGAAATGTTTATGAATTCAAAAAGTGACTGGTGAAGTCTGGATTAGTCTGAAGCAGAACATTATCGATACTGCTGTCAGTAAATGCGGAAAGCGTCTCCATCCCTGTGTTCGTACAATGCGCCCCTATTTAAAGCAATTTTGCTGTAGGCAGTTAAACTAGAGACTATGGGGCAGCCCACAGTGAAGATTTCGTGATCCTAGCTTGCACCGTTTTGATACAGTTCACGAGTGTGACAGACAGACAGACGGACAGACGCCCAGACGATGGCAAAGACGCGCGAAGCATTCTGCTGTCGCGCGTAAAAACGAAACAATTGAATATAAAATGTCAACCAAAGTTTAAAAAAGTTTACAAAATATGTTTTTGTGCGTTATTTAGATTAATCAGTAATAAAACGAAGGCCATGGGATTTTGGGAATCATTCAGCGCTCATCACCACAGCCAATAGCCGTTGCACAAAGGAACATAGAATATGTAGAAAGATTTACCTACCTCGGAAATGTAATAGCTAGCGATGGAGATGTTGAAGCAGACATTAACACTCGACTAGCAAAAGCAGCAGCAGCAGTCTTCCGACGACCTGACAACGTGTGGCGATTTAGCACGCTTAGCCTTAAGATTAAACTGGATCTCTACACCTCCCTCGTCGTCTGTACAGCCAGCGACTCTACGCCAGCGAGACTTGGAAGAGTACAGCTAGAATATGTCAGCAGATGGACGTCTTTCACCGGTGCAACTTACGGAAGATTCTGGGCATTACATGGAAGGACCACGTGACTAACATGGAGGTGTTAAACCGGACTAGGCAGCGAAGATTACATGACATTGTAGCAGAGAGACGACTTCGGATGGCAGGCCATATCATCAGGATGCCACCTGGACGACTAGCCAATTAAGCCTACGCCATGTCATGGACCCCTCGTGGTAGTGGCAGACGACAAGGCCGTCCAACGAAGACTTGGCGGTCTACATTCAAAGAAAACTTGGTGGACCGAGGAGTCGATTGGAACAGTGTCCGAGCTGTGGCTACAAACGGAAACAGATGGCGAACTCTAGCTGCCCATTGTCCTGTCAAGGACCGGAGGATCTAAGTGCTAAGAAAGTAATAATACCGCATTGGGTAAAAAGGCAATATTTCGTTGGTTCTGCTTTCCTCAATAGTGCACAAACAGACTTTGAATGAAGTGGGAAATTGAACATTTATTTCATGGCAAGTTGTCCCAGGAATATTCGTACCAAAAATTAATTAAATCTGTTAATCCTTCTTTAAGTTACAATCGAAAATGTTCGGAATTTTTTTTTGAGACCCAGTGTATATTCGTCTACCTCACGTCTGTTCTATCAAGTTTGAAGGTGTTTCTTTTGTAGCCTACTAGATCGTTAAAGTTGCACGTGCAAACAGCTGGGATAATAGACTGACCTAATATTATTCGTGTAATAAAATTCGAGAAAGCGAGAGCCCAAATTATAATCAGTGTACATCAACGTCACACCGGACTGACGGACGGGTGGACGGACAGACGGACAGCATACGATGGCATAACCCGCGCCCACACTATGCATGGTGCGGGCACAAACACATGAAAGAAAACGTCGATAATATGGCACCCGACTCACGAAAGTGCGCCGGATGTGCTCGTCACTCATAGGATAATTGGATAATTAACTATTCAGTTAAGGCCGCGGCAGACAATCATTTTGGCGTTTTGACGGCCGGTCGAGACGTTCGTCAACACGGGTCAGGTGTGTCGCGAGCTAAAACAGGGTCGAACATAAGACACTTTTTACACTGCTCACAACTGTATATAGTTCGTACTGCACTTTGGCTAGCTACAGCCACTTAGAATGTATAAAATAAAAACTGCTTTGACGTTACTTTTAGGCAGTGTTCGATTTGCCGAGGGTTGGGGGTTTAACCCCCCCACTGCATGAGGACGACTTCCCCACTGGAGCTTGTCTGGGGGTTGGCTTTGACCCCCCAGAAGGGTTCCAGGAGCACTGGACAAAACGTGGGGTACAAAAAATTTCTGCTCTTTTCGCTCGCAAATTTTTTGTGTCCCAACGTTTAGATTTGTGACGCCGCCTTCATTTGTTCTTATTATATCAGTTGCACTAAATTTGGTCAGTTGATTCTCGGGAAAATCATCATTGCCAAACGTTTATAATTGCCGCTCACATTTGAAGTAGAGCTGTCGAAGCGTTAATTTGTTAACGCGTTAACGCATTGCGTTATTTTTAAAAAAAATTTTTGCTGATATTGTAAGTGGACTACATCAAAAGGGTGAGTTGTGCCTGTGTCGCAGAACCGTGACAGTAGTAATAAAACGTCAAAACAGTAGTGACAGAATAGCAACAGGACAATTTTTAATTACGCGAATTTTATTCGATCGTCAAATAAACGTAGTTTAATAGAATTTTGAAGCTCCTGCTTCATAGAATTAAGTGCAGAGCCGGCTGAATGGCCTCCCGTACTCTCCGGAAGAGGGCCTCACGTATGCTCAGGGGCCTCATGCTACGTATGAAAAAAATTTCTAGTTTTATAAAATATATTCAAAATGTAAAATAAGCAAACATGTACAGAGTTTATCCAAAATAGACAAGTCTATTAATTTTCATTAATGTACAGTAACCTGTGATGTATGGCGGCATATTAAACAAAGACAACACAAATTGTATATCCATTTAAAACAGCTTTTAGTTTACGCACTAGATATAAACTGGCACTTTTCTTCCAATTTCTAGTTCTAATTATGCATCGCATTATACTGGATCGCATTGGTGCTTCATGCTTGACTGCTGCAAGGACCTACAGATGGTCAAACTTACTAACTCACGACAGCCGACAAAAATAAAAATAAAATTCCAAGCAGCGACGGCACAGGCGACAGACACTGCATCAGTTCAGTGCAGCGACAAGAACAGCGTCAAGGCAACAAACACTAGCGGCTTCTATTTAGACTCCACTGACGTAGATTTGTTGCACAACAAACTGTAGGCCTACAATGAATCCACTGCAGCTAATCCAGAACAAGTTGCACAACAAATCCATAAAAAAGCCCAGCTGTCGCTAGGGAAAGCCGACAGTACGGCTTACGTCCGAAGCCAAGCGTCCGACTTCCAATAACGAAAAGAAAGCGATTTCTCAGAGGCGACGCATTTCCATGCACGAACTTGAAAGCTACAATCAACATACGTTGCACGTGGTCATCTCGCCAGGCGATATAAATAGCTACAACCGTAATTAACCACAAGAAATATCGGACGCAGGTTTCGCAAATTTCTGTCACAATAAAACTTTGCTAGGCAAGACGGGCTACAGCCTATACAGTTCCTGTTCTAGCATTGACCTTCAAGGTCATCCAAGGTCGATGACTTCTATCTCATCTAAAACGGCGTATGCTACTTCCTATTAGTGTCTAACAGTAACTTTGGCCCTATCTCTTACCGTTTTCGAGATATGGCCGGTTTTCCATCAAATTTCCCACTCCCTTTCCTTTCATTCAACCCCCAATTTGAAAATGTTCCCCTTGCACTAGATCGCTGAAATTTTGCACGCTTAGGTTCAAGGCACATGGTTAATTATTCGTGTAAAAAAATTCCCCTATGACCTAACCTTTAGTCACAATACATGCGTTACGGACGGACGGACGGACAGACGACAACCATGCCAACAGCTCGACCCGTTACTTAAGTACGGTCGGCTAAAAATTGTAAGCACATACAACAAATCCACAGCATCTTGCTATCTAGACATATTGCACAGCTTTTAGCACGACTTGTTGTCTTACAAAAGCACAACAAATCAAAGTAGTGGAGTCTGGATCTAGTGTGCCGATAACGCGCAGTGCCTTCTTAAATCACCAAGCAGAGATATACGCATAATACTTATACACACAAACTCACAAACTACGACGAAAAAACGGCAGTGGCGTATTTAGAAATGCGAAAGCGGGCACGAGTACATTACAAAACGATGTACAGCGTGTCCCCAGAAAAAAAACCGTGCAAACATTTTGCCAGAACGTAGTCAAATTTCCACCAAATGCATTTAACACGGTAGTGCATTGACGCAAATTAAGTGGAGTAGAAAATGAGTGCATCTTTGCACAAAAAATTATCACAGCTGGTGAAAATTTGACGAAGTTCTGACAAAACAATTTTGCATAGTTTTTCTTGCGATACACGGTGTCCATTAACAAATAGTGCTTTTTCTCTTTTCGTTGATTGTTTTACACTTTTAAAGTGAAAAGCGCCAAGAAACCCTTAGTTAAATATGCCACTGGTAACTGTTCTGCACGCACTCGCAGCAGCTGTCACGTCAACATAAACCTGAGAATTAAAAATGCTAATTACACCGGACACATGTACAAGCGCCTGTTAACGAACTGTGTTGATAAGAAGTACTCAACCCACACTTCAGTCCCAATACATACACTACATTTTCACCAAAAAAATTATAAGTTTTCGTAAGTTTAAATAACTTTTCAATAAATAGCAATTTATTCATTTATTAAATTAATATCTTTTACATGGCGATTACAATCTTTTTGACACTCAACTTCAACACATTTTAGAAATTTTAATAGTATACTCTTCCTTACGTATGCATAACCATTTATTAATATAACTAACTGATAGTACATTAATCGCTAAATTTTATTACAATTTTATTACTTTATATTTTCGCCAAAAACAAACATTACAAAAACGGTTTTGTATAAGTCTCTCTTGGTCTGCTACCAGAAAATTTGAACCATTACAGCCAGTGAGCAACATCAATTTTGACACTGTTAGTTAAACAATACATTTTTAACTAGAAAGTAGTCGAAGCCCGCAGGTACAAAGTGCACCCTCATAAATAACAAATGCTAATCCGGCACTTGGCAAAATTTACTGACGCATGGAATGACACCACAATGACATGACACTGAGAGGTAAGAGATGTTATGACGTTGATAAAAAAGTCACATGCTAAAAATCACACTACATTAATAAGTCACACTAAAATCACACTAAGATAATACTCTAAATACAACATTAATATATATATGATTAACAACTAACTAACAATATAATATAAAAACTAATCAAAACGACCGGGATCAAACAGTAACAATTTGCAAAATCACCAGGATACATTAAAACACTTAACTTCACCGTGCGTTATCGTTAACAATCAATATTCTTACAGTGGTCATGCATAGCATAATATTACACGTTCATACAAACTACACAAACTTGCATACCAGGAACAAAAAAAGAAGCTCAGTTTTCACACGGAACTAGTCTGTGACATTCCACATCACTCAAAGAAGTGCTGCCACACGTAAAAAGCAACAAAAACTGTCACTTAACAAACGTAAACATTCATAAACTTATGTAGGAAGAGGTTTGAGAATTAAAACCCAGGCCAAAAAAAAAATCATAACAAAAATCGCAGCATAATACAATAATAAGTTATGTTCATTTTCAGCAGTTCCTGATTATCCCAAAAATAAATGAAAATGCATTTGGTGGCCTACCTTCATTCTAACCCAAGTAAATTAATAGAAGTTTGCAAAATGCCTCATGCAACACTGTATACTACTATACACTGTTTTCATGCATTTCATACTAAACGTTTTCTTTGTTGCTTATCATAACCTTGAATGACCCTGAACAAATGTCACATAACAGCATGTCAGTTTCTTTTAGTAGATACTTGCAACACAATGTTGCTAAAAATTTGACGGCAAATTCACTTCTTCTGACACATATGCACACCGTACACAAGTCGCTAACAAACAGCAAAATGCTGCTTGATATTAATAAATGTAAAACAAAGCATTAATTGAAAAAAAAACTGACGTAACAAGCACATGTGAACTCCATATTAGCCACTCGGAGAATAATCAAAACGTTGCTGATATAACTCCAGACTAGTTACTGGCAACACGTAACATAAATACAGTGTATCTAAACCAATAACTGAATAGAATATCAGAAAAATGGCAAGGTTAGCATGAACACAGTACATGACAATGAATAATGTATATTGACCCTGCTAAAACGTTGACAAAAAGGCAAATAGCACAGTGCACACAGCTCTGAAAATCATAAAAAATTAAAACAAAGTTCACCTGCTGCTCAACTCAAATGGTAAAAATGCAAATAGGATACTGGTATGGCGAACTCATGCATGCTAATCTACAGGGTGGTCCAAAAAAAGGCAGAAAGTTTATGGCACCATAATTTTGCAACCGTACATCACAGTCATGCAGTTTTCAGCAAAATGTTCTAAAAGAAATTCTTCACATTACTAAGGTCATTGTTCAAATACAGCAATGAAATATTCTTTGTTTATGCCACTGGCAAGTGAACTATTGGAAAATAGTATTACCTTCAATGTACCTTGGTCCATAAGAACATGCCACTATTATTTTTTCAATAGCTCCGTGAAACATTGGCCAATTTCAATAATTTTTGGCATGCAGCATTAAGAAGAAACTTGACGCAAAGGTCTGTAGTTTTGGCCACCTCACCTTAACACTGTCGCTACACTACCGTGTGAAATGCAGAAGTCGCAGTTTGGCCATTGACAACAATGAAGTCGTACCGGGTAGCATATTCGTCCACTTAGAAATTATTAACTGAATAGCAACAAATGCAATTGGCAATTATTATCACTCAAAAAGTCACACGTGTCATATCACATCATCTTCATTTCAGCATGTGCTCAAAATGTCCTTCTGCAGCACAAACGCAAGCGGTAGACGTTGAACCATTTGCCAACACCACGTTCAGTAACTGCATGACTCGAGCTGCCCACTCGCTGCTGATGTATCATTTTAGTTTGTCGATTTACAATTTTAAAATAAAGACAAAGCAACAGATTTTCAATGATTTTGTGGTCTCGGTAATTTTCCGAGCTGACACATGCACTACCCAGTATGAATTCATTGTTGTCAATGGTCAAACTACGACTTCTGCATTTCACAAGGTAGTGTAGCAACAACCTTAAGGCGAGGTGGCCAAAACTGCGGACATTTGCGTCAAGTTTTTTTTTAATGTCGCATGCCAAAAATTATGAAAATCTGCCAATGTTTCAGCGAGAAATTGAAAAAATAAAAGTGGCACGTTTTTAGGGATCATGGTGTCGAGGGTGTTTTTGCATAGTTCAATTGTCAGCGGCAATAACAAAGAATATTTAACTGTTGTATTCAAATACTGACTTTAGAACATTTTGCTAAAAAACCACATGACTCTATGACGTACGGTTGCAAAATTATGGTGTCACTGACTTTGTGCCATTTTTTGGACCACCCTGTAAATACAAGGTGGTCCAGTATATAATCAGTTAATCTAAATTTTTGTCATAACTACATAAAATATTGACTTATTTTCACAAATATTCAACTGGTGCACTCAGTATATGCAATAAAATGTGTCTTTACATTACCTTGTAAAATATCATAGTCAGCTTTTAAATATTACTGTTGACAAAGTAGCATAGCACTTAAGGATCATCTCATTACAAACGTGTTAGGAAATGTGCAGGTAAAAGAATCTGACCATCAATGCTCGACGATGTTACAAAATCATGAAATTTATTATCTTACTGTTTTTACGGACCACCATGTATACGATCATATCACATGGTATATGCTAGCCATGAGACTTGTCAAAAAATGACAAACACAAGTAGGCCCTACTGCAATCTACGCATCAGAATACATGTACATTATAACATTAAAGTGTGATTTGTATGAAACTCTCCGACTAACAAATAATTCAACCTAGTATCCACTAGCAACATGCAACTATTTGGCAGCAAAGCTAAATACTAACAAACTAAACTAAAAGACTATAATGTTATAAACTATATTAAAAGTAGACTATACCGTCAGCATAAAAAGAGTACATAGACATATACCACCTGCATAACTGATGGGTCACCCGCCGCCAACACAAACGCATATGTAGTTTGATAAATAACTGTGGAGGCGACCCCTTCCCCTTTCCTTTCTTATCATCTCAATCCTCTCTATTGTTTCCCCTTTGGGCCCTTTCCCTGTCTTTTCTTCACTTTTCCACCCGCCCTTCCTTCCCCCTTTTTAACCTTTTGATTAAGGTTATAGAATACATGTGAATGCAAAATGCCAGTCTACCTTAATAGCACGAGAGTTGAACCAGATGAAAAGATACAAAGACTGATTCATCCTACTGCGGCAAAAATTTGACAGAAATCAAAGGCTAGTTAGGAGAGGCAGCAGCACCCTCAGGAGCTTTTGCGTTGTGGCGGCGATTGTCCCTGTTAGCCCCACATAGTCAGTGACCAAAGCAATCTCAATCATCACGTTATATCAACTTGCTATCAGCCAGTTATGTGTGCTGCTGCTGCTGCTGATGATGATGATGACTTTATGGCGACTTCTTCAGCGGACACCGTATGAGTCTTTGTCATCTGATAATGCAGTAGACCAAGCCGACGCGCGTATGGAACGCAGCTAAACAGCATCTTGAGCCGGCTGTTTGGCGTTCCATACTTCGCTGACCATACAAGCAAATGTACATTTCAAAACAATTACATTTCAGTTCAGAACCAGTTAATTCCTGCATCAGATCTGTGCTGCGTCTTAGTGTCAATCAAATCAATATTGTTAGGCTAACCAAATATGTCATCATCGTTTACAGTTTTGCTAAATTAATACTATAGTAGCTACTATCACTAATAGTCATTATACAATATTACATACAGCTACTGCCTGTAATATTTAAATCTCGAAGACCAAAAAAAAAACAAAAAACCATAAAACAGACACATTTACTACTTTAGTACAGGTTATGTACTTTCCTTAGGCCTAAACAGCTCTAATGACATTCTGCTTCATCCTTAAGAGAAGTATCATAAAGAAACAGATGTTTTGTTATCAACTAAACGAAAGGGAATAAAGTATCTCACCAATAACAAACATACCTTAGAATAAACTAGCAAATTAAAACACCAACTAACAAACTACAAAAATTCATTAAATTATAACATTTAATGTTTCGTTGATGTTTAACAACAGATTGTTCACTGTGCTGACATTTAGCAACGAACAGTTACTCGTTCTTAGGATTGTCACAGCGATTGCGCAAACATCAACGAATAAAGACTTAAATGTAATGAATCAATACAGCTTATTAATGATACCTGCTGTGTAGGCATCGAGTGCAGACAGAATCTTAGAATGGGTCTCCTCTATGACTGCGGTGTTTCTCAGATTGGGATAATCTGCACATGCGGTAACAACGAAACAGCATTCACAGTAAAATAGTATTTTTAAAGTATTTCTTAGCTTTTAGTCATCTTTAGTTTTATGTTTCTATGTTTCCCTTAGTGGTAGCTTATCTGGGAGGAATCAGAGGTGGCAGCTGTTGACAGACGTAGATGGCATAGGAGTGTGGCACAATGTGATCACATGGATGCGGGATGAATCGAGGTCAAGCTTTTTACAAGTATTCCATTCTACACAGCAGTATGTACTTGTGCTGCCATCTGGCATTCAACGACAGATGAACAAATGAATGAATAGCTAGGCTGTTGGCCGCATATTATGCCGACAATGGGCCGACATCCTCGCTGGTTTAATTTCACCCCATCAGTGCCATTCATCCAGTGATAGACTAGCAGCAGAGCGTCCGACCTGTAGCGATGACGAGGAGTGAATTGAGTAGCGCAGCTTCGATGGGATCAACATCCAGCGCACTGATGCTTTCCGCGTAGTCCATCAGCTGCTGCTTGAACGAGTCCGTCCTCACAGTGGCTGCTAACGGCGACGACGAGCGCCACGACAGGAAGTTACGGAACAGTTTGAGGTCCACGTCGTACCAGTGCACGGCGGCCAACACCACGCGACTCGCTGACTGGCCTAGACGTATCATCGTCGCCTGATCGTCCGCGTCAAAGCTTTTGAAACCTGCAGTCAGAAACACAATAAATACACTGTGAGGCATAAAAACACACAAAAATTTGTTTACCATAACTTGAAGAAGGGTTACACAATTTTAATAATTTTTGGTACACATGTTCACGACACAACTGGCCATCAAATGGCCGTTCAGTTTCCCATCTCACCCAACATCTGCTTCTGCACTACCTACAGAAAACAAAACAAGCAAAATATTACATTTTTTCAATGCAATATCATTATTTGATTAAAATAATGCACATTTGGCACATTTTTTTCAAATTTCTAGCACTTTGGTTAAGAGTTTATCGAATTGTTTAGTTGTGCAACTGCTGACAGTAAATATTTGAAATATCGGCTATTTGTGCAAACACAGGCAGGGAAATGCATTCTCCATTCGTTGATAGCAGTGTTGATAATGTCCTGCTTCAGACTTCAGCCAGTTGCTTTTTGAGTTCATTGATATTTTTAAACAGAGTCCCATAAACTTCGCATAACACTGCAAATACTGTCGAATGGAATCAGAGCTGTTACGTATCTGCAATGGTTAAATTTAATTATGTTTTTCTTTCTTTTTATCTCATGTTGCACTTGTTCTGTTTCCCCAGGTAATGCAGCAACAGACGTTAGGTGAGCTGGAAATTTGAACAGCCATTTAATGGCCATTTATGTCAGAAATGTTTGTACCAAAAACTATTAAAATCTCGTTATCCTTCTCCAAGTTCCTATCAGTAATGTCACGGATGGTTTTTGGCGTTTTTTTGTTCATTTTAACGCTGATTTAATGTGTTTTAATTTCCCCAGGTAGTGCAGAAGCATATGTTGGGTGAGGTGAAAACTTGAATAACCGTTTGATGGCAAGTTGTGTTCTAGAATAGTTGTACCAAAAATTATTAAAATCCGATAATCCGCCTTTATGTTATGATCAATAAATTTTTTGTGTGTGTTTTTATGCCTCACAGTGTACAAGTACAAGCCGGTAGGTGACGAGCTCGCCAGCTGCAATGCAAAGCCACAGCTGACCGTCGGTCCGCTCTAGCTACGGTGCACAGTTGCTATGTGCTATCAGCAGTTCAGACTGACACACTGCAGACAGACTTCTACAGACAGCAACAAACACGCTGCTTGAATTTAAGGGTCGCCTATAGCTTGCAGCTGGCGAGCCAATAGTAAACCACGCAACCACTAAGCATTTACACCACGATCCCACCAGAAATCTACCGAATTCAACTTTCGGAATCCACGCACGGACGGATATGGTCCGATTTACATCCTCAAATAAAAATTATTCCTCTGACCTATCATTGGTTTTATACGATCTAAGTCAAATCTCGCTATTGCAAATGCACACTAATAAAGAGCAACTTCAAACAACACTTTGCGACAAGGTAGTTCAGTATGCTGTGAATAGAACGCATCACTTAGCAACAAGAGTCTTTGGGCTTCTGGCTTGTTATCATTACACAACTTCAAAATAATATCGCAAAATCACACGCAAAGCTGATCACTGACCAGGAAGAGACCGGAAGTAGCTCACAGAAGCAACCGTGTAAGCTGGTATAACTTTCTCTTTGATCCACGCAGGCAACAACGTCGTCAAGTTATTAGCATTGTTCACTCTGCACAGCCCCTGGGATAAAACGACAAAAATAACAATAATACAGCATTTTAATTAGTCTTTAATCAGGCAAGTTTATTCGAGTTCCAAGTAATTGAAATAATTAAATTCGTCCAGCACAGGTCCTCCAAGAAAACCACATTCAATCGGCATAAACTTAACAACTAACCAAATTTCGAGAAAACTTCTTTGGACAATTAGCTAAAAATCCATCGAAAATCATCCTGTATAAAGCAGCTAATGCAAAAAAATAGTAAGCCACCAGTTTCATAACTGGCAATTAATTACACAGCAGAAATCGTTGCTATTATCATAAATAAATGCAAAAAGATGCAGCAGAGTACCTCAAATTCTTCCTTGAGAGTTCGGTTGAGGCACGTTCCGTGGTGCACAAAGCGGTCGTAGACTGGAACAATAGCATTGATGAGTTCCCAATGATGACCAATGAACAGATCGTCAATGTCATGCAGACTCAGTTGCAGCCAGTAACTCAGACTGACCGACAAAGCCTTGTCAATGCGTACGTCAGCTAATTGCTCGCCTGGACAGCAGATAAGCCACACCAATGTGCTGTAATGTCGCTAGCAGCTGTGCAATACGATACTATAAAAGTTAAAACTATTTGGTTGTACTGTAATATGCGAACCAAATAAAAATGCTTCAGATCATTATTGAAAACCTTTTGCATAAAACATTTTTGCAACCATTACTGGTATATCATCTGTACATTCATATATACTACAGTTTTTATCAGCCGCTTCCGTAGGCTATGTCTTGAAATCATGCCTGCACGATCATGCCTTCAAAGCAGTATAACTCGGTCCCCGTAAAAGATAATTGCGCGCTGTTTGCACCTACCCCCTATTTACAGGTCCATGCTATCCGATGGTGTCATTTAAATTGTTCCCCTGCCGACCCCTGTTGCCATGGCAACGAATTTTGGTACAAAAATTGACTATAACTCAGCCCCTGTGAAAAATAATTGCACGCTGTTTGCACCTACCCCCTTATACGCAGCTGCTAAGCTATATAGCATGGCAATGAGACAGATACCTCGTTCCACAGAACGTATTTCTAGTTTTCGTAGGCCTACAGGTCTTCACAACGAGCATTGTCTCAGTTAAAAACGGCGAACCTGAGGCGTCATCGTCCGCACACTGTGCGGGTGAGAATGGTGTTGTCATAGTGTTAGGCCTGAGGGCGGGAGACGTGAGTTGAGCGGGTTTCATGGACAGGTTGAGCGCTGGGTGGTCAGCTGCTGTATGTCTGGCTGCATGATAGTCGAGTGATGACCAACCGCTGTTCACAGCCACAACACCACAGCAACTGGGTAAGTACGTTATATTTGCCAACATCATTCAAACAAGTCATCTGAACAGCAAGTGCACATATGACAGGGTACCATAATAAAGCAATCCGCCCATTAATGCTGGCTGCTAAAAGAACTTTACTAGTTGGGACATAAGAGACAGACACAAAGTTACAAACAAAAAACAGTCAGATTGAGAATGAGTGACAATAAACTTCCGACGACTTGAAACTCTTTACCGGACACTCTCCGTGATCCATCAGTTTGCAGCAGTAGCTCTAGGCGCGGTTAAAAAAACTGTACTGATTGCGAGAGTGCAGTCAGGTCAACAGAGATGCTTCATGATATTGTGCTATATAAATCCAATATTGACACTGATATTGACATTAAAACTCAACATGAACAAAATCAGATTTGCAATTATTCACTCAACACGTACAGTAGGCCTACTCCCTACTTGCCGTTGAACACATTACAAAGAGCGTATTGCTGTAAGGTAAATGGTAAGTTATTCCGAAGCGGATTACCTAGATGTTGACGATGACGCAATGCCACTCCAGCTTGGAACAACATGGCCGACTTTGAGCGCGTCAGCCAACGAGGCAGCAGCAGCAGCAGGGTTAGCTCTTTGGCAAAGGTTAACAGCTTGATCCTCCCAGGCCGTATCACACTCACGCTTCACAATGCCCGGACCGCCGTCAACACCACTGCTGGCTAACTGTGATTCTTTGACGGTGGAGTCCGGCGACAGAGACACATCCGGTGAAGCGGTAGACGATGCTGCTGCCGTCGTCGCTAAAAGCCACGGCAGAGAACCGGCTGCAGCGTTCGAAGCACCGTAAAGTGAGTGATGATGCTGAAGCAGCAGATGATGCTGCAGCAGTGATCTCAGACTTGACGGTGCTTGGAGCCAGGAAGTTATAATGCTGTAACTGACACGACTTGCCAGGTTGCTACCGTTGTTCATCAGTGATGCCGAACTGCTGCCATCATTTCTACCAGACGACGATGACGCCGTGTACTTCGTAGGTCGACCCATCTGTATAGCTGCACACACGCCGCAATATCACAACAGTTCATAACAGTAGAAAAATATTATAGAAAAGACATGCCACTCAACAACAACAACATTTATTTGCGAAAAAAGCAACCAGGCTGCCAGAAAGGGCACAGGCCCATCAAAGCTGGCCACCTAAAAGTCAAATAAGGAAAATGCAATACATGTACAGAACAAGAAATTTGAGCAAAGCTCACGAGACGTGCGAAAGCCTATAGCAGTTCCTGTTCGCAGGTAATCTTAGTCTATCTCCATCCATTTCGTGGTAATTCACTCTTTTGCAACCAAAAATCGCCAAAAAATCACTTAAAATCAATATTTTTAGGGTTCAAGGTTCATCACTCATCTGATCTTATGAACTACAAAAACAATAGCACACCGGGTACTCCTGAACAAAAGACGTTAAAAACATATCTCCTTTCTTCGTAAAGGTAACGACTACAGCAAATGCATCACCGAGCATGAGATTAACTTACACGGGATAAATGTCTACAAACTCAGTCAGTATCTCACCAAAATTAAAACCCGGGCTCTCCTGCACTTTCCTGTAACTGCTACGATACACTTTGCACGCAGTCGAGTAGAACATGATGTGATTACAATATTAAACATCAACGACACATTTTTTTTCAAATACAAGAGTTTCAGTCCAGTTACCTTACAATGTAAGTCCTCGTACACAGACATTTTACTAGTTTCTTGCATCGTTAGCTGGTCACCACTATCAAAACAGATGCCAGTGTTTAACTGCGTTATTCATATATTGAGTGACAAAATGTTACCGTTTCTCGACATGCCAGCGGCAATGCATTTCTGGTAGCGGCAGAATCGGCAGAGATTGCGCGTCTGAGGATTGACTACACAGCGACCTTCATTCTTGCACCGGTACGACGTGCACTCGACCAGACCACGACGGAAGAACTTCTGACAGCAGAAACATCAACAGCATTCTCTCGAATAAAGTCTCTGCAACACTACGGGATGGGCCAATAAAAACAGGCCACTTTACTTTTGCTTAGATCTTCGCCAATTACTGACCAATTTTCAAAATCTTTCACTGGCACACTACGTGGACAATTTGCAATCATATAATTATTATATGTCCAACCACACCGTAAATGCATCTCTATACTACCTTGTAAAATATAAGTGAAATATACATATACAACCATAATAACTAACAAACATTCTCGTAAAACAAACAAAAAAACACTTCAAACCAACATTGTGGTGAATGATCTGTATGACACTAGACTGCATGGGTCTAAAACAGTCTAGTGTCATACGGTTCATTCACAATCACCGCAATGTTAGACTGCAGAGTTTTTTTCATTTACCTAAATGTTTGTTATTATCGTAGATTTTTCTTACATTTATATTTTACAAGGAAGTGTAGAAACGCATTGACGATGTGGTACGATATATAACAACCACGTTATTGCACACTGTCCGCAAAGTGTGAGTAGATTACAAATAGGCGTACGGAGAGGCCTATAAGCCCCGCCCACTGTTTTGGCCTGTAGCCTGGTCAGTGGGCGGGGCTTATGGGCCTCTCCGTGTGCCTAATTAT
>Ga0209367_1002724_pt1 | contig 23592 bp, 12 predicted proteins | sample WorMetLIZISLAND2_FD_187412 | JGI IMG/M metagenome (GOLD analysis project Ga0209367, IMG submission 187412) | Marine gutless worms symbiont microbial communities from Max Planck institute for Marine Microbiology, Germany - Olavius geniculatus... ... | reverse complement strand
TTTCATAGCCAGTTGTGTCATAAATATTTCTGCCAATTATTATTAAAATCTGCTAATCTTTATTCGAGGTACGATCGATAATGTTGGGGATGTTTTTCAGGTTTTCTGTTTATTTTAATGCATATTTCGGTTGATCAGCTTTCCCTAGGTAGTGCAGAAGCATACATTGGGTGAGGTGGAAAACTGAATGGTCATTTGATGGCAATTTGTGTCAGGAATATTTGTGCCAAAAATTATTAAAATTAGATAATTGGTTTTCAAGATACAGTTGAAAATGTCGGGGATGTTTTTTTGGGACACAGTGTACTACAACTACTACTACTAATACGTACTCGTTAGTGCGCTGTACCACGAGCGGTCCACCCTTAGCCCTCGGTCGACAGGGATCACGACATCCCTTGTTTTCTAACTTCTCGCGAACTGTCTTCACCGTTATCTCTGCATAAGCATCGCATCATCATGATAATATAAGCAGAGACGGATTTAGGCATTTTCAGCATTTTCGGCCAAACAGAATAGAGATCCAACAAAATGGGGCTTCGAAAAATGTCAGACAGCCAAGTTGATATTTTCTTTTCATCCAAATTATTCACCATTTTATATTTCTCAGAGCAAATTCTGTTTTCGTCTACTGCAGAGAACAGTTAACATAATGAATTACAGCGCACAAGCCACGTGGAGCTTAGAAGGGCCCGAAGATGCATCAATATACAGGATGCGGCAAAAAAAGTAGCCCCCTAAAGTTTTTTTGCCGTTTTCTCAGCAACCGCTTGGAATTTTAACATGAAATTTTGCAGGTTCATTTACGGAAACGTTCTACATCTAACTGCTAAGTAAAATGTGATTCTGTTAAACAACGACGAAATTATAGAATTGTGAACATGACTGCCTACCGATTTTTCAGCATTAAAAAATGTTTAAGCTAAAATGCTATTTAATTTTTAAAAACCGGTTACCACGTTACTGCCGATGACGTCACAATGACGCTTTGACAAACAGTAATTTATTTTGTTTATGAATTATCTTTAAATTGTCGTTCTTTTCAAGCAATCGCCGGCTGCCCACCGGATTCATCTTCCAGCAGGACAGCGCACCAGCACACACAGCGCGCAGCGCAGGAAACTGACTGCGGGCCAACTGTCCAGATTTCATCAGAAAAGACCAATGGCCTCTAAATTCGCCGAATGCAAACCCGGTGGACTATCACGTGTAGTGTGCAATGTTGGAGCTTACCGCAAGCTTATAACAAAGCCAAAAACAATCGCGGAACTTAAGGAATCGCTTTAGGTTATCTGGAGCAACCTACCACAAGGACCGATCGACAAGACTGTGAAAGACTTCTCAAATTAAGCGACTGAAGGCTTGTGTTTGAGCTTGGAGCTGTCGGTGGACACTTCGAACATTCACAGTGACAATGGAATTTTGGCATCTGATCATTAGTTAACTGTGTTGCTTGGCTTGTTTCAACGATGTTATTGAACAAGTGTTATAGCTTGAACATTTTTTCACGCTGAAAAATCGGTAAGCGGTCATGTTAAAAATCTATAACTTCGTCATTTTTCAATGGAATCAAATTTTATTTGGCATTTGGCCGTAGAACAATTTAGTAAATAAATCTGTAAATTTTTAGATTAAAATGCTCAACGGTTGCTGAGAAAACAGCAAAAAACTTTAGGGGGCTACTTTTTCTGCCGCACCCTGTATATGCATTTTGCAACCCAAAAATTAAACACTGGCAACGGGGTACCGTCCCTCCCTAGACCCGTCCCCCAGTCAGAAGATAAACTGAACCAGCACTCGCCGTTTTTCAGCGTGCCGGCCCGTAACCTAGAAACAGTGATGAAAAGTACATAAGCTATGGCAGAGCGTAAAAAGTGGTCTTATTGTTGACACTTTGATCGAGATGACAAAGGCGTCAACGGGGAAACGAAATATCAGTAGGTACCCCCCTTAACAGGCGACTAAAATTGTGGGAAGCGTCATAAGAAATCCCAACTGAGTCCGGAGCAAAAAATTGTTGCATTTTGAGCCGAAGAAAAGCATCTGGTGCTTAGCAGCTTGGCATTTTTTGACATGCTGAAACTCGAAAATACACAGCGTACCTCCATCGTGATAACATGGGCCAACGGTACGACGTACGGTGCTGTCTTCAAGGTAAGTGAAGGCACGCCTTACCAGACAGTACAGGTACAAATAACTGTGACAATTAATAATGCTCTCTCCCTAGACCCGTGCAGAGCGGGAAGTTAATTTTTCACTCGTCAACGTGCTGGTACGTAATCTAAGAACTGCTATGGAAAAAACTGAAAGAAAGACATAATTTTATGTCCGGGACTTGGGAACTGATTTTATGTATTAGCGTAAACACTAGAAACTACAAAATAAAGAAATAAAGACACGAGATCCGCATAGGCAACTAAAACTAGCATTCGTTGTTCTTTGTGCTAACTTTACTAAGAAGTTGGGAAACCAAAATAAAAAGGAGCATATAGGCACAGGGCATATTTTAAAAGCGGAGTCCAATAAAATGTGCAGCCCAAACAGAAAACTGTAAAGCCTAAATTACACAAATGTGAAACCCCAATTGCTTGCGAGACTGGCTAAATGAACTAAATTTTAAATATACCATAGTAATCAATTAGGCCCTATTGTTAGATAAATTTGCATTCGCAAATGCTGTAAATTTATAGCAATGTTTTTAGCTTTCAGTGGCCTTTTCAGACTTTTTCTATATGCCGTGCCTCGCCCTGAATCCCGCTTTAAAAACTCCCTGTTTTTTACCTTTGTAAAGTCCAAAAAATTTCTTAAAATATGCTCGGCATCGGCAGACGACAGTGACCTGGGAATTGATGCTCGTGTTCCTCGATGTACTTGAGCACGTAGTAGTCAGCGTCGATGATGACGAATCGCTTGCGGAAGATGTCGACCACCGCTCCGATGTAGAAGTCCTGCGGTCCGTAGTAGGTCGGCGACTCCGGCAGACTGCCGGGCCTGGCCATGCGACAGCGGTCCAAGTACTTGCCGCCCTGGAAGCCCGAGTTGCGTATCGGCGGTTCGTAGATGGACAGCGTGTCGTCCGACAGACAGTAGATGAAGATGAACCGGCGACAACGCTCCTCTTTCCGCGGGTTCTCCTGCAAACAACGGTGGGAACCCGTCTCAGAGCTACGGAGCGTCACGTGCCATATGAGATCATACGGCGTTACGGTTGAACTCGCATTTATAAGCGCGTTCAAGTATTATCACTCGCCTTTCTACCACTAACCGTCGCTTAGTTATCGACGCTCAAAAACGTTGCAATTTTTTCGCCAAACACGTAGTTTCCATTCACTGCAACAAATGTAACGCATGGCAGTTGCGTAGGCAGTTGCGTCAAAAAGTACCAAAAAATATGCTATAAACGCAGCAGACGCAGCTGATGCGACTTTCAGAATGCAAGAATAAAAGCGAGCGATGTCTATTCTTGCGCTGCGTTTGTTACGTCCGTTGCGTGGAAATTATATAGGCTTAAGCTGAAAATGTTTCGAGTACCAGCTGAGCCTCGTAGCGCAGCACTTTGCCGATGTTGTCCATGTACTTGACGTAGTCGCGTCGCGGGACCACGGGAACCACCTTACGTAAGTTCTGCATCGAGTCGTCCAGTGAGCCGTGGAAATTGTACGGAGGAATTTCCTGTATATACAGACAAACACACGTACCTAGGCGTGTCAACAACAGTCTCGTCTACGTACAGTATCCCGTTTACACGATCGAGCAAACAACGAACAAACATCGAGCAAATATGAAGCATGCATAAAGCATAGCCTACACAAAGCAATCATCAAGCAAACATCGAGCAAACATCAAGCTAACACACAACAGCTCGTCAAGCCAGCTCGTCGACCCAGCTTGATCGTGTAAGCGGGGTACAACAGTAGGCCTAGGCTATCGTTATCATCATTAATCATAATCCACATCTCTACTCAGAACACAAACATTTACAGTGTAAATACAATACATGAACGTTAATATGTGCGAACAGTAAAAGAGTAAACAGTTTCTTAACGGCACGTCAGCACATTCGCGTACGTCGTACAGTGCCATTCAAGTAGAAAAACCATCTCGGTATGTAACCAATTACCCATGGCAACTCAGCTTCCCATCCCTCCGGGTCAAGTAAATCGAGTACCGGCCTGTTTGGCTAGAATTGTGACGGGGCGCTTTCACCTGTGTCGAGTGCCAGTGTGTGATCCCATATGGCAGGTGACGCTCCGTAGCTCCGAGATGGGTTCCTGTGAGAACTGAGGAGCAATAGATAACCGTCTAAAGTATTCTTTAACTCCCCCTTACACGAGCTATAGCGTGAGTGAACGGGCTGTAGCAAGTGTCCGACCTGCTTGGGGAGCGGAGGTTTCGGTATTTCCACATCGACCGGTGTGAAGTCTGTCATTCCGAAGTTCTTCCAGTAGAACTCCTTAGTGAAGTTGTCGACGTCGTAGATGAGGAAGCGTCGGCCGTAGACGACGATCGTCTTGCCGATAGCGAAGTCTGTCGGCGAGAAATACTCCTTCACCTAACAAATACATTTCCGTTGGAGACATGATGTAGCTAATTGAAGGGAACAACGAAAAAGTGGACTAAGTCCAATGACTTAAACTATTGTATATTCATTTATATTCCATTGTACCTTTCATATATGGACGTTGTTCAATTTTTCGTTATTAATATTATTAAAGTAATATTACATTGTTATAAATGTCTATTTGGTTATAAGAAATGGATTATCGGTTATTTGGTCATCTCGACAGCAATGTTGTCTCCAGTTGGCATGATATCGATTGTGTTGTCAGTCATTTGTGTAAATTGATATCTGCTCAGGGCGAGTCGCTGTATAAGTTTTTTTCTAGCTTTATACTCGTTTCTGTTAAGTTGCTGTACTCGAGGCGCGTACAGAAAAACGTAACTGAACGGAACTGAACTGAACCGACATGATTTAGTTCTTGACGAACTGACTAATGGGCAAGCAGTAATGCATTACAGTAGGCACCGTCTGACGGCGCCGGTGGCCTACGTGACTATGCTCACGTACGCGTCAACCAATGACCAATAAACTCGTCCTGCTCGCCAACGGGTCATTTCGTCGAAAGGTATAGCCGTGTCATTTCAGTTCAGTTGCGTTGTTCTACTTGGGTCTTTACGGATGTCGTTTATGCAATTAAAATGATAATGAAAATGATGATAATAATGATAACCTCCTCGTCGGTGATCTCCATGGCGCCGAGCGGGAAGTCGGGCTCGATGTCGTCTCGGTTCTTGGGACAGCGATGACGCGCCAGGAACATCGGGAATGGGTCTTGACCGTCGTTGTCAAAGCGAACTTCAACCATCTCGACCGTGTCGTCACTCAGGTAGTACTAGACACACCACGGATGTTTCCGTTATTCGTTTAATTTATTATACCACAGATATGTGCAGGTATAAAAAAAGGGGCGAAAAGAGACATAGGCCTACAAAAACAGGGACACAGTAAAGAGCATAGTTGTAGCCTCAACTTACACGCACGTAACAAGCGATCATTTTAAAGGCGCGTACAGTACGACGTAACTAAACTGAACTGACATGGTTTAGTTTTTTACGAACTGACCAATGGGCAAAGAGTAATGCATTACAGTAGGGAGCGTCTAACGGCGTCGTTGACTACGTGACTACGTCACATACCCGTCTACCAATGACTAATGGGCTCGCCCTGCTCGCCCATTGGTCAGTTCGTCAAAAACTTAAACCGTGTCAGTTCAGTTCAGTTACATCTCTCTGTACGCGACTTATAGTTTACGATCACTAACAGTAAAAAACTTACACTCAGTGGAAGAAAACAATAAATCTACGCAATTTCTTTTAAAGCTGTGGCTAAAGGAATATCAAATCAAAACATTTAAACAAAATTTGGTTACACTACAACTTTAAAAATTATTGTAAATGTCTCAGTAAACAAGCAGATAGGCCTACAGTTGTGAGTTGGCCGCTTTTTGTGTGGATGTTTAGTAAAATAGCGCTGGAGGAACGCTTCCATCACTGGAAAAAAAGAGAAAACGTCGTCACACCGCGGTCCCTCGTCATGTAAACGTAACGTGACCATCTATACGTACGTGGAGAATGAACTTCTTGAACTGTCCGAAGAGACGGTCGCGGTCATCGAGCATGCAGTAGAAGCGCAGAACTTTGCGGTCCATCTCCAGGAATTGACGCAGCTTGTCGAAGTCGGACGGAGTCTTCGCCATCTTGATCGTCTGGCGTTCAACACGAGCCGATATGTACGGGTCAGCGGGACAGCCTTCCACTTCGTTGATAACAACTCCTTCACTTTCCAGCCAATCCTACCCAAACACAGACAATTAGGTCAACTCAGCCTTCTATCCCAGCCGGAAAATTTTTTCACACCATTGACGACTACCCTTTCATTCTCCAACCAATCGTATGGACACAAAAATAAAAAAAATGAATTTTGAAACACGCCATGGGTAAAATTTTCTGACTCACACTATATATACACACAAACACAGAGAGAAAAAAAGACGTAGGCAGACGCACACACACTCACGCCTCAACTCGCCATATAGGCCTACGTAGCAAACGATCATTGTAAAAAAAACCACAGTACTGTCTACAATCAGTCAACTCAGATCAACTCAGCCTTCTTCTCTAGCAGGGTAGTCTTCAACGTCGTTTATAATCACTTCTTCACTATCCAACTAGTCCTATAGACACACGCAGTACTCTTAAGTCAACATAGCTCCCTGCCCTAGCCGGGCAATTTTCCACTTCGTTGATAATTATTTCTTCACTCGCCATCCAGTCTTACGGGCAGACGGTTACACTTATGTCAACTCAGCCTCCTATGCTCAGCCGCTTTCACACAACTACTCCTCAATCGACGGAACTGAACTGAACTGAACTGAACTGAATTGAAACGCCAGTTCAGTTGCGTGGCCAGCACGGACTCTGCAAAGCGAACGAAACGACAAGTTTGTTTCATTTCAGTTAAGTTCATTAAGCAAATTCATTCAGTTTAATTCGGTTCATTTACGTTGCTTTGTACACGCCCTAAGTCTTACGCAGAACTGAATTAGTCAACTCTGTGCAGTAAACTAATCTTGCATCTAGCCGCTTCTGTTAGCAAAACTCACAAACGTTACCATGGAAACAGCACATTGAATCATGTAGACCTTGCGTGTAGTATAAATCTGGCTATTTTTGATTTAGAAAACTTGCAACTCACATCACGTCTTGCGTGACATACGTCATACATGTAGCCTAATAGTCTAGAGTTAACCACGCAGCTACTCTGGCAAGATAGTCTAGAAATTAAAAAAAGAAATCAAGCAATGCACAATAGAATAGCAATGGCGAAGAAGCAGAGGGGAAAAGAAGAAGTTAATTAAGCAGAGTAGCCTACGCGTGTAAACTTGTCGCAATCGTAGAAGTGAAAGACTTTGCCGTAGGCGGTGACGTTGACTCCAATGTTGAGATCTTTCCACGTGTAGTTGTTGCCGACATCATCCTTCGGCAGATTCTGACGTCGCACTAGCACACCTGACAGCGTAACATCACATCATCAATTTATCACTGTTCAATCATCATCATCATCAGCAGCACAGCAGCAGCAGCAGCTGTAGCAGTTTTACGAGTGTGAAGTTTCACAATAAACAGATACAGTCTACTTATTTGGAATATGATCAGAGATCAACAACTTGAAGTATAGCTCTTAATAGGAAGCCAATCACAGAGCTACGGAGCGTCACCTGCCATATAGGATCACAAAGTGTTAGCTGCTACGTGTAGCCTGCAGACGATTCACTTACCCCGAGGGATAAAAGGTTAAGTTGAGCTTGGTGTTAATAATACATGTATATTGAACTCGGAGATGGTTTACCTGTCTGCTGACGGTCACCACTCCGAGTAGTAAACACTTCATAGTGACCCGACCGAAAGTCCAACCCACGACCTCTCGATCATACGTCCGACATCTTACCATTACACCACCAAGCATGACGATGGTGAACGCCTGTCGCCAGCTAACAGTATAGTAGGGTGTTCCAGCAAACGTACAGCTCCATTATAACATATGGCAGCAAACGTCCAGCAAACTTCCAGCGAACTTCCAGCAAACGTCCAGCATTAGCACGTGTATTTTGAATACATTTGCTGGAAGTTTGCTGGACGTTTGCTAGATCGTGTAAACACCCCATAGCGTGAGCACTACGTGAGTACAACCTTGTGGCATGCCGCTGTCACGAATCTGTTTTTCAATAATCTCAATGCTGTCGTCCTCGAGGTAGTAGTAGAGTCGGACGTGACGTACGCGGTAGTGTTCCTGCGGCGACTCGTGAACCGTCTGCTTCAACCAACCGTAGAACCTCAGCACCTGATGCAACAGTTTGCACGAGAAATTTAAATAATGCAACAGCACCACAGCACTCTTTCTTGTACTGCAGTGCTCTATGCAAACACCTGCAAACAAAATACAAGTTTCCTGCAAGTTTGTAACGCCACGTTCTTTGAGATAATTATTTGTTGGTTATGTTGTTGCGTGGGCAAATAACAGTAAGCCAGAATACAAAAAGCTGAAACGTAACAATTTCGGACAATTTACATTGCAGACTGTGTTATTCCAACAAAACGAATTTCTTTAAAATGTTGACAATGTTAGTTCAACCTTCTGTGCAGAGATGTATGTAATTAATATAATTATTGCCTGCCTAGATCAGTCTGTTAATTTTTAAGTTTCATCCAAGTACTGATCTACCTAGTGACCACAGTGGATAAAGTATGTACAGAAAAATTGTCACTGAATTACTAATTGATATTCTGTAGCTGCTTCCCACGCCCACCTTATGCTACAAATTAGCCACCTGTTTTGCAGAAAATGTAGATCATTATGACTATGCAGAAGCGTTTTTTTAGCTCAAATGCACCACGATCCGTTTTGCAGCCAGGCTCTGTCCTGACCCGATAGAGGAGCTTACAGCACTCCCTGATGGATTAAGGAGAGAGAGTAGAAGATAAAGGAAAATTAAAATAAATAAAAAGAGTGGAAAAAATATAAAAGAAAGGAAAAGCCCAATAACTCTATAGCGCCTATGCCATTTTCCCCCTCAAAAAACTTAATCTGTTTTCCGCCATTCCATATGGTGAATGGAGTTATGTGTGATTGATTGTAAGCGGCTTTCACATTTCACTCTGTGCTGCAATAAGTTGATGAGATGTACACTGCGAGGCATAGAAAACACACTAAAATTTTTTTTACATCATAACTTGAAAAAAAGTGATCCAATTGCAATAGGTGTTGGTAAGAATATTCCAGATACAACCAGCCATCAAATGACTGTGTAGTTTCAAACCTCACCCATTGTCTGTTTCGGCAGTACCTGGGGAAACCGAACAAAATATTGCATTTTAAACCACTTTACTATTATTGCTTAATCAAAACAACACACAAAGCACACATTTTGTCCATATTTTCATCATTTTAGCTGATAGTTTATTCAACTGTTTATTTTTAACTGACCACAAAAATGTTTGAAATGTTGCTTAGCTTGGAGGCACTTTTTCTATTTATTGATAGCAGTGTCGATAACATTCTGCTCCAGACCAATCCAGACTTCAACAGTCGGTTCTTGAATTCATCAATATTCTTAAATGTTAGGCCTATTTAATAGACGTGCTGTTACACAAAACAGTCCAACCTAGTAATTTATTGGCTGTTGGTGGCCACATATCCAGAAAGATGAAATTTTATAAAGTTTTTTTGTTGATTTTAATACACATTTTTGTCTGTTTTGTTTTTCCCAGGTAGTGCAAAAGCAGACGTTGGGTAAGGTGGAAAACTGAATGCCCGTTTGATGGCCAGTTGTGTCAGAAATATGTGTACCAAAAATTATTAAAATTGGATGATCCTTCTCCAAGTTATGGTTTTAAAAATTCCTGTGTTTTTATGCCTCACAGTGTAGAACAGCTTTATACCCCATTTACACGATGGAGCAAACATAAAGCAAATATGAAGCAAGCATGTTGAATATACATGTGCACCACGTGTGCTCTAAGTTTGCTTCGTGTTTGCTTCATCGTGTAAACTGTGTATTACTCAGCCGCTTTTAATTGCCACTGTATCAGTACACAAACAATATCACCTTCTTATCAAAGGCAACACAAGACGGCACATATTCCTCGGGCATAGCTTGCTTGGCGCTTCCGTACGTCAGAGTTGGGTTGTAATTGGCTAACTCTATCACTTCGTCATCAGACAGTCGATTGTGTGGCAGGGTCATGCCACCCACAGCAACGTCTGGACGCTTGGGTATTCTGAAGCCATTGCGATAGCCCAGCGTCTGACTCACGTGATAGTTCACCTTCTGCAACGTTCACAAACGACATCGTCAAACTTATATTATTATAGCCAGAGATGACAAATTACGTTTATATTGCATTCGACCAGAATTAAGGTTTACTAACTGTCAGTAACTGACTAGCCGTAGTTGATCGTGACGAATTGTGACAAGTTGAAAGTTGGCGCTACGAGACAGGCCTAGTAAACAATGCGTCTTTGCACCGTCTACTAACCGAAGGATCGTAGAAAGTGTTTCCAGGCAAAAAAGGAAGTCCTTCCATCTCGTTCTGATACCGTTTACAAGAATTTATCACCGTAAATTTGCTATTATCATTACGAACATTAACATTGTGTACATGCGTTGCCTAGCGACCACGTCATTTCGTCATCATAGAATAGTTGATTTGCAACGCATAATTGCCGATACAGTCACAAGTAAGTAGCCGGAGAGCGACTACCAGATTGTTATGCTACAGAAACTGTTTTAGCAAATATAGCCAAGTAAAACTAAGTTAGTTTTCGTTATTTTTAAATGCACGTTTGTTACTATAAGTCGTATATATCAGTTCTTCAAGTAGGCCTGTAGTACTCGATCAGTCACTCGCTCGTTGCTGCTCGTTAACTTCTCTCGAGTCTCGAATTCTGAATCTAGTGGCGCAGACAAGGGAGGGCAAGAAGTCCAACTTTCCTCTTTTTCCAATTTGTTGGAAAATAAATATTAGAGACTTTTAAGTTTCACGTGGTTTGTCTTTAAGTCTCCAGACACTCTACGTTTAGACTATACAGGGTGCGGCATAAAAGTAGCCCCCTAAAGTTTTTCGTTGTTTTCTCGGCAACCGTTTGGAATTCTAACCCGATATTTAACAGCTTTTTTCAATGAAACATTCTACATTTAACCGCCAAGTAAACTGTGATTTTGTTGAAAAACGACAAAGTTATATACTTTTTAACATGACCGCCTACCGATTTTTTAACATAAAAAATGTTCAAGCTACAACACCACTTCAATAACATCGTTGAAACAACACAGTTAACCAATAATCAGATGCCAGAATTTCATTGTCACTGTAAATGTTTGAAGTGTTCACCGCCAGCTTTAAGCTCCAACAAAAGCATTTAATCGCTTTATTTGATAAGTTTTTCACAACTTTGTAGATCGGTCTCTGTGGCAGGTTGCCCCAGATAACCTGAAGCGTTTCCTTGACTTTGGCGATTGCTTTTGGCTTTGTTTTAAGCTTGCAGTAAGCCTCCAACATTGCACCCCACACACGATAGTCTATTGGGTATATATTCGGAGAATTTGGAGGCCACTGGTCCTTTGGTATGAAATCTGGACAGTTGGCTCGCAGTTCGTTCCGTGCGCTGCGCGCTCTGTGTGCTGAACCCGGTAGGCAGCCGGCGATTGCTTTAAAATAACTATAAATTACCTCCGCCAAGGAGGTAATGTTTTTTGCCGGTTTTTGTTTGTTTGTTTGTTTGTCTGTGTGTTAGCAAGATAACTCGAAAAGTTATGGACGGATCTTTCTGAAATTTTGAATGTATGTCGGGCATGGCATAGACTACCAGTGGTTCGATTTTGGGTGTGATCCGGCAAGAATCCTGGATTCTGGATTACTTTAAAATTTTTGTTACCATTGCGTTAAAGGGGACATAAGGGAACCGCTGGCAAAGCGAAGATGGTGACGCCACCTGGCGAATAGCTTTGCCTTGGCGGAGTACCTAAGGGCTATGACTGCTTTCTAGTTAAATGATAATTTGTGAACAAAATAAATTACTGTTTAATAAAACGTCACTGTAACGTCATCGGCAGTAACGTGGTTACCGGTTTTTGAAAATTAAAATTAAATTGCATTTTTAACTTAAACATTTTATAGCTAAAAAATCGGTAGACGGTCATGTTAAAAAGTTTATAACTTCGTTATTTTTCAACCGAATTAAACTTTACTTGGCAATAAGATGTAGAAGGTTTTACAGATTAAACTCTAAAAATTCCAAATTAAAATCCCACACGGTTGCTGATAAAACAACAAAAACTTCAGGGGCTACTTTTTTTACCGCACGCTTTATAATGCAACAAATTTAATTTCGGCTGGGACTTTGCCCCAGATTCCGCTGGGGAACTCACAACGCTTCCCCAATATTTTAGCTAAATTTTAGAAGTCTTTTTTAAAGGTAATAAAAAAGTAAAAAAAACGGAAGAGAAGAAAATGGAGAGAAAAAATGAGAGGAGACTGAAAAGGGAAAGAAAAAAGTGTGAATATTTGAACAGCGAAAGATACCGTCAGAAAAGTTTACAATGTAACACAGACAAGTACTACCGTTCGGTTTAAGGCCACTGGCTAAAACCGGGTTTATACCCGATACAGAGTGCATTTTGCTACAAAACTATGCTAATGACATTGTGTAGTTATTCACGGCGCCCATAGTGATCAAGGCTGGCTACCGTCGCCTACAGCTATTAATTTACACTCAGTTACAGTTGTAGGTGTTCGCAGGTGATCCGTGCTATTAGCATGTAATTGCTCCGGCAACAAGATATAAACTACAGATATGGCACGATTTCGGCCCGCCCACCCGCCGCTACTTACAGCATTAGTTATGCGGAAAATACATCACTGAGCTTGCCTCAATACTCAATAGGCCTATATAGATTGATTGCCTCGACTGTCGTCTCAACCCATAGGCCTAGGCCTAACCGTTGAGAGGTTTCATGCTCAGAGTTGTATGCAAATTCAGCAAGGGGCGAATTGAAGAAATTGCGTTGTGTTTTGATCGAGACCGATCTTTTTAATTTACGTCGTATGCGGTGAGACAAAAAAGTTTTCTATACCCGTACTGTGCTACAAATGTGTTGGTTAGTTTCATTGTGTCAACTGCAGGAAAATGTCGTAAAGGTAAAAGTGGTGCATACACCTGCAACTGTTAATAAGAAACTCATCACAGTGCTACGAAGTGTCACCTGCCACATTGGATTACACAGGTAAACGCGCTTCGCCAGACAGGCCGGTACTCGATTTACCTACCCGGGAAAGATGGAAGGCTAAGTTGATTTTGGAGTTGGTTTATATATTATATCAGATGGTTCAGTTGTCCGCCGACATTTACTCATCCAAGTAATACGGTAAGCACTTGATAATGTTGCGACAGCGAGTCGAACTCGCGACCTCTCGGTCGTAAGACCGACACTTTACCATTTCACCACCAAGCCAGCAACGAGTAACAGAATGCATTTTGCAATTAAATAGCTTGTGAGCGGGGGCGGTGATCGTGACTGATTGTTCTGCAGGTCGCAGTAATCAATTCAATCTTCGTAATTTCGAGCAGCAGGCAGGGTGCAGGCGGCCATGTTTGATGAGCTGCAGCGGAAGCTGGAAGATTATGACCAACGAATTGCAGACATCAGCGGCGCTTTGCTGCACAGACGACAGACAATCACTGCCGCCGCCGCTAAACAACGCAATAAACTCAGGTAGGCTTATAGGATGTTTACACGATCGAGCAAACATCGAGCTGGTTCAAGCAGGTCTATTTGGAACCCCGCCCTTGGCTCAAATGTAGGCCTAGGCTTAGACTCTTGGCCCACAGCTGATCACGTGTTATATAGGTTTTCCAATTACAACCCGCCCGCCCTCTTAATTAGCGTGCTAATTACCATAGAACGTCGAGCTAGCTGCTCGATGTTTGCTCGATCGTGTAAACACCCTATTACTCGCAATGTAGGACAAAAAGAAGATTTAACATATGGCACAAACAGCTGGATCTTTTGCGCGGGAATTCACCGCCTTTTGGCGCTTCGAGCTAGCTCTCAGGCCATCAAGTACCTGGTTAGGCTGGCTATACATGGAACTCACATACATCTATAGTAAGCTGTCGCACGTTCACTGAGCTAGCAAACAGTTGTTCAAATTGATGTCACGGTCACGCTGCAGCACGTACATATCGTTTCTGTAGCATCGTTTTTGTTGTTTTCTTGATGCAAAGCATTCTGCACTTGTGCGTAAAATAGCCTACTTCCTATGCTTCCAGTTGTCGACCGTTTCTAAAAAAATTTATTGGACTCCTCGCTTGTAGGCCTACAGTTGTACTGATACAAAGCTGTTAGCAGTTTCGCATCTAGTTTGCTGCAGTATTTTTTTACGTTCGTTCTCATGAGTAGACTACAATTTAGTGTGATACAAAGTAGAGATAGGCCTACTACGGGGATTAACCCCAGTATACATGATTGCAATGTCACTGGTAAATAGGCCTAAGTATGCATTGCAATGTATGTGGTGTCAGGAAAGCGGAGGATGGACCGACGAGTGAAATGATTTCTGCATCAAGTGCGAGTGGTCGGCTGAAAGATTATCATCAGCGCAGAAGAATGAGCTTGCCTCCAGTCATACGTCCCACTCCCACTCCCAGTCCACAGCAACCGTCACCAGACAACGTCAACAACCACACACCAGCAGCAACAGCAGCATCAAGAGTCAGTAGTCACAGTATAATATGTAATAAATGTTGAGAAAAAAACAAAAAAACCCGGCTGTCGCTAAGGTGGGCCTATTCTACTGCCTATATCTGAATGTCATCGTCCGACTTCTGGTCGCGGAAAGAAAACGATTTCCCACAGTGACTGCAGTCCCATGCACGCTATGGTGACGTTGCTATATCAAACGCTACAACGAATGCTAGAACACAATACGGTAATTCGGCGCACGTGGGTGATTGGCTTCAGGCAGCAACTTTGCATTTAAAAATGCTGTCAAACCGCTGCAGATAAAGACATTGTTACTATTGACAGCCTGTAGAAACTTGTCGTCGCCCTATACAGCTGTAGCTTATCGCCGACCCTCCTACGACGTACCGTTTAGCCACAATACATGCGCTACAGACAGACGACAGACGGACAGGCAGCCAGACGACACATCGCACCCAAGGCTTGACTTAGCGGTCAGCCAATTAATAAGCGTTATATTAATAAGCGTTATATTCAAAGTTACGTTTAGTTAAGATTTTGAATATTTTTCTTTCTGCGCTGTCATTTTCTGGCGAAATAATTTAAAGATGTACAAATAAACACGTTTTCGTGAAAACTTGAAAAAAGACGTTTATAAATGGTTATTACAGAGACGTCGCGGCAGTGTGTTCGTTCGGCTGCCGTCGCAGTCACAGTCTAACTCCACGCGTCCAGCTAGTGATGACGACACAGATGCTGATACCGCTGATGCTGCTGCAGCTGCTGCTAATGCTGACGCCGCGCTGATCTCAGAAATGCACGCTTGTCGTGATCAATTATCACAGCTACTGGCAGCTGTCCTGCAGCTACAGGTTAAAATACTTTTAATTGCTGCGGCTAATTTTGCAGTCCAGGCCCGTCGACAGAGGAGAGTTAGGGGTAAGTTTCCCGGGCCCCGCGAAGTTTGGGAGCCCCGCCGTCGCTCAAAAATAGAAAGTACACTAAAATGCGCCATTTAAAAAAGTTCAAAAAATTTTTTCAGAGAGTAAATAGTTTTTGTTTCAAGTATACGCTGTAACGAGTTAAATAGGCACAAAATACACTAAATTGTAAATTATTTAACAGAATTATAAGTTTGTATAACAACTTGCTTTCAAGTTAGAATTTATGCCAAAGTGTGTTCCGCATACAAAGACGCAATGGCTTAGATGCAACGCCAATTGCTGATAGCAGAATTAACGATCGACTGATCAAATGCATTCACTCATCGATTAGACGTGTTTTAAGCTCATCAGCCAGCTATTTTGTTGTCAGCTGTTTTTAGCAGAAAACATTTTATACCTCAAAATTATTAAACCACGTCGCACTCTCTGCCGAATTGATGATGCAAAAGGTGAGCCATCTGATACAAATAATCACCGCGTAATGTAACAATTTGAAGCATCTGTGTTTCACACGGTAGTGCGTTGACATAATTTAAGTGAAATGGCAAATAAGTACACCGTACATAATAACATCGTCTTGGCCATATTTGTGCCAAAAATTATTAAAGTTGATGGAAATTTGACAAAGTTATGCCAAAAACAATTTTGACTTTTTTTAGACACGGTGTATATATTGTTTTCACTACTCTCGCACGTTCGCAATATGTACTTACGTCGATCGATGGAGAATATGGATGTATTAAGCCTATGTAACCAAATATATTATATTTATCTGGTATATGTTTGGTGCAGACGAGCGTGGCAAGTCAGACGGCTATGTTGAAGCAGTCTCTACTGTCAGCGGCTGAACGCAGAAAACACATCGAGCAGCAGCTGCTTGATTTGATGCAAGGGTACAAGGTGCAGATGACCAGCATTCGACAGGTCACTCACTACATCACGTAGTTTACACATATGCCCAGTATTCCATATGCTACAATATTTTAGCCGACCGTTACTAACGGTCGCGCTTATGGCACAATGTTGTGTCCGTCTGCCCGTCGGTCTGGTAACAATTTAAACCCCCTACAAGTATCAACAAGTATCAACAGTACATTTTTCTTCAAATAGGGGTATTGACTACTCTCATATATTCGCATTGCGAATTGCGGCCAAACCGCTTCAATGAGCGGCATGGTTACTATTGAGAGCCAATAGAAATCTACTGACGCGTTATCCGACGGTACCATAGCCTACCCCATGTTCTACCAAAATAGGGACACCAACACCATTCCTTGCCAGAAAATTGTGCATGTTACTCGGCACTACGGTTGGCTACCTTAGCGATAGCTGGGCTTCTTGCTGTTTTGGCCACATGGCAGCTTAGCATCGTTGATCGAGCATCGGATTGGGATAGTACTGGTATTGGTAATCGTCGCAATGATTGGCATGCGTCTGATGCCCTATTTGTATACTCTACCGTGTGTGAAATGCGTTTGATGCTTGGCGGTCTGCAGACGTTGTCGACATTACAAGTGAAGATGCAATATCGGCTTGACGAGTCCACCCGCAACGTGCACGACACCCTTGCCTCATGCCAAACTAAAGTCAGTAACTGTATCATTTCTAGCCTACATCCGTGTCGTGATTTCTACTTACAAATGTATGTAATGTATACATCATATTGAAAAAGGGCTTAACGGTCATGTTTTTGAGAATAAAAAGATAAAGTTGTAGCGCTGTTTTAACGAGCCAGACTCGTGACCAGAAGCACTTTACAATTTTGGAAGTGGCAGCTGATTGGCTAATGATACCGTAGCGCAGTATGCGGCCATCTTTTGCCCGCGTCAGTAAACAATTGGATCCGCGGGCAGCTAAATAGCAGACATACTACCGGTGCAGTTGCGTCGTGGCAAAAATCTTCACCTTGTTGGAATTTGAGTATACGCAGAAGAAAAAGAAGTGGGCAATTACCCTTTTTTAAATTTCAGCCCGTCGGAAAATGTTCTTCATGTCGGCATATTTTTTTTAAAAAAATACAAAATTTGAGGCCGAAAATCTTCCATCTGGGAAAATTTATAGAAAAAAAAGTTGAAATTTTTAGTAGCATAATTTGCTATCGTCATGCTACTGCCGGGAATGTGCAGCTGTTTGACAAAAATTAACGCAACTCCTTGCCATCTCGTTACGTTTTTGACCCACGACCCCGCTGCAGTGGTGCGTGTTTGTGCGTGATTGTGAAGCAGATTGCTAAGATGGACCCGCATCATCATCATCAGCAGCAGCATCAGCAGCAGTCGTTGACTGTCGGCGGCGGTTCTTACAGTAAACGATTGGTCGTCATCAAGTATGTCAACGTCACATTCGGGACGCTGATCGCTTTCTTCTTCATTCTCGTTTCAATCGCTTCACTTTTTGTTTCGCACCTTACCTCCACCAGGTCGTCTAGCCTACAGCGTTAAAAGTTAAACGTGGTTAAAGTCGGTGTATAGCTCTTTATAGTCATCTCACAGCTACAAAGCGTCACATGCCGTATGGGATCACACAGTGTTACTTACAATTCGACACAGGTAAACGCGCCCCGCTTTAATCCTAGCCCGATAGACCGGTACTCGATTTACCTACCCCGAATGGATGAAAGACTGAGTTGACCTAGTCGCCTGGTTACATGCCGAGACGGTTTAGCTGTTTGCAAGCAGTCACTTATTCAAGTACTAACCCGCCTGTTGTAGAGCAATTTCGTTAATCGGACACAACGCGTAACTACCGCTACACCACGCCACCAATCTGTGGTCTTGTAGTCATTTACTACAGCTATATACTACGTGAAGGTTTTTGCAGGGTCTCCAGAGCATCATGCAAATGTAAGAAGACATAATACACTGTAGATCTTGTTAAAACGTACTTTTTTCATGGCCGTGATCGACGGCGTGTTCTGCCTGGACGCACGTGCGATATACAAACGCCAGACGGTATTAGCCGTCACGCTTAAGTGGAGTGAGATTATGCGCACTTATAACACTTAATACACAGTAATCAATGATAAGAGGACTAAGGAAAATATAAAATAATGGTTTTAAAGCGCGCACAGAGCGAAGTAACTAAACTTAACTACACTGTAAACTAATATGGTTTAGTTTTTGACGAACTGACCAATGGGCAAGCAGTAAGGCATTGCAGTAGGCACCGTCTAACGGCGTCGGTAGCTTACTTGACTACGGGCACGTACACGTCAAGCAATGATAAATAGGCTCGCTTTGTTTGCCCATTGGTCAGATCGTCAAAAACAAAACGGTGTCAGTTCTGTTAGGCCTACGTCGCTATGAACTCGCCTTATGTTAGCAGCAGCTGAAGATATGTCAGAAACGCGTGTAAAGTTTAGAGACGCGTGAAAGTGTTGTGTGTGTAATGGGGTGTTTACACGATCCAGCAAACGTCCAGCAAACTTCCAGCAAATGTATTCAAAATACACGTGCTAATGCGGGACGTTTGCTGGATCGTGTAAACACTCTATAATGTACATGTGTAGATGCCGTCATGTGTTAGCGTTCATGATTCTGCTTCTAGTGGCGGTCATCGTCTTAGCGTGCTACACTCTCAGACATCATTAATCAACTAATCGTCTTTCACTTTTCTGCTCTTACTGCAGTTTTCACCACTGATTATGAACTTATATGCTGTGATGGATTAAGATTTGGACGCCCTGGTGCCCTGAGAAAATGAAAAACGAGGCTCTTTCAACTTTCAAACTTTGAAATATAAAAAAATCAGATGGCAGATGGATCGCTATTTCACATTTTGGGGTGGTGAGTGTGACCAGCAAACTTTTGCTACAGTACCTTAAAAATCATCAGTTACTGCTCAATGATTACTTTATAATCTTGTCATATTTGTAATACGCTGTTCACACGATAAAGCTGTCAAGTTACCTTCATCGTATTTTATAAACAGGGCATAAAATAAGTCGATCGGTGACAATAATTATTTTCGGTGCTGCGGGTCTGCGTTCTGATCTGTCTGGCTTTGTCTATTTGTAGTTTTTCGCTACTTTATTTTGTGTAATCATTGTGTTCAATAGTCAAACACATTATCATTATTGTTACTGATATTAATTAAAAGTGCATGTAGGCCTATTTAGAGAATGATTATCACTACAAGCATGATGACGTCATAAAGATAGTATAAAATATTCGACGATTTTGTGTATACGTTCTACGTTCTCGATGTTTTAATGCATGTTGAATAAAACGAATTAAAACGATTTTTACGAGCAGTAAGACTATTTGGTGAGAGATTTTCAGTGATAGGCCTACAATTACTTGTGAAAGTCGCTTGACTTACTTTGGAGCTCTTGCCTGTTGTACTATTCGTCTTCTCCAATATTTTAGCGCTGTTTCACTGCAAGTCTCTAACGTTGTTTAGTACAGTAAGTTGATAAACTGAAGGCAGATCGGAGTTGAGTGCAAACGCTCGTCTATGACTAAAGCATTGCGTATTCAAGCTGCACACACAATTCTTTGCAACATTTTGTGATCGAGAATTTGCGAGAAGATCTGTGCGTCAAAGTGTGTGCGTTTAACGCATCGTGCATTGCGTCCACGTATAGCCGAGTAGCTATAATGAGCAAACATAGATTTTATACGTTTGTTACGCGTGCTAATCGTTCGTATTGACGACTACATGATCATTGATCAAGTACCTCGCACAAGTCTTGACACGCGCTACGTTACCGCCACGTCTGCTGCGTATACTGTTTTACTGATGTATATATCGGTCAAACTGTGGATGCCGGTGCCAGTTCCGCTACGTCAACTGATTTTCGTCGAATGTCTGATGATACTGCACGTCCCGTCGTCTGGTAGGCTATGCGTTTTGCATCGAGTTTTATCTCTCGCACACTCGCTCGTATTGTAGTGCGTCAACAAATTAAGGGTCGAGACAGTTAAAAAGGTAGCTGTTAATAGTAATCCATCTGAAAACTATACGAAGCGTAAACTGCCATATGAAATCACAGTGTTACCTGCCACCCCCGACACAAGTGAATGCGCCCGCCTCAACCCCAGCCAGACTGAGACTGACCGGTACTTGATTTGCCTACCCCGGAGTGACGTCGATCTTGTGTTAGTTGTACAGCTAGATGGTTCACCTGTCCGCAGACATTAACAATCACCCATCCAAGCAGTAACAAAAAAATGTGAGCTAATGCTCATGAGACGCGCGAGAGCCTATACCAGTTCCTGTTCGCAGGTTTTCTTGGTCTATCTCTATCCATTCCGTCGCAATTCACGCTTCTGAAGCGAAAAATGGCCAAAAATTACGAAAACCCCCCTTTTTAGGGTTCAAGGTCATTCAAGATCATCGATGTTGACATTCGTAAGAAGCTCGTTGCCAGTGCTTGTTATGATAAGCCGCATGTCTGTGCCTATCTGCAACCATTTTCGTGCTAGGTAAGCCAACAGCAGATAAATAACCACTTTTAGAGGGGTACCCCCATTTTAACACCCGCGTGCGCAAATCTCCTTGAACCTAAAGGGTCCGGACTTTGACTGCTAAAATCTACATTCGATACTGAAAATTTCATATGCAGGTTGTTTTGGTTTATCTGCAGCCATTTCGGCGCAATTTACTCTTGAAAAGCGTGTCGCAGCCCGAAATCGCGAAAAACTCACTAAAAGTCCCTATTTGAAGGGTTCAAAATCATTTAAGGTCTGTGCCAACCATTTTTACGTTACCAATAACGGTAAAATAACGCCTTTATAAGGGGTGTCCTTCTTTCGCCCCCCCCCTCGTTCGGGGGGACTCCCTCACCCAGCAGCATGAACTTTTGTCACGATATACTAGAGATATTAAGCAATCATATGGTGAAAACCCGAAGTCTCTATCTCACCTGGTCTTAAAACGGTACCAAGTTGTGACAGACAGACGAACGGACGGACAGACGGACAGACAGAATTACCATAGCTAATACCGCGCGTAAAATTGATAACAACCCGAGTCAGTCAAAATCTCTGATCGTAAATTTAGCGTCTTAACCGTTATTACCTGGCAATTTATTAGCTGTGCGAGTTAAGCTGAACTTAGAACGCGTTTTTGTTTTGTTTTCAAGTTAACGCATAAGCTGGGTAACTATCAGTTTCCTTTAGTGAAGTGTTTACACGATCCAGCAAACGTCCAGCAAACTTTCAGCAAATGTATTCAAAATACACGTGATGATGCTGGACGTTTGCTGGATGGTGTAAACACCCTATAACTGGTGGTTATCCTGCAATCTGCATACGGGTTTCTGAACATCATGGTACTTGGCCGTCAGCTGACTAAAAGGGAACTGATATTGTGTGTGTCACTGTGTCACGTTGCTTTTTATGAAATGGCATGAAATAAAATATTCAAAAATATTTGCACTGCCTCTGCGTTTTCGTCAGAGTGACCGCAACTGAAAACACTGAAATTTTTATAAGGCCTGACCAGGTGTTAGTGAGATTTGTGAGGACTGCAGATTCGTCGGACGGAGAGAAGAGATTATTCGTTGATCTGATCGACAATGCCGGCTATAACAAAGAAATTCGACCTCGCCATGACCCGATTCAAACTGTCGTCGTGGACCTTGAACTTGACCTCAATCATCTCATACAATTGGTAGGTCAGTTACCTGTTTCATAATCATTGACAGTATTGTAACTACACTGTGTCCCAATAAAAAACGTCCTCGACGTTTTCGATTGTAACTTGAAAACAGATGATTTGATTGTAATACTTTTTGACACAAATATTCTAGACACAACTGGCCATGAAACAACTATTTAATTTTTCACCTCACCGGAAGTCTGCTTTTGCACTCCCTGGAAAAATCAGAATCAACAAAATATGGCATTTTTGTCCAAAGCAGTAATATTATTTAATCAAAATAGCTCACAAGACATTTTCTGTTCACACTTCTGTCACTTTGGCTATCAGTTTGTTGATTTTGTCTATTTCTGCAACAATCCGCAATAAAAGTGTGAAATGTCGACTTATTAGTGAATACGGACAACAACACGTTTTCTCCATTCGTTGGCAGCAGTGTCAATCAGAGGTTCTGCACCAGACCAATCCAGGCTGTACCAGTCGCTTCTCGAATTTATCATCATTTTAACATTACACTGCTGCACGACAGTTAAAAATTGTATTTGACCAACAGCTGGGGCCCACAAATCCAGAAATATTAAATTTATTGACTTTTTTGGTTTATTTTGATGCATATTTTGCCCGTTTTGCTTTTCCCGGGTAGTGCAGAAGCACACATTGGGCTAGGCGGAAACTTGAACAGCCTTTCGATAGACAGTTGTATCAAAAACATTCCTGTTAAAAATTGTTAAAATATGATGATCCTTCCTCAAGTTATACTTGATAATGTCAGATATGTTTTTGACGTTTTGTGATTCATTTTAACACATATTCTGCTTGTTCTGCGTTTTCCAGGTAGTGCAAAAACAGTTGTTGCATGAGGTAAAAAAATTGAAAGGCCATTTGATGTTTAGTTGTGTCGGGAACGTTATTTTCAAAAATTATTAAAATTGCTTAATTTGTCTTCAAATTACAGTCAAAAATGTCGGGGATGTTTTTTATTGGGACACTGTCTATATACATCTCTATTTCGCCATAAAAATGTCAAAAAGTCTTGAAGCGCTTAACTAAACTAAACTATTTGCCACTTATTTAGCCTATTAATCAATCAAAATATGTGCGCCGTTGTCTGGAGTGGAATAAGTAAATGTTAAGCGAACTTATAGTTCCAGGCACTGGCTTAACCAACACTTATTTCAAAGGTCTGTCGTGAAGCTTATACCCCGTTTACACGGTAAAGCTGGCTCGACGAGCCAGCTCGATGT
>Ga0209367_1002723_pt1 | contig 23595 bp, 8 predicted proteins | sample WorMetLIZISLAND2_FD_187412 | JGI IMG/M metagenome (GOLD analysis project Ga0209367, IMG submission 187412) | Marine gutless worms symbiont microbial communities from Max Planck institute for Marine Microbiology, Germany - Olavius geniculatus... ... | reverse complement strand
GTGTGGGACAACCCTGCAGGAGTTAAGCCACGCTGCCCTAGATAGGCAGCGGTGGGCAGCGATAGTAAGAATGGCGTCAGACACCAACGGGCATTGAGCCCACGGTTGTCGATGATGATGATGATGATGCAATTTTAATTATTCATTACCGGTCGTATTATTAATTTCATCGTCCTTTTTGCTAGATATCTGTCCCATTGCTATAGCATAGCATGGGACAGATTATAAAATCATTTCTGTCACGCTATCACACTGTCACACTGTCTGTCTGTCTGTAAACACTTCTACGGCCGCATTTTTAATTCGATTTTGATGAGATTTTGCACAGTGATTCCGGGCCCGAAAAGTGAGATCGAGTTTGTTTGGGATAAAAATCTGATAACTCCTTCCCCTATTTTACCCCAATTTTGAAAAATTTGCACTACGGTTTATGGGGATTTCAAAGCGGTACAACTCGGTCCCCGTAAAAGACCGCTGTTTGCATCTACCCTCCTATTTTCGGGTCTGGGTTATCCGACGGTGTCGTTAAAATTTCTCCATTGCCGACCCTTGTTGCCATGGCAACGAATTTTGGGACAAAATTGACTATAACTCTGCCCCCGTGAAAGATAATTGCTAGCTGTTTTCACCTACCCCTCTATTTTTGAGCTCGCGCTATCCGATGGTGTCATTTGAATTTTTCTTCTGACGACCCCTGTTGCCATGACAACGAATTTTGGGACAATAAAAATTGACTACAATTCGGCCACCGTGAAAGATAATTGCGCCCTGTTTGCACCTACCCCCTTTATACGCAGCTGCTAGGCTTATAGCGTGGCAATGGGACAGACACCTCGTTCCACAGAACGTATTTCTAGTTACTTTTCAACTTAGTGAGAAAGAAAAAATCATGCGTCAGTAATTACAACTGTAATATAAGCCTATTAGCATGTCACAAAGTCGTGAGTTGAATGTGGCTATTTGTTCACGTCGCTCGTGCGATAGCTGAGACACGGCCTTAGCCGGTACCTACGAGCACCAATATTGTTATAAGTTCGAGGCTCGCCATGCGTCAGACACCACGGTTGAAGTTGTACAAAAAAGTGCGGGTGCATGGCGAAACGCGAAAACTCGCTCTGGAGCTAATGATCGTGTCTCGTCTCATCAACGTTGTCTGTACTCTACGAGGTGTAGAACCGCACTAGCAACTCCTCTCTAGATCCCTATGCCCGGCCTCACGCTGCTTTCGTCCGTCCGATTTGTTCAGACACTAATTTCGCGGCTTCGTGTGCATTTCTACCAGCAAAAAGCGTCCCTCGCGGCGAGTTGTTGTAATGGCCTGCGGGCTACGCGAGAATGATAATGTGCAGAAGCTAATTAAAGCCGGCGGCTGCGAATTGCGCAAACAGTAGTTACTGCAGTAAACGGATGAAACTGCAAGAAGGAGGTATATATAGACACAAAACACCTACACATGACGGCAAGTCTAGGGCAAGAGGAAATAAGTTCAGGTATGAGGTATAACAGTGACGTGGAGTGTGGTTACCTGCATGCCAGACGAGACCAGAGTCGCTGACCGTCGTCTCGACTGTTGTCGTCATCGTGATAACGCAATGCATCATCATCATCAACATCCCAGTCATCATTTTACCAGCTTCCGCAGCCACTGACGTCGACGTTCTTCAACGACAGACGACAACAGCTTGTCAGACAAAAACAGCAACAGATAAATTCTTGTTCCAACAACTTAACGAAAGAGAAACAAAACTAGTTGGTCGTTTTCACCATTTCCGCTTTTATGCGCCCTTCTCGATATTCCGTCATGAAACGGTAGGTGTAGTTTTTAGTTTCTCTGACAGCTAAACATTGCCCATGACTCTCGTGGCACGTGCACTGAAACAATATGAACTATAGGGCCTATAGACAGTGCAGCAGGCAAAATCTAGACTATAGTCATCATTTGCAATTAGTTACACATTTTGCCAAAAAAGTTGTAGGTTTATTAAAAATACACAATTTTTATTCTTAATTAACCTAAAACTTTTTGGCAAAATGTGTAACTAAACTTAAACTACGTGGCTCCGTAATTTGTATTAATGTACAGTAATTTGAAATTAGTCTACCTTTCTACATTTATCGTAAATGTAAACGGCTAAACGCTGACTTAGGCGAAATCATAGAAGTTGTATAGACCGCATAACCAGTAATAACTGCAACATATAAGCCTAACTGATGAGTTCCAGATTCTTGCATATTAGACTGAGAGTTTTTCGGGTGAATTATGATTGAGTGGCAGGGCTGGAAGCAGTTAGGTCTTACCTGTAATCGACCACGTAGCACTGACTGCCGCAGAAATAGTCAGACGTCAGACGTGTGACGTAGACACATCAACGCGCAGCGTCGTCAATACGTCATCATCGTCAGCAGCAGCAGCAGCAGCAGCAGCAGCAGCAGAAGCAGCAGAGTGATAGAATGCCACCCGGTGTGATGATGCACTGATTAGCTGCGAGTCCAGTGACAGGCACGATCTATACGTATAGTCTGCTTCTAGGCCTATAAACATGCAGACGACGTCGGTCACATGCTGCAGGTCTTTCTGCTGCAGTTCTTCCAGTGTTAGCAAATGCAGTGTGCGCACTTCCCGCTAGTGCGTGTCGTGCACTGGACGAACGGAACGAGATCACGTCACATTCATTACTATACCGCACTGCTGCAGCGGGTAACCGATAACGCAGTGCAAGCTTATACCACTCCAGACAGTGCGGTATCGTAATTGAACCACGCTTAGATTGCCTATAGGTCACGTACCGTCATTTGCTTTTATGACGCACGACTGCAGCTCAAAATTGAGAAAAAAGGTAGCAGTGCAAGCAATAGGCGGATCCAGGAGTTGAAATTGGGGGGCAAGGTCGAGCGCCGAAGGCGCGAGCCGAGTCGAGACGCCAAGGGAGGTGGGTGAAATTTTTTTAGATCTTAATGTCAAAATGGCGCATCTTCGTGGACTCTGCTAAATTTCGTTTTTTCTATGACCATAACAGTATACAAATACAGCAGAAATGCAAAGACAGCCATGGAGATTGACTTGCATGCAATAAAAAGCGTTATTTAAGGGCGTCTATCCTCCTAAGTCTTTGGAGCAATCCCCCCAAACTCAAGATGAGGCGCCGCAGGCGTCGACGGAGAGGGGAATGGGGAAAAAGTGTCCCTCTCCCCAGCCGACTAGGGACTGGGGGAGCGTCATGAGCTCTCCCAGCGAGGTCCGGGTCGGAGCCCCGGAGAAAAAAAACGAATTTGTTGCATTCTAAGCCTCACAGAACCTTTCTGGTTGCAAGATATCGTAAATATATAAAACAGTGCAAAATAATAATAATATTTAACTCCCCCTAATTTTCCAAACAAACCTTTTTGGTTTTTCTTGTAGAGTTTCCTTCAATTAAGTTTATATGGTTTAGACTCTCCTGGCGTTATTTATTGTTTACTGTTACTTACTCTTACGTAGGCATAGTCAGAAATTGGAGTCACAAAAGACGAACTAGCCCCCAAGGGCCAAAAATTGAGGCCGAAAGCCAAAAACAAAGGTGGAGTTCTTGGGGTGAAGACTGTGGCCGGGGCACAGCCCCGGAAGCAAACGCTTTCTTGGGCATGAAAACTCCCTAAATGCATATATTGAATATAAATTGTCTTAGTTTTTCTGCAGAACTTTATAATGCACTGCATATGCAAGACAAAAAAAGCGACTTTGGCATCTTCGGGAAGGCATGGCCCCTTTGCCCTCTCCTTAAGTCCGCCTATCATGGTGCAAGCTAAGTGTGGTTTACCTACATGTAATTGCGTCTACAGACCGACCACTTCTATCGACTAGGCCTACGAGCGTATGTTAGCCTAGGCCTATACATTGTACGACGATGACGACGGTTTGTGGGTGCACTGCTATCCCGTAGACTGGTTGTCTTGAATAGCGTAGGCCATCCGAACCCGTTATCATTTTGGTAACTGCTAATATTTTTATGTGCAGTTTTATTTGTGTTTTTATTTCTCAAATGTTTGTGCGCTTTTTATGTATAGGCCTGTGTCTGTCTTATCTGTATTCATCAGTCCTTCTGTTTTTACGCGAAATCGTTTCTTGCAGCGCAAGCGATTTCGCCTACAGGCTAGCTATTAGGATCCGTAGCGTGGTCTGTCGTCTGTCACACACGCACACGGTTGGACGAATGTGCATGACATTTAGCGGGGTCCAATGTCGCGTTGTTATATAAAAGTCCCTGGGAATAAATTTGAGGGGTTTACCCCCACCCTAGCCAAAACTTGCATTTGTGCAACACCGACGAGCGATTTCACGTTGCAATGATCACGCCTGAATCGATGTCAGTTAAACCAGACCAGTAAAATATTTGTGAGATCAGGAAAAAAGACGAACAATTTTGTCTGATTAGTAAATGGTAAGCTAACAAGAGTTCGGCTAGGTTACATGTTTCGTGATGCAAAAGAAAACGCAATATGTTGCAAGTATGGCAAGATAGTCCAGCTGTCGCTAGGGACAACGCGCTACAGCCTATACAGTTACTGTTGCAGTACTGACCTTCATGGTCATCCAAGGTCGATGATTTTCGTCTCATGTTATAGGGCGTATGCGATGATCAATAGCAGCATTGGCCTTATCTCTTACCGTTTAGCCACAACACATCAGTGACAGACGGAAGGACACAGACGACAACCGTGCCATAAACGCCTACAGATGCTTACAGCATAGGCCCTAGCCGTAGCGCGTCAAAAAGCAAACCTACTAGCAGTTCTATTTATGTCTTAAGACATAACCAAACAATCACAAGAATAGAATGTCCAAAAACAAAACTCTAGAATGGTCATATTTCTAACTGCTGACGTCGACAGTAGTGCGGCTTTCATGCGCGAGCTGCCTGTGTGCGGATCAAACATACAGTCTCTACGTCGGTGGTCTACAATTAAGCCACAGCTGTCAGTAATCCGACACTTACGTCGATGCCATTTCGACTGTTGGCTGCATGCGTTTGCCACACACGGATCAGACAAGAATAGTCTAGATGAACTCCATTATACGCGTGCCTATGTAATTAACATAATGGTAGTTCTAATAATCTTCCCTGTTATCCTTCATAGCCAGTTGTGTCATAAATATTTCTGCCAATTATTATTAAAATCTGCTAATCTTTATTCAAGGTACGATCGATAATGTTGGGGATGTTTTTTCAGGTTTTCTGTTTATTTTAATGCATATTTCGCTTGATCTGCTTTTCCTAGGTAGTGCAGAAGCATACATTGAGTGAGGTGGGAAACTGAACGGTCATTTGATGGCAAGTTGTGTCAGGAATATTTGTGTCAAAAATTATTAAAATTTGGTAATTGGTTTTCAAGATACAGTTGAAAATGTCGGGGATGTTTTTTTTGGACACAGTGTAGACAAGTAGCCCATGAAAAAAGGCTAGACTGGTTCAGTAAGCGTTCTCTACTGCTCTTCATAGTGATTTCACTGACACGGACAAAAGGCCGTAGTAACAGAGTAGTAGTGACTTATCTTTGCCTCATGGTGTAGTAATGCTCACAACACAATGAAGAAGGACAGTACAGTTATTGTTGTTGACAGAATGGCGAGGTGGAATGCACAACGGACGTGTGTCCGATGCCAGAGTGTTCGACGCCGGTGAAGGCCGAGGGCCAGTGCTGTCCAGTATGTCCGACTTGAACCTTCCGCTGACCAGTAGACTTATCTTGGCAAGAACAGAACTAAGATCATCAGTAAGATGTTAAGGGTGCAGCCGGCTGCTGGCCTACGTCCGTTTGTTTATATGCGGGACGCACAAACATTGCTACACTGTGTATGCGTTGCTATTGTCATAATTCAGGAACGTACATACTACGTAACTAGATTTAAACTTAGCAGTTTAATGAAGCAAGTCATTGTGAATGACATTTATATAGTTCACAAACAATACAACGATTCTAGTCTCAATCTCATATCTACTGCCGTTTTCTATGCCGAACGTCAGTGTCGTCACGTTGATAACAGGGCCTAAACAGGTCCGGACTCGAGAGGGGCAGCGGGAAAAATTTCCCGGTACCCGAACCCGTGAAGGTGCGTTCAAAGTGACTGGAACGAAATGAAATGAAAGCCAGGCGCTGCAGCTTTCTTTTCGGCTCTGTTCGTTTTGTAACAAATTATAGCCAGCTGTAGTGTTTTCTGTGCGTTGTACTGGCAGCTATAGAGGCCAATCTGTTGTTAACGGAGCGTAGAGTAGATATACTGTGATGTGATTGTGTAGTTTTCGCTTTTTTACTGTTAATATTGTGGAAAATTACAAAAAGATGCAACTATCACATATTGTTGACTGCGAAAATGATTAAAAGCGTGCTAGAATATGCACGTTTGACAAGAGACCGATATTTATCTGAACTGTCTGAACTGAGAATGAGAATAGGCTTACGTTGCAGCAGGACACAGTGAGCACACCCGATAGCCTAAGCTTCTAGCTTTAATTGATGCTTTTGCAAGTCTATTACGTCCTAGGCCTACTGCTAAACTAAACCACATCTGATTATCATATTTTTGCATGTTTATAAAATAATGTTAAAATAGTTTTAGCTGAATACGCTGCGTCAGAATTCATTATGTTCCTTATTCAGAGCAGTGCTTGGCAAAAGACAGCTGCTTGTTAAAATCTTCCACATTCAATCGGTATCTGTGTGTCACTACTGGGTAAGTTCTGCTATCTGCCATAAGCAGCTTATGCGCCATGCTCCGTCGTCTTTGGGATCTGGACAGGGTCCGGTAATAAGCTGTGAGATATCGCGCTATACACACACCACGCATTGTGTGGTGAAAACTGTATGTATGAGACAAATAGGCCTATTATCAAAATATTACTAATCATCTACCGTCCAAAAATTCTGCTCAGCAAAATACTGTTACCAAACAATTCTACAGTTCAGTTCAATAAAATAACATTCACACCTACAGTGTTCGAAGTAAATTAATTGCTACTTGATGGTTACAGGAAAAATAGAATCCGCAGCACAAATGTGTCACAAGCTACAACAATAAAAAGAACTTTGGTGTAACCATAATCAAACCCAAACTGCACTTCAACTTGTTGTGGGTTATTTGGACAACAAGTCGTAGCCTACAACAAGTCGTACGGTAGCCTAAATCCACAGCCAGCTGTAGCCTACAATAACTCCGCGTCTAATCCACAACATTTTGACAAGATGTTGAACAGCTTGCTGCATACGACTTGTTGCCCAAGAAGTCCACAAGAAATAGATGTAGGGGAACTTGGGCTTAAGACCAGCTAGGTTTTTTTCACGAGTGCGAAGGCAAGCTGTACGTATGATCAGCAGGGACGATGATGGCATGTAGGCCTACATCTACTGCACGCTGGATGATCGTCGTCATCATTGCAGTCTGGTCTTCGACTTGACTGTAGATTGTTCTGCCCGCCAGACCTCTGACTTCTCTACAACAACCAGACCAGACAGCACTGGACATACTCTACAGACCTAATCCCAGCATAGGCCTAGCTGATGATTTTATCTGTCATGTCCATCCGGAACTGTAAGATCCATAGATCTCCGTTTCCTTAGCCCTCCGACAGACATCAGTTTACACTGCCACACCGCCTCAGCTATCCCTAGTACTTACTGCGCCTACCCACTGCTGGTTGCATACCACGATGGTTCACCTGTCCGCAGACAGCCACCCATCTAGGTACAAACGGTAGGCTTTTTTCAGTTGTATTTCATACACTCTAATGAATACCTAATCTACCGGGAGCGACGATGTATTTAAACAACGAATATTTATTAACTGCATTGCGCTAGGCCACACAACGTTTAACACTAAGTTGATAATCGACCCTTAAATGTCTGTTATATTTGGCAAAAAAAGAAATCGGCAGGCCTGCTGCTATCGCGTCCCTTGTTGCAAACATTTAAAATAGTTGTGTGAAGATTTTTAAACACAATGGACTCGTACTGTACCTGCTGCGTGCATGGTGGCTGGCGAGATGACTGGCAGGTCGGACATGGCTGGCCGAACGTGGTAAAACGGCGCGACGTGCTTGGAGTCGACGGTACGAATCCTCTCGCGAAAAGACTGCGATAGTTGCTGACGTCCGGCAGGCAGTGCCCGCGGTCGTATCTGGTCGTGCGGAGAGCTGGGATATCAGTGCCAGGTCTGCAGGCGTAGCTGCAGTCGCGACCGCTGGCATGCATCCTGCTCGCGGCGGCCGGTGCCATCTCACGGCATGGGTCACGTGACGTGAGGGCGGCATGGGAAGCAGGGGTCGGTTGCGGAGCACGACTGTCTGCAGCAGCCACGTCGCGGTGCGTGGGAGAGCGGGTGACGTCATGACCAGAGCTCTGACGCTGACATGGCGGTGCGTCCGTGTTCGTGCTGCGATCAACCCGCCTGCTGTCCTCCCGCAGCGCACCACCACACGGAGGCCTCGACACGCATGCGCATGGAGACTTCAGCAGCCAGTTCTCGACATCGTTGAATCGACGCGAGTCGCTGAACGACGGTAAGTCAAGCGTCTGCTGCTGACGCAGTGGCGCATCATCATCAGCAGCAGCAGCAGCGTCGCTGAGTCTCCGCGTACCTGCTCTGTCAGATGAAGGATGAGGTCGTCCTGAATCTATGCTGTCGCTAGCGCGTTGTCTCGGTTGTTGGTCTTCAGTGCCAGCGGCTACCAGCTCCCGCTCTCGTCGACGTTCATCTGCCGCATCTTGAGAATGTCCCTCCCAGCTTGCCGTTGCCGCCGCTGTATCGTCCAGCTGGTGTTTCCTCGCAATGTGTTCACGAGTCACGATTCGTGAGTCGCGTGCATTGACGTAGTTTGTCGGCATGAAACTTGCGCTCGATCTTCTCCCGTCCACGGACAACCTTTCTTCCGAGGATCGCGCCGCACTCGTACCGGACATCGAAGTTCTGGACGCACTGTTCGCGTCCCGTACGTTCGACAGCGAGTCGGCTAAGCGTGCGTCAACGTCGCTTGCTGCTCGAGGTTCACCCAGATCCCAAGTTACCGTTCGTCGCTGCCGACTCGAGTCCTTATTTTCCCCCGAGGTTTCCGGCACAGTTGCTAGACCTAAAGACGCCGATGGACGTTGCATGGAGCTGCGACGCGCTTCATTCGACAAGTCAGCTGGACCAACGTACTTCTCGTCAGTAATACGCTGTCGATCAGATGATCTTCTGCCATTTTCTGCCGTTTCTGCTGTCGTGCCCCTGACATAATCTTGAAAATGACTTGCAAAAGCGTCGTCTTGATCCCGAATTTTCACAGAAGACGGTCGCCCTACACTGGCAATAGTAGCTTTGTCTGTAAGTGATGCATGCATAAATTCCGACGGATATGACGCCTCATACCCTTCTGACTGTCTGTCTCTGTATTGGTCCTCAGACAGCTGCAAGTCGGATCTACTTCGCATAGAACTACGAACTTCTTCCCTTCCTTCGATTGCTGGAACAAAGTCCTCCATCACCTGAGACCGACTGAATTCCCAGTCGTCGTGTTGGTCAAAACTGCGTCGAGACGTCTCTGTAAAAGGCGGATGACGTATGTCATCGGGTCTTCCTATGCTGTCGAAACTAGTAGTTGACGTTGAAATGTCGAAAGTGGCTCGAGTGCTGTCAGGTCGGGGAAACTGCGTGGACGATGGATGCGCTATGTCATCTGGTCTAGCAGGCACTAACGGCAAAATGCTTTCGTGTCTACCAAGAACAGTAGTCGAAGTTGCATTGTCCATCGTGCTTCGCTTACTTTCGCGTGATCGAAACTGTGTAGTAGAAGGATGGATTATGTCATCCGGTTTTGCAGGCACAGAAGGGAAGTTTTCCTTCCTAGTCAAACCTGTAGCTGAAGTTGCAGCATCCAAGGTACCTCTGGTACTGTCACGTTGAGAAAACTGCGTGGAAGATGGATGCATTATGTCATCTAATCTGGCAGGCACTAATGGCAAAATGCTTTCGTGTCTGCCAGGAGCAGTAGTTGAAGTTGCACCGTCCATCGTACTTCGTGTACTTTCACTTCGTCGTTGATCAGATGAACGAAACATGTCTTCTCGTCTTGTACGTTCAGTAGGAAACGTTTCCCTCCTATCCAAACCCACTGTGGAAGTGGCAGTGTCCAAAGTACGTCGTGTACTGTCACGCAGAGGAATCTGTGTAGCAGACGGATGAATTATATCATCCGGTCTTGCGGGAACTGAAGACAGTCTGTCCCTCCTGCCGAGATCTGTAGCTGAAGTTGTACTGTGCAAGGTGCCTCTAGTACTTTCGCTCGGTCGAAACTGTGTAGAAGACGGGTGTAGTATATCGTCTGGCCTGACAGACACCGGCGGCAAAACGTCGTTCACGCCCAGAGCAGTTGTTGACGTTGCGGTCTCGGAAGTGGCTCTGGCTCGGCCACTGTCACGCGCTGTAAACTGTGCACGAGATAGATGTGATGTGTTGTCCGATCCTGCAGTCATTGACGGCAGAGTCTGCTTCAAACCTACAGCAGCTGTTCCAGAAGTTCCTGAAGTGGTACTTTGAAAACTGTCACGATATGATAACCGCGGAGGGAATGGACGCACTGAATCATCTGACAATGCAAACGCGTCTGGTGGCAAAGTTGCGGCTGAAATGTCGGTGTTAAAAGCGGGTCTGTCTCGGACACTTTCTCGTGCAAAAGATGGATATATTATATCATCCTGATATGTAACATCATCTTCGTCTGTAGTCACTGATGTCAAAGTTTCTTTTTTATTGACAGCCGTACCAGACGTTGTGAAGTCAAAGACATCTCGAACACTATCCTGTGACGGAAACTGTGTAGCTGATGCATGAATAATGTCGCCAGACGGTGCAGATTCCGGCAAACTTTCTTTCCTATCAGCGGCTGTAGCACTTCTGCGCGGCAGGAAGTGTATCGAAGAGCGCTGTGTCGTATCATTGAGTCCAGCAGACTCAGACTGGAGTGTTTTCGTCCTATCAGTAAGTGCAGGTGAAGATGAGGTGTCCAGAGCAGCTCGAAACACGTCATGCTGCTGCATCCGCATAGATGACTGACGCGCACTCTCGCCCATGTCCGCAGCGGCAGTCTCACGTTCCCAAAGCGCATTCTGAGAAGAATATGGATGTAGTAGGCCTACATCATCTGGCCGTGCAGATGCAAACGCTAAAGCCTCGTCCCTACTACGTGCTGTAGTTGAAGCTGCACTGTCTGGAGTGGCGTGAGCACGGTCGCGTGCCGACATCTGTGAAGATGACGGATATGGCAAAGTGTCGGTTATGCCAACAGTTGGAGCTACTGATCTTGTGGCGTCAAATGTTGTTCCGGCTTGAGAACTTTCTTGAGCTGTAACCTGTGCAGCATATGAGCGGTTAATGTCATCAGGCCGTGGCGGAAATGTATCTTTTCTATCGACGAAAGTGCCTGCAGTCGAAGTTGCACTGTCAAAAGTACTTCTGGTACTCGCACGTGACTGAAACTGCGTTGAAGACGGATGTAAGATGTCATCTGTTCTCGCAGGCACTGGTGGCAAAGTTTCCTTCCTATCAATGGAAGTAGTTGTAGTCGTGCTATCCAAGGCACCTCTGGTGCTTACTCGTGACTGAAATTGTGTGGAGGACGGATGTAAAATATCATCTGTCCTTGCAGGTACCGTTTCCTTCCTGTCGACAGCTGTAGTCGAAGTCGCACTGTCCAAGATACCTCTGGTACTCAAACGTTGTGAAAACTGCGTGGCGGATGGGTGTAAGATGTCATCTGTTCTTGCAGGCACTAACGGCAACTTCTCTTTCCTGTCAACAGCACTAGTTGAAGCTGCACTATCCGAGATACCTTTGATACTGCCACGTGGCTGAAACCGCGTGGAGGACGGATGTAGAATATCATCTGTCTTTGCAGGTACTGTTTCTTTCCTGTCGACAGCTGTATTTAAAGTTGCACTGTCCAAGGTACCTCTGGTACTCAATCGTTGCGAAAACTGCGTGGCGGATGGATGTAAGATGTCATCTGTTCTTGCAGGTACAAACGGTAGAGTTCCCTTTCTATCAACAGCAGTAGTTGACGCTGCGCTGTGTAAAGTTCCTCTGGTACTCGCACGTGGCTCAAACTGCGTAAAAGACGGATGTAGGATGTCATCTGTCCTTGCAGGTATTGTTTCCTTTTTCTCAACAGAAGTAGTTGAAGTTGCACTGTCTAAAGTACCCCTGGTGCTGAAACGTTCTGAAAACCGTGTTGCAGACGGATGCAAGATGTCATCAGTTTTTGCGGGTACTGGTTCCTTCCTGTCGACAGCAATCGTCAAAGTTTCGCGATCTAATGTACTTGTACGTTGTTTCAACTGCGTGGAGGACGTATGTAGGATGTCGTCTGGTCGAGCAGGCACTGGTGGTGGCAACGTTTCTTTTTTATCAAGTGACGCAGTTCTCTGAAGGCTTGCAGACGAGCGACGTGTGACGTCATCACGACTGGTGGTAATTTTGCTACGGTCTTGCATCGGCAAACGCGTGGTAGACGGCTGTGTGTCGTCGTCTGGCTTAGCAGGTTGCAAATGTGGTCTGTCTTTATCTCTAGCTGGTGCTGTTCGTGTTGTAAGTTCTGACCTACCGCTGTCACCTGAAACAATACGCGTAGTCGAGGGATGCAAGTACTCGTCAGGCGTGGAAGGCTCGTCAAAGAGAAAGTATTCCTTGTCGACAACTGTAGTGGCCGTAGTCGTTTTCTCCAGGTCCGTGAGAAGTCTGCCGGTGCCGGAAGGTTTCAGCTGAACGCGGGTCAGTGATGGGTGAAGATGATCGTCCAGCCTGGCGGGAACCTGCGACGGCCGAGCAGTCTGTAATCTGGACAGTGAAGGATGCAGCGCTTCGTCGTACTTAGCGATATGACTCAGTCTCGTCTGCGATGGATGCAGCGCATCGTCCGGCCTGGCGGGGATGGGTGGCGCGCTGATTCGGTGCAGGGACGGATGGAGGAAGTCATCGGGTCTGGACATAACTTCCGGCTTCACAGCAATGCTACTCACCGAAGGATGCTGAGCTACGTCTGGCCGTGCTGCATCCGAGGGCACGAAACTAATACGATGCTCAAGTTGACTGGACGACGGCTGCTGCGGATAGTCGGGCCTAGCTTCCAATAAAAACGATGAACGAATTGTCTGCAGATTTGTCTGTAGATCTGACTGCCGAGCTGTGAAGCGACTCAACAGCGATTGCGTTTCTGGCTGCAAATCTTCATACGAGACGCCACTCAGATAAGCTTGAGGCGAGCTCTCTATCAGACCTTTAAAACATTTCTTCTGACTGTTGAAACGATCGCGCAGAAACTGGCTGTTGGCAACGTTTGTAGAGCTAGCTGCATCGGACACAGTGACGTCAACATTCATCCGCTGACTCAATTCTGTATGAGAGCGTTCGCCGCTCAGATATGGAAACTTCGACAGCGAGTCTGTATGCAACAGTTTCTCCACTAGACCGCTGTGGACATTTTCGTCTGATAACTGAAAGTCAGAAGCGTTCCAGTCGAACTGACTGGCTGGTTGTGGTGCCGTGAAAGGGGCGTACGAGAAACGATCATGAACTGACGATGGCAGATTGTCCTGAACAGGCGCAGAGACATCAGCATTGGACGCGAGAGGCTCTTGCAGAGCAGTTGCATGTGCTAGAGATGATGATCGTACCTGGGGTCGGGCCGACACTCCTTGGATTTTCTTTGAAACGGTCGGCTTCACGTTCTCACCTCGCTGATCAGCTAACAACTTCAGTCGGTCTATAGTCTGCTGGTCGGCGGCTGTCGATCTTCTGATGTCAGATGGTCTGGCACTAGTAAAGGCTAAGCTGTCTCTGGCCGGTGCGTCGCCACCCTGATCCAGTCTTGTACCAGCAGTCGGCGTCTGAACCAGCGACGTCGAGCGCAGATTCGACGCAGCCGCAAACCTCGGCCAGACGGGCGCTGGAAACATTGAGCCAGCTTTCGGAGTCAACTTGTACACGGTCGTTTTCCGGCCTTCGGCGTCAGTGCGCTCCATCTTCTGGACGTCCTTCATGTTGTCCACCGCGACCTGGAGCGGTTGGCCGGATTGCTGGTCAGGCGGAGGAGCCTGACTCGCTGGAGATGTATGCTGAGTTACTGGAGTCGTAGGTTCTGTAGCAACTGGAGTGGTGGGCTGTGTGGCAACTGGGGTGGTTTGTCCAACCGGGGTGTCGGGTGAGATCTGACCTGCCGGTGTAGAAGCCTGACTTATTGCTGCTGACTGCCGACCTGGTTCTGCTTCGACCGCATGATCGGAGATTGGCGCAGGAGACAAGGCTGGCGGAGGAAATGGGGTGGCTGGGATAGGGGTGACGTCGGACACTATAGGGCTACCCCAAGCATCCTTGGCTCTGTCCAGACTGGACTGCGTCTGTGGACTTCTACTGCGACTGCGCGTTCTGACAGTTGTCGGCGTGGTGAAGTGGTCTGGTTCCGGCGGCGGCGTCACGAGCTCTGGTTCGTTAACTAGAACGTTCAGCGTCGACGTCCTCTTGGACTGTTTCCGCTTCATCTTCGCTATCGACCTGAGCGTCAGAGTCCGCACGGCGCCCACGTCGGACTCGGAGCTCTCACTGTCGAACAGGAACGTGCTCGTGCTGCTCCTGCCGGGACTCAGCGTGTCTGCGGTCACCTCCGACTCAGGAGATATGCTCTTCCGCAGCACTGGACGAAAGCGTCTTCCGCTGTCCACCACCGAGCTCTTGCGCCTGTCGTCGTCCGTTGACGTGTCGGCTCTCTGTCGCAGCAGCCGGTTTTTCTGCAGTTTCTTTATCGCCAATTTCGTCAGCGCAAAGTCACGGTCGGTGTCGGGATACAGAATGTCTTCAGTGTCTGTGGGAAGGCGCTGGTCGGTCTGGCTAGCGAGGCTGGTCTCTGACGGTGACAGCAGAGTGTCGGAGCTCATTTTGTCCATGGACGCCGATGCCGCTACAAACGACGGCTGTTCCGGCGTTTCTTCAATAGCTGGCAGCAGGCTCTTGGGCGCCAGCTGCGTCGCTGACGATTCCAAGCCCGCCTCACCAATCGTCACACCCTGGTCTGCTTCCAGCAAGCCTAACTTCTCATCCGCGTTCAACACGTAGTCGTCGTAAGCCTTTGGACTGCTGCTAATTGGTCGATGTGGTAACTGGCCGGGGAGGTAGTTGTTGGCGCCTTCTGGCTCTGGGCGCGGCACACTAGAACGATCGGGACTACCGCTACAACCATTCACAACATCTCCATTTCTCTTTTCTGACCAGATATTATAATGTTGAATATTTCAAGTTGTAACACGTTTTTTTGTGAAATTTCTAGGAAATTGAAGCACATCACGACATGCACCCAAATACCGAATACTGCATTGTTGCAACCTCATCTTTATCCCAAACTTAGATCAATCTACATAGCAGCAGTGTCACACCTTTTTAAATAGTTGGAGAAAAATAGTATACTAGTTATCTCAAGTTAATTCTGATACCAAATTTTGCAGCATATTTTCACTAAATTGGTGTATTTAGTATACGTATTTTCCATGTTCTTCAGTCTACATGTAGGCCTACATTAAGTTCATGGCAACTCAATTCAGCAATGAAATATTGTCTCACAGTGAAACTCGACACAAATTTATCATTTATACTGTTAGTAAGCTGATATGTAGGCTAGGGTACACAAAATAGCAGCATATTTAATAAGGCCTTATTGAATTGTTCATTATTAATTTTACACACTATACCCACTGGAATAAATGAAGCAGTATAAAAAGATGAAATCACTGGTCTAAAAGAACACACTTGAGTCACTCGCCACTGACACTCTGTAGGACAAGTACACATACCAAAACTATAAATTGTAATTAATTAATTGTAAAATCGTTTTTAATTAAATATGCAACACAAAACGAAGTGAGATGGTGACTGTACTGACTAGATATGTTTGCAGCAGTAGTAAACGGCGGCAGCCAGTAACGCCGCAAGCAGAATCAAACCCACAGCGACCAGTGCGATGTTTACCACTTCTGCATGCCATGACATGTGTTAACCCATCAACCGTTACTGATTGATATAGTATAGCGTTATTAATGCCAATCATGTTTAAGTCCTTACCGAGCCACAGAGCAGCGAAGATCTCCATTTCTTTAGCTCTCAGCCAGACATCAGCTTACACTGCGAGACCACGGATACGAAGCTAGTACATCGCGCGGTGGGCCTGTTTACGTCCCAGCTTTCTCTGGTACTCATTTCGCCTACCCACGGAAGGATGGCCAGACTGAGTTGACTGGTAACATATCGAGATGATTTACCCGTCTGTAGACGGTCACCCATCCAAGTACTAACTGGGTCCTACAACCGACGACATTACCAACTATAAGCCAAACCGCCAATCATAATTAACAGCTAATTCTCTACGAATACTGACAGCATTTAGTTCTGAATTTTAACATGACTTTTAGTATCAGCACAATTACAGCATACGCATGCACGTGTGTGGGCATATAAGAACACACAACAGTATAGCGTACCATGGTACTAAAAAATAATAAAATTAAAAAAATACCAAAAACTGATTATACCAGCAACTACAAACGAAACTGACCCAAGCATTGCAACGTATCATATGTAAATAAGTGTTTACTATCTACACAACTGCACATGTTGCTATGGTATTTTCTCTGCATTCGTAATGTTATTGTATGCGTAAACTAGTGCAGGCTTAACGTGACTCAGTGATATTCTACTTTTATGATCGTCAGGTAACATAACAACTTACCGGTAGGCCATATTCAAAGTAATTCAACTAACAAGTTGTCTGCGAAATCAGCACTTACTGACGATGTACACACATGGATAAATGCAAACACAATAAATTGTGTGTTATTATGCGGTCGTGCCGACAGACCGCATTACGAGTCATGCCTGTCCGTCCGTACATGCGTCTGTTCCGTGCGAGTTCCTAATTGGGTAAAAACGCTAAAAACAAAACTGACGCAAATCTGCTAACGTTCTCTGGAGTATTAGTAACCGTTGTGCCAATTTCCAACTTAAAAGGTCGCGGGCAACGTACTGGATATCAAAACCTCCATAACGATCTGATGGTGTAGGAGTTTACTCAGGGCTGGCAGATCGCTCGTCGGGCAGCGTCGCCCACTGCACACTAGGCACAGTACGACTCTCGGCAATTAGACGGACGGCCGCATACTTGTCAGCACAAGACGTGTTAACATTTTTGCTTGTTTAGAAACGAAGAGTGTACTGACCTTCCTGGCAGAAAGTGCCTGTGTATGCGGCGGGGCATTCGCACCAGACTTTGATGGCAGACCGTGTCGGTGAGTTAGCGACGCCGGTCGTCCTGGCGACGCATTTGCCGCCATTCATACACGGGTTGACGTCGCCGCACGTGTACACCACTCAGACGCACACGCATACCAATCAGCTCCAACAGACAGACACTGAAACATCTTTAATATGTTGCACTGCAATCCAATGGCTGGATTAAAAGACAAAGAAATATATGCCTACATTGCAATTACGTAAGGTTAGTTAAACAATCCGGTAAAAGCTTTGTATAACGGCTGATGCCCCAGTTAGTAACTCAGTAAGTAAGTAAGTAAGTAAGTAAGTAAAATGTAAATTTATATAGCGCATATTGTTAAAATTAACCTCCAATGCGCTTGTTACACTCTCACCTTACATGTAGCCAGTCTGGGCCATTGTATGGCAAGTGCGCATGATAACGTGACTTAAAACAAGTAAATGACGAAAACGATTCTATCTGCAGAATAGTTGTTTTGGTTTAATCAAAAGCACACTGAATACTTTTTGCAGCAGATATTTGTTTGCAAGAAGAAACATTACAGAAATAGTGGAATTTACCTAATTCACGTCTTCATTTCTGCACATTATACATAACAAAAAAGATGTCGGCATGCCTCGTGTCAACATATATGCGGCCGTCTTCCGTGTGGTTGCCAAAGGTTGTACGCACGGTGAGGACTGTATATCTTTTTATTTTTGAATACGGGACAGACGCACGGGCGAAGGAACAAACGGCGAGGGTCCAGTGTGACCCATTAGGACAAACGCATAATTAGTTAATTACTCACTATATCATTAGCAACAGATAAAAAGTCATCACAGTGCGCTTTTGCCTGTGGACTTAACAGTTTTTACTTGAACCACGTTAAAAATCAGTAATGTAATTTTAATGTAGTGCAATGTAACGTCAGACTGTAGGGCAAAAAAACACTATCAAATTATTTATATTAAATAAAAGTGACACTTACCAAGTTTAATATCAGCCGTGGTAGTCTGATCATTCTTGTCAATGACTACACAGTGGTAAGTTCCACTTGAATACTCCGTGACCTCGATAACTTTAAGTAATTGTCCATTAGCTTTATATCTAAATATTTGCATCACATTAACCAATCTACACAAATAATAATATAACCTAGCTGAAGGCATTAAAATTAGGCCTAGGCCTATTACACAATAAATGACGTTTATGTTAATGTTTCAGTCTTAGTGAAAAACTGAAAATGTAAAAATATCAAGTTATAATAATGGTTGGTAATGCGGCATAAAGATATTCACATTAATCAACAGCATAATAATATTAATAATATTAGAAAATGTACCCAGCATTGGTGACTGAATCTGCTGAAATTCTGTCACCAAGTGGAGTCATCCAGTAAAGCTTCTTCACTCCGACGACAGGATTCAGAGAACAGTAAAGAGTTGCTGCCTGGCCAAGAAACGCCCCAACAGGATATTCTTTATTCTCTAGTTAACAAAAAACGCTTTATAAACTCTCAAAAAATAAGAAGAACCAGCATACAAACTCTATGAGTTAGTAAACAACAGATTACTCTTAGAATTATGCTTAGCGTGAAGTTACAAAAATTTTGTGATGATTAAAAGTAGAGCTGCATTGACTTGAGACCGTCTTGTGAAACCGTGGCAAGTGTCAGGGGTTTACTAAAGGCTATCTGAATTAACTTGATCACAGATGTCAGTGTCACGGCATCTCTTACCGGCATTACAAGTCTCTTTTACGCATTCTTCTGTCTCAGTAGTCGCGGCACTCTGACAGCCAGGACTGTTCGCTGGCGAGCATTGGCGATGTCGAGTCTTGCTGCCAGCACCGCACGTGACGCTGCATGATGACCATGCGCTCCACGTCGACCACAACGCTGCAGAATACCAGACACACAAACAGAATGCCGACACCGTATAGACGTGAACAACAAAGCCCAGCTGTCGCTAGAGAAGAAGCGCTACACCCCTATACTGTTCCTGTTGCAGTACTGACATTCAAGGTCATCCAAGATCAATGATTTTCATATAAACTGAAAGGGCGTATGCTACTTCACATTAGTGATTAATAGTAACCTTGGCTCTTTCACCGATTCCCACTTACGGCCACTTATTAGCTAAAAACCTTCCATTAAAAATGTCGGTCAAACCGCTGCAGATAAAGACTTAATTGCTATTGACAGCCTATAGAAAGTTGCCAGCGCCTTATCTGATGGTACCATCGCCGACTCCTTACGACTTACCGTGTATAGTACTATTGGCATACCATAGTGCGTTATGACTTTTCACCGTTTACCCATAATACATCCGTTACAGACGACGACGATGACGACGGACGACGGACAGACAGACGACACATCGTGCCATAGACGCCGTACCACAGCATAGCTGTAGCGCGTCAAAAACTGGCAGTAAACTGTGGAAACAGACTCCCAGAGCAGAACATACAAGCCTACAGCAATTTCAGTTGTTCAAACTTAGGTTGCACATTTAAAGATGCCAAAACAAGGCTTACATCTGCGAAAACCAGAGCCAGAGAACACTCCTGTAGGCTTAGTTGACGAATACAGAATGTTCAGAGAAATGCACGTAATAAAAATAATTCTACGTCGTTCGTAGTCCATTAGTTGCCTATCACATTAAGCTGACAATTCAAGCTTGATTAAATCTACAGTAATCAATCTTACAACATCAACAAGAAAACGTAACTATTTGTTTACATATGACATCACGGAAAATTAATGACGTCATGTATGTTTGCGACGTAACGTATCACGTATGGTGTCTGAATTCAAATTTGAACTTGAACTTGAACCTCATAGACAAAAATTCACGAATGAATTCTCTCGCAGACAGAACGCAGATGTGTAACTGTTAAAGTATGAAAGAGTGACATCATAACGCCACCACTCGAAAGCCCAAACCACAAGAGGGTATGAATTGGAAGGGAGTCGTAACTTCGTAACGTAAGAAGTTTTTAGAACTTATTACACCTGCGCCCGTAGGTTTTCCGGTATCGGGCTACTAGTATGTACAGACTACAGCCTAACAGGCTACCTACAGGCTACAGGCTGCAGCTGGCTGCTATTGGCACTTTGGCAGACGTCAATCATCGTAACAGGAAGTGTAAGCAGACGACAGGTGAGTTTAATTTGCTAATTTACTGTTAAATTATGATCTTCAGTTAATAATATAGGGGACGAGTGGAGTTTACTGGGCGCCATAGGAATACACCTAACCCTAACTCTAAACCCTAACCCTAACCCTAAACCTAACCCTATTGGTAGTTATACGGTATATATGTGAAATAATAGGCGCAATGTATTCCTATGGCGCCCAGTAAACTCCACTCTACCCTAATATAGCTTTAGCCAGATTATTTCTTGTGATAATGATGACTATGATGTCTTTGTGCAAAACAGCAATGAATGCACTAGCTTTTTTGTTTCAATACAAAAAATTGCGTCGTTCGTCGCGACTTGAGGTAAAAGCAAATGACGCCAAGCCCAAAAGCGAAGACAACGATGATAACGACAAGGGATCTGCTGGATTATTTCAGTTGTTGCCACTGGAGCTGAAGTTTCATATATTCACATATCTGTCAGGTACGGTAATATGCTTAGATGTATCATACTTCATTTCAGTATTTAGATGATTTTTGAAGCTTTTTGATTGTAGATTGGTTTTGGTTCTTCGAAAATTCCGGAAAGTTCAGTAAAGGGCCATGAAATTTCTTGAATTAAATTTGGTCATGTAAAATTTGCCAGCCTAAAGTCCATTGGTTGTCTGCATATAGCAGCTTAGTTTTATTTCTGTTAACTTATTAATTTTTTCTCACTATGAGACATGTAGTAGTAAATATGTTTGTGTCGTGCTGTGCTACACTACTATTATTGCAGTGGTTGTATTTCTGCCGTCTTTCGTGCGAAAATTACTCTGTAGGTCAATTGCTGTTTAAGATTCTTGCAAACCTTTAAAAATACTCAAGAAAAAGCGATTTAAGATCTTAGATGGAGTCCTCAAAAACTGATGAAATTCTGTGGGACTGATAGCCAAGCATCGGTGCCGCCCATGGGATAATGACAGCCATATCTAGTCTGGCTAGGGACTGAAAAAGTGTCAACTATACGCTTATCATGTTAGTCATTCAGTTGCATGGCCGCTGTTTTGTAGTTGAAGATCTGAGTCAGCTGACGATCACATCGAAAGAGTTGAGAAATTTTGTTGAGCTCTATCGGAACACTGGACTGGCTCGAAGGCTTATGTTTAATCCGCCACTGCTACATTCTGAAGTTCCAGTATCTGAACGCCCTCTCTACTATGAACAGTTCAGAAGCTATGGTAAGCAACATTTTGTGTTGATATGTTGGTAAACCAATACCGGTAATAATCAGCCAAACTTCAAAAATGTAAACACATAACAAAATGCTTGATGCGTGACGTTGAGAACTTTGTCTGATGCAGAATACCAAAAATTTGCTTGTTTAAAATTTGCAGTTTAAAATCATAATTTAGCAAATTAACAAATAGGCTTTTTTACCATTTTATTACTTTTTTACTACTTTTTATATACACTTTTTATTCACTGACAGCACAATAACCTTAAATGCTGTAAATGATCATGTACGTTTGGCATTGTTACTCGTCAGTTAGTTGTAGTAATAATAGTTACAAGACATGTGAACAACAATAACTATCTTTCTATGTCCACTGTAGTCAAGCTTGGTTTCCCAGGTTTACTCTCGGAGATGATGGAGCTGCAAGTTTGTTGCCTGTTCTTTCGGCGCATGTTTCTCTTCTGGTTTTATTGGTCTCGGGCTTAAAGTTATTGAGGAATTAGTTTTCTTAAGTGTCAGACCTCAATAAGTAAACAATTTAATACACTTATTGCTTTACTAATTTCATTTGCTTGATGTGCATTATTGCGGCGTTTAATCAATTGCTGTGCGATAATATTCCAACTAAAACTCTGTAAATACAAACTTTCGTACACTTAAAAAATTGTAATTTGGTTTAAGTTTTCGATGTATTTTTTAAAAAATGTTTTGCATAGTCAGATCGTATGATTGGTTATGTCTCACAGGTTTGTTACTGAAGCGGTCAACCTGCCTGTATTCGACAAAGGACAGATTGAAGTTGGTGGAGGGTTTCGCATTGAAGGTGAGACTTTTTCTAATCTTGCCCTACGTTGACCCGTAGTTTACTTATAATTTTTATCTGATACGAGTGCTGTTTTTGTTACCAAATGCATGTAGGCATTGCATCATTTTCACTGCTTTGACGCTGTTGACAGTGTTACAGGAATGGCAACTGGCCGGCAAAATATATTGCTGTAACGGTTTTTTCTTTAGGACCTGGCTTTAACTGAAATAACATTAGGTAAATAGGTGGGTCAAACAAAACTGAATACATACATATTCACATAATATATTATATGAAGTAATCACTATGAAGTTGCTGTCATTATTTTGTTGTATGACCTTCTTTTCCAAAATAAATGCCGAACATTCAATTTCAATAAAAATTTGAAAAAAAAACTACAGACTTTGATGTTTATTGAATAAAAAATATAACTCTGTCATTCTGCATCAGTACATAGTCTATTGTACTTATTTTTGTAACAGTGATGCAAAAAAAGTGTAATGTGCTGATCAGCAGGAATCAGTTAATTGATATTAATATATACATCTGATTCTCTTCTGAGATTTTGGTGCTATATAAATTGTTACTTAATAATAATAATAATAATAAGTAAACATTTATATAGCGCACTATCATTTCGAAGAAATCTCTAGTGCTTACTTACTTTTTTACCTACTTACTTATTTTTATTCACCATAACAGATGGCAGCAATTACAACATATTTACAATACAAACAAAGAGAGAAAGAGAGAAAAAAAGAAAAAATGCGGAGGGAAAATGGTGAAACTGAGCTGAAGTGCTGCAGTGGTGCATGTATATGTTCAGTATCTGTGCATTTACAACAAGTTATGCACCAACCCGACCAAGTGTCTGGCGCTCAGCTGCTATGGAAAGCTGCTGCACACAGTCGTCAACGGATGGGACGACAAAGAGTGTGTCAGGACATTCGAGATAATCGGCCAGGACACGCACATGCTGAGGAAGCTCAACAGTGTCGTCAAATACAAACCCGGTACTTGCCAGTGTCCGCAGACAGATGCTGAATCGTTTCTGCAAAATAGTATTTACTTGTACAGGGTGGCCCAAAAAAAACGGGGCCACTCTGTTATATAGCTTCTAACTTCAGAAATAC
>Ga0209367_1002722_pt1 | contig 23598 bp, 13 predicted proteins | sample WorMetLIZISLAND2_FD_187412 | JGI IMG/M metagenome (GOLD analysis project Ga0209367, IMG submission 187412) | Marine gutless worms symbiont microbial communities from Max Planck institute for Marine Microbiology, Germany - Olavius geniculatus... ... | reverse complement strand
ACTTGTCATATGGGATCACACAGTGTTACCTGCCACCCGACAGAGGTGAACGCGCCCCGCCTTAACCCCAGCCAGATAGGCCGGTACTCGATTTACCTACCCCGGAGGGATGGAAGGCTGAGTTGATCTAGGCGGTTGGTTACGTCCCGAGATGGTTTACCTGCCTACAGGCAGTCACCCATCGCAGTATTAACCGGGCCCGGCCTACAGTAACTTCGCTGATTGGATCAGACGCGTTACCACTACACCACGCCTACCGAGTACTCGTGTATGCAGCGCATTACAATAAATTAAGGCTTGCATTTTGCTTATTTTTAGGTTATTTAGTTTGACGATCTCATAAAGTAATAAATAAATAAAAACTGATGCTGAATACCATATTTTCGAAATTTGCGAGAGCCGCGGTTTTCTTGCAAGTTACCAGTGTGCTCATGCACTGACATTCAAGAAAGTGTAACCATCAACTATCCGTATAACGCCGCGTTCAATTAATGCTCATGCAAAGTAATAAGGTGTTTACACAATCCAGCAAACGTCCAGCTACATTATAACATATGGCAGCAAACGTCCAGCAATTCACGTGTATTTTGAATACATTTGCTGGAAGTTTGCTAAACGTTTGCTGGATCGTGTAAACACCCTATTAGAAAGTAAAATACTAACAGCTTTCGAATAGCATCGGACAGATCTGCGTGTCCATCGGAAACGACTGCAGGTTCATGGGACACGACAACTTTGCCGATATTCTGCGAACATCACACATCAACGCGTTACAATAAACCACTACCAACACTAAATGTAGAATTACACTTGCTAATTACATTACAACATAGCTAAAACATGTGCACGCCGTATTTGTGCATTTGATAATACTGACTGCAATAATACTGCAGGCTACATTAGATAATAGGCCTATTTGCATCTGCGCGCAGAAACTATAAACTACTTTGTTGTGCTGTAACTCGATCCATGTCGGTAGCTCGGAACTAGTTACTATTTCTGAAATTCGATATCTCGAAACCTGAGGCACACCTAATGCGAGCTGAACAAAAAATAAGCATTTTATTTTTTTTAAAATCTCATGGTCTGTTCTGCCAATTAATGCAATTCGCAGCATCAGACAGAAATGGAATGCAAAGTCACTAGTGTCCGGCATCTGTGGACAAGATTGTGACCTCATTTATGGACGAATCTTCCGCTCCCGTTACACACGATTTACGTTCCTGTTCTTTTATTCCTTACTCGCTGTTTGGCTTCGTGTGGTGACCTAAGCCTGCAAGTAAATCAATCGTCTATCAATCAAATACGTCAACGCGTAATTTCCGCCCAACGCAACGAACGCTTCTATAATTGCGTTTTGGCTTTTACGTCAGTTGCGTTCTTTACGTTTGGTAATCGCCAAGCATATTACAAGCCGACGTTAAGACGTGAACGTTGCTTACTTGGTGACGTACCAGATGTCACCGGTAGCCGTGAGTTTGAGCATTCGATTCTCGACTGTGACGTCGTGAAAGATGGCGCCCTTCTCGTTGCGCAGGAAAGTGTCGGGGATCCAGATGGTGTCCCAGCTCTTGTCTCCCAGCCGGACCTGAACGATCTTGTCTCGCAGTTCCTTGAACTCGAGCCGAGGGTCGCGCCACGCCTGGCGCAAGTACATGCTCACCTGGTAGTCCTGCACACACGTCACGTCACGTCCGTCAAAACACGGACCGGTCCACGCACCACACACGGTAACTAGAAGCGACCACAGATCTCAAACCTTCGCCGACAATGGTGCTGCCATCTACAAAATACAATAAACTTAACATAGCTGCTGTAGCCTATCTTCTAGTCGTAAAGAATAGGCCCCTTAATAGATAATGATTTAGAATGGCCACCAAAATCAATTACTTATTCTTTGGGTTAAACCCCTCTACAAAACTTCGTCGAAATCTGCTCATATTTTGATTTTCTGAGCAATACGCTGATTAAAATCGCCTGACCGATAAACGTAACTCCTTTCGTTTTTCTCTGCAGCCACGTCCACTGAGCATGCTACGACGAAGTAATAACAGAATTAAAGACATTACCCGTAATTGATTGACAGAACGATAGGTTTATTTGTTGCTTTTAAGGTTCCGTTAAGTCAAACGGGACTGGACTGTCTTAGCTGGTATAAGCTACAGATTAGTTTTAAGTCTAGATTTTTAAAAAACAATTTCAGCATATAGTGTTCTCAGTAAGGTGGATTCCGAGCAGTCGGAGTGAAACGGGGACAGCACACGTTGCAAATGCTGAATCCTGTGTGGAATTGACAGTAGGGCGTTCTTGAGAAACCATGTCCATTTGCTAACAGTAGCCTATCGTGTAATGACATGTTATTATCTAGATGATAACGGATTACCATGGTCTGTTCGCTGATTGAGTAGAAACTGATGACGAAAACGCCGATTTTCACTTCCGTCGGCCTGTCTGTAAAAAACAGCAAAAGGAGACTTAAGGTGCGCACAAAGAGTCGTAACTGAACCGAACTGAGCTAAACTGACATGGACAAGCCGTAATGCATTACTGTAGGCACTGTCTAACAGCGTCAGTGGCTATGTGACTAGGTGCACGTACGCGTCAGCCAATGACCGATGGGCTCGCTCTGCTCGCCCATTGGTCAGTTCGTCAAAAACTAAACCACGTCAGCTCAGTTCAGTTCAGTTACGTCGCTCTGTACGCATCTTTACCATCTACACTGATAGTCAACTTTACAACATATATCGCAAATTCTGCAACGACGGTAGCGAACAAATTTCCGCTTCTTAGGTTTTTATAAAATCACACAGTGAACTTAGGCAAAATGGGCAGGTAGTAATTTTGATAAATACAACTACAAGCATTTAATACACGAATATTTTTGTTTTGTCTGCAAAAGTGCGTCAACATTTGTTATAGCTTAAAATTAGAGAACGATTTCTTACCGAGCATCGGGGGCTCCTGCTTGTTGTAGTTTGTCAGTAACCTTTTGATCATTTCCGACGGTCTGTGACAACCGATCATACAACGCATGTCCAAATTATCGAAAATTTATTTTCGTTAATTGCACAAGTTCTTTTAAGGACTATGGGACATTTAACAATAATATAATAAGCTAATAATGACAATTCATAGGCCTACTGCTGAAGCGGCGAAGCACTTTAAAGCGCTGATGTGTAAAACAACACAGTAGGTTAACAATAGGTTTTCGCAATTTATAGGCCCTATATGTTTGACAAACTATCGTACTATTTCCGTCTGATTAGGCGTTATTTTCTTACTGAGGTAAAAATATTTCATTTTCAAGTTCAGTTATCAACGCGTTATACCACTCCAGACACAGTGGTATAGACGTGCAGTATGACTGCGACCGTGGTATATACAATGCAGAGAGTGAGATATCGGCGGGCTTGTGTGATCAATGCATCAATTGGTTCGTACCTCATGTGAGGTTGTTGTACGTTGAACCCGCGTTTACGTCGCACCAAAGTTGCATTGCTGCCCAAACGACACACACAACAATAAGATTAACGCAACACACTTTAGTAGTTTATAACCTCATTACCATATGTAGGCCGACTATAGCTATTATGCCGGTTTCGTTCATTGCCAATTAATTGATTAAAATGTCAGGAACGAATCACTGTTCGCTAAACATGCGGCGTCAAAAAAACTAGTTAATGAGAAATTACTTCAGTTTATCTATAATTCAATTTTTCTTTCTGATCCGTTTTTAGCATTCTTCTGTTATTGTATACCGGTAGTGACATAAGGATAAAATACTAAACTGACCAAACCATCAGTGACAATACGAATGAGATCTAATACATCATACATGTCATGCATAAATAACGAAGTCATTTCATATATAGACTGTGTGAAGCCCACTGATCGCCCAACTGTGGTACAAAATATAATATACACATTAAAACAGCCGAATGCAACAAGAAGAACAAAAGCATCAGTTTGGAATGTACAACAAATTGTATCGTGTAGAAAGCGGTAAGATCGTTGGCCGCTTGCGTGCAATAGACGAGCGCTCATTAGCGGAGGAAAAAACGATGACAAAGAAGGACATGGACATCACAAGCATCATCAACATTGACAAGCTGGGAGGAGGCAGCAGTAGCAGATGCAGCAGCTGTAGCTAGTAGATGATTACTGCATTGTGAGTGTCTTGTTCTCTGTAGCATACTGTCTCCGTATCTGTTTTCCCGATGATCTTATGACGCCAGGTTCTCTCGCATCGTTTCATCAACAACCGCATGTCCGCAGTGACATGGCAACACAGTATAGACCAAGAAGGATAATTCACCCATACGACGCGAGCAGCTTCGGCATCGGTCAATCAGCGGCTGCTATTTGCCGTTGCGTGACATACACTGACTGTCGCAGCGCCAGCATCTAATCACGCGACCGTCAATTACGACTGATACCTACGGATGCGCAGCGCATTAGTGCTTGCTTGCACGCCTGCCGTCTCGCTGTCCCTAACTAGCAATGACAGTATTTCTAAGCTCTCTTGATTACAACTTGAGCTGGTATTATTAATGCTCACGACCGCACCGCAAAAGTTAAACCAAACACAAGCAGGGGCGCGTAGCGATTTAGCAAAACAGCGAATACGAATTAGATCACTTTGAAGTGTGAACTACTTTACGCCGACGTTATAATGGCGATTGGCATTAAGAACGCAAGAAAAGACAAAGAATCGTGTAGACACTGACCAGACAGGCACAGTATATCTAAAAATTCGAATGAACGCAATCTTACAAATTATTGCATGTGTGCTGCATGGCGACGGCCTTCGCCGTTCCACGTATTCCTGAGTTACTGTTTTAAATTGCACAAAAGCAATTTTAATGAAGATATAGGGCCTAAGTCTATACAATGTATATAATACTTTGGAAACTTGTGAAGAATTCTGGGCAAAATTTGCCACATCCGTTATATTGTGGTTGCCGCATGTTTGTGCTATCAATACTGCAATAATTCAGCACTTCATTTCTGCAGCATGCCCTGATAAGACTAAAAAGGAATATAATAAATCGGCGTCGAAGAATAGCTACGGGAAGAAGACAGCAGACGGAGTGTGTGGGTAGACAGTGAACACTAGTGAATGATGGAGAGGAAGACGCGACCCGACCTCAAGTCACGTGCCTGTCTCTCTGTGTGTCTGTGTGTGTATGGGTGCAGACAAGTCCGCTGATGGTGTAAATTCTTGGACGGCGACAGGACGACGCAAGTTCTGACCCCGCGACACAACTTACAACGCGTCGAGCGCGCGTGCCGTCGTCGGCTTTGGACGGGGTCAAAGGTCGCCGATGAGTAATTTCCGCGCTCGCAGTACGCAGCGATCTATTGACGAACCTCAACCCTTCCTGTCGCCCTTTATTATTTCTAGGACGACCACCCAGGTCGTCGCCTTTTATCTCGGCGCGACACACGCAAGCACATGCTCGTCTAGCCGTTAAATTATACTCATCAGCATATTAACGGTCTGTTAAGCACGGCGCCAGTCATCCATCTATCGTCAACAATGAGTAAAACGCAGGAGGCACTGTAGTCAAAAAATGGGGACTACCACTAAACGCCATAAAAGCGAATTTCACTGCTTCGATTTGCTGTCGATTTGTTAAATAGCAAGTCGTGCAACAAGCTGTACCACATTCTAGCAAATCGAAGCAAGTGGAGGTTGACTGCAACAAGCGAAACGAAGGGCTCAAAACGCCCATAACATTCTTATCTGTCGCCGTGAAATGGTCGGTTCGTAGTTCGTACAGCTGTAGGGATCCACAAAAGAGTAGGCTTACACTGCAGTCCGCCAGTTTTAGTGGGTCCGTTGGGGTCGATTGCAGCGCGCGCCAAGGGGTACACTGCAGCGACTGATCAAGTCCTGGGTATACAGGATAACCGCAACTCTGCCAATTCTGTGGTACTCAGAACATCATGCCCGCAGTGAAGTGCGCTTTATAACGGTGTTTCGGTGAGCGAGCGACAGGCGCCTGCGGACAATGAAGTCTGGCGTGCCGGTGCGGCGGAACCGCGCATAATTACACCACCATCGAGTGTCGTCGTTTCGCTTGGATGGACGACGCCGAGCGACGCTGGCAAGTCAACCGGTCGTAAATTCGTCCGTCCGTCGACCGACCGAGCGCCGTGTCGTCCAATCGATACACCGACCAACCGACCGAGAGTCCGACCGACCACGTCGTCTTCGCCGCTGCTTTCCCGCTCTCGTCCGTCTTCGCTCTCCGTCGCCAGGACTCGGTTCCGTCCGTCTATCGGTCGGTTTGGCCGCGTATCGATCTCTATCAGGCGCTCCGCGCGCGGTGGATGCCGATTACACGCCGGTGCCGCGCGGTGTCACATTAAAAGTCTCCACCATGAAAAATCCGCCCGGAGAGAAATAATCACGGAATTGATATGTCTCCCCCTTGTCAAAATATCGCCCGCCCTATTAAAAAAATTCTCCCCATTATAGGAATGCCCCCCAGAGAAAGTTTTCCCCGGCCGACAATTTACCGGTAAAAATCCGACCCGCCCGAGCTGCCACCGGACGGGGCGGATTTTTGCCGGTAAATTGTCGGCCAGGGAAAACTTTTCTGGGCGGGGGCGATCCTATAATGGGGCACCTGTCCGGCAGCCCAGCACCGGCAGCGCAGCGACGACGTCGACAATCAAACGATTTATTATTGCCGCCGATCAGCTCAGCCGTCGACATCGAATCGAATCCAAATCGCTGTCCGAGTCTAACGGTGCCATCCATTCCATCGATCGACGGCGCCAAGGCCGGTCGCTGTCTGTCCGAAGCGGGACTGCGGTGTGGCATGATGGGTGGTCCTCGATGACAGACCTGTCTCTACTTGTTTGCTGCGTTTCACGCGATACCTCGGAGAAACTTCTCAATTCGCCCGTTGTTGCATTTAGAAGCCACGTGAATGACGTAGATGGAATTTGAAGCCAAGAAATAGCGGACAACGTTAACATCATAAAGATACAGCTGAATATAAGCAACAACAAAAAACTGAACAGTCGAAAAAGTTCCTCGTATCAACCTGGTCGTCTCGTCTCCCATAAGAAGCTGGCTCATTATGCTTTGTTACGCACGTGCATGGCACCAGTTTGTCTAAAGCACTACCGCTGTAAAAAAAACTATAATAGTTGCAATATTCCGCTGTCGTCGTTATTAATATTAGCAAGCCATTGGGGACTAAAATGTACGCAAACTACCATAATACGTTGAGTCAGCTACGAGTATAACTGTACGAATTGAAAAAAACGAACAAGTCACCGAACACAAAAACATGTCGTTTCATGGCATTCAGATGACAAAAGCGCAGCGAAAGACGAACGAAGAACTAATTTGAGCGGTCGATGAAAAATTTCTTGTTCTCTTCTATAGGCCTCTGTTGACGATGGTAACAGTGTTATCAGTCAGGTAAAAAAAAAACATAAAAATGCACTCGACGAAAAAGAACAGAAAATAAAGTCCCTGGTATTTTTTTTACAAAAGTTGTTTGTGATATCCCGAAACGTCACGCACTTGTTCGAGGGGAAGTAATCGAACAGTGAGCAGTAAGTCAAAGAAATTCGCCAGCCTACAAACGAACGTTCTCGACTGATTGACTAAGATCCGAGTGGCTGGCTTGACTCAACGCACACCGGCCACCCATCACCGATCAGTTTTTTTTTCGGATAACTGGTGCAACTAAACAGTTTTTAAGGCCAGAAAGTCGACCAACGACGTTAAGTCCATCAGTTCTTCTACCGACACACTTCTTTGAAAATTTGCTACAGCAATCACTAAAAACCCAAAACGCGTCGCTATACAGTATCCTATTAAATGTGAATGTCTGAATGCCAGCTATGCTAAGTGCAGCTTATCGCAACACTTATTTGCAAAACCATGAAATAAAATGAACGCTGTAAGCAATAAATTATTAATATTCTAACAGCTAAGTTTTATTTTAAACGGCCCAAGTCGTTGTCGTGCATCATCATCAAATTTGGTGTTTAAAATGTCTATACCTGTCGCCATAACGCAAATATTCTAAAAATTTATATAAGTTACCCGTACTTTATTGCAGTTTTTTTTAAAAAAAAAGAAGTAAAAATGAAGAATTTTAAAAATCGATTAATTTAACTGAAATTGTTGAATATCAAATTTAGACTGAGCTATGAAGACTACGACGCCATTGGACAGTGACTGGGCACTGGCGATATAGCAAAAAAGCAAAAATCACAAAAAAAGATTTACCAGATACAGTACTAACGTTTAAGCCACTATTTCCGTTGGTAGCAGCACTATCTGTGATATGTTGCTATTATTACTATTTTTGTACACTTGCGCCAAATATATAGAAGAAGGCCATGTGCTTGCTTTTGCTCCGGTAGCGATGTGATATAAGTACAGACGAATGGACACTTTATCCGGACACGTACAAGGTTCATCTGATTTACTGCGTAACACAATGCAAGGCCGGTGTCATTGTCCACTCTCGGGGTCGGTTGATCAACAAAGTGCTACTGTAAATCATTTTTTCTAATCTACTAAGCAGCAGATATGCATTTAGTCAATAGATTTCCGGTATTCTATGGACTTGATTTCAATAGAGAACGGAAGCCTACGTCTCAATACCAATTACTCGTTTCGGTGTCACGTTTTTAAAGCTCGATAAACTCAATGTAAAAAAGTTTTCGGTACTATTAATGCATGTAAATAAAAACATAACGTTAACTGAACAAAATACAAAGCACCTAGACAATCAAATCTCCAACAAAAATTTTGTTATATTTTTGTTATATTTTATTGCACATCCTGAAAAATATTGGTAGTAAATAAAATCTTTTTAATATTTTTGGGGGATACGGAGTACGATCAATTTCGTCTGAAATATATACTCGATTGGTACTCCGGCCCTTTAAATTTTTTTTATTAAATTTTGTTCATAACTTTTTGAGAAATTTTGCAAGTAGACAGTCAGACAGACAGACAAACAAACAAACATAATGTAAAACATAGCTTCCTTCCTTCAAAAAATGTAACAAATTTTTGTCATGTATACCATAACTTTGACGCATAATAAACGATTATCATAATTAATGACGCTGAAAATCCACTTATGTTATGGTCAGAAACTTATAAAATAAATTATAAGACAAAGTGGGGTCGAACTTATTTTGAAACACGGGTACAAAACCAGAAGTTTGCCGAAAAGTGATTTTCACTCTATAGGAAAACCCATTAAACTTGTTGTTCCAAAACGTTATGAAAAGCTCTACAAAACATTCAAAGAAGAAGAAAGTTTGTGCTTGCGCCGATTGCTCAATTCGGCGATCCATGAAATCCGCTCACGGCCGTGCAGCGGCGGACAAAATTTCTGCGCGGGACTACGACGTAGCTACGCGCAAGTGACGTCGGTTGGCCGAGTGAGCGAGCGCGATGTAAAGCCCAAATTCCGTTACGCCGACTTTCGCCGAAACTTCCCCGCGGGGAAAGTCGTGGACACAAATCATAAAAGTCGGCGACGTGATTTGTGTCGCGGATTCTTATGATTTGTGTTGAACTTGTTTCGGACTTTGTCGCAAAGTCGGCGTAATGGAATTTGGGCTTAAGACGGTGCCAGGGATAAAACGGACTTGTGCTATGACCCCTGACCTCGTAGCGTTGACGACGTCGGCGGCGCGTAGTGTCGATGTGGTCGCACTGTCGTTGCTTGTGACCGCCACCCCCGACATTGTGGTCGCGGATGCTCGTCCCATCATCATTGTTATCATCATCATCATCAGCAGCAGCCGCAGCAGCCGCAGCATTGTCACGAGCGGCGCGCTGACCATCATAGCTGTCGTCGATAGCTTCATTGACGCAGCGTTAGGCTCCAGCCGCGGTGTTTTGCGCTCGTGATAACACCACTGCAGCGGCTGTAGCTAGAGCTCTGACTATCTGTGCGAAACTGTCCTCGCCTCTTGTGTGCTGCACACAAAACATCACGCGCACAACTATACAGTTCCTAGCTGAACAACAATAGCAACGACGACAAAAGACACCGCGGCGTCCAGTGCCGACATAGTATGCGGCCCTCCGTCGAGCTGCTAAGAATCTCAGGCGTTGAGGCGTTGACAGTAAATTAACTCACAGCACATTCTGTGATTACACGGAACGTGCGCCATCTTCACGAGGTTTTGAGTAGATCTCGGGTTACTTTGACTGACTTTTGACTTTTTAAATCAAAAAAAAATTGCCACATCGGTTAATTCTACACGGGAAAACGTTCACTCAGAGTTTGTTTTGTCCGTGGTTATTTTGTTTTATAGTAAGAGCCCGTACGAAAAGACAAACAGACATGCAAACAGGCAGGCAGACGGAGTGACAAAACGCGTAATCGGGCGTATAGAACGACGAAATAGGACCCCTACTGACTACCGTAACACCTATCTTTTGACGACACTTGTAGTTAGTAATTAGGATAAAAAATAATTAAAAACTAAAAAAAACATTATCACCACGCTTGTTCACCGATGTGCAGAATAACGATACTTCGCCGATAATTTAGCAAAATTTTTTAACGCTCATGAAGAACACCAGTGTCTTATACGGCACGTCAGCACGACAAAAAATAAAGAGCAACATCGACGAGAATATTATCAGGAACACACCATAATCTACTGGTTCTGCTTCTGCTGGTACGGTGTCTGCAGAGGTCTATAGCTGTATATGGATGTTATCGGACGCTAGGGCACTTAATGGTTGGTCAAGATGCAGCAAACTAAACGCGGTATCCACTCTGACGTAATCATGACGTCATTTAGCGTCGGATGTTGCGCCGCGCCGTCCGTTCGACCTTAGCGAATAAAATCGCAACCTTTTTTTCTGTATTTGTCTTTCTTCTTCTCGGCGTCATACAAACTATGGACAGAAACAATGACACAGACATAATTATTCACTCAGCGTCCGTCTTTGTTGTGTCTAATCTGGCATCGGCGACTGTGAGTGATAGCCAGCCATGCGTGCAGTAGGCCCAGTCTAAGAAATGGCACGAAGCGCCCACACCGATAGACACTGTCAGACAGACGTTGCTAATATAGCCCAGACACGAGTACGATCAGTGCGACATCAATGCGACTAACCATATGGGTATGTAGACGACGGCAATATGGCGTCCATAACCATGTCCGCCTGTTTATAAAGTAAATTATAGCACAGCGATAAAGCACCCAGTGCGTGCAAACCTTTATCAGTGTTGACCATACCTTCTGGTCAATAGTTAGCACCATGCTAAAGCTGCTACAGTGCACCACTTATTGCAGCTGTGCGTGCTGGCGTAGTCTACAAATGTCCTTCTTGGCGATGATGCATTACATAAATTAAATTTGCACTCACTGTTTACTTACTTACTTTTCTGGTATACGCACCTTTAGTTTTAAACGTTCGTGATCGTCTGTGTGCCGCGTAAACTTTCGACAGCTTAAAAACTTTCAAAATTTTGACATTTTTAAGACGGGTCTAGAATCGGTCAGCATGTTCTTGAATGCAAAATTGCGGAAATTTTTCTTAAACCGAAAAACAGTCCTCGTGTTTAATTGATATCTTCAGCTTAGACTGATGTTTTCAGCTTCTTGTTTGTTAGGTTAAATACTTTTTTATAATTTGCTGTCAACTACTGACGAATAAAGTTCAGTTTAAACAAATGGGCAAGACAATAAAGAGAATAGTTGGCTGAATTGCGGTCTAGCGCAGAATTCCAGCACGGTAGTGGTCAGGTGGACGCTGGTATACAGAGGTGGTCATCTGTCAGTCAGTGAGTCAGTGACGCACGTATTCTATGTCATGCACGGCCCTGCAGACACCGGCAGCGAGGAGACTAATTACGACGCCAGGAAATTAGATCTCGTTTCCTCGTCGTCGGGCGCAGGTGAACAACAGGCGCCCACCGTACCGCAATGGCTGCTAAGAACAGAAGACGCTTAACCCTCTCCGAAGAACGACGGACATTAGGGTCACCAGCAGTATTTTAACGACACGCAAATTGACATAATTGTTTTAGCGTGTAGCCGTCCTCCTAATAGGCCGCAGTACGGGTATTGCACATCCGCCCGTCTGTCCGTCTGTCCAGTACGCATTTCTAACTTGAGCAAGAAAACCAAAATCAGCATAATCATTTCCAGTGCAGGAGTAATCGGTGTGCTAATTTTTAGTTCAAAATGATAAAGGTCATAGTAAGCTAGAGTTAGGGTTACGGTTACGCAGCTCTAGGGGACGGCTGTACATGTCTGCACTGGGCTGACATATTTTTCTAGCGTGAATTAGATTTTGGATTTTAATAACTTTCAATAGTATCATTGGTTGACTTGGTGGCGCAATGGTTAGAAAAGAAGTGCCGAAGTGGTTGTTGGTTCGAGTGAGAGTTTTCATGTGTCGGCTGACAACTCGAAATAAATTGCTTATGTTTACAGACATGTGTCCCTGTCACCAAGCTGTATGATTTAGTCTAACTGTAAAGTATACGAAAAGACAATGACAAGCTACTGAAGAGATTGTGATCTGTAGTCCACAGTAGCGCGGGGTGAAAAGCTCAAGACTCGGAAACGGATATGATGGTGGCAACCGTACATCACAGAGCTACACACAGAGCGATGCAGACTGGATTGCGCTTACGTATGAGCTAAAGTCGGTGACTTCTGCGTTACGACATCCCAAACAGCCATGAAGATTGGACCGGGTGTCCAGATACCCAACCATTCCAAGAAAATACACGCACTAAGGGGTTAACCAGGAACCTACAAGATATTTACTCGTTACTCCAGATGCGTAGAGCGTCCACCGCCGATGAAAATTTAAACGACAAAGTCCACTTGAAAGTCGACTGGCGAATTTGGAGTGAGCGTACCGATGCATCAAGGGAAGGACGCGCGTCGCTCGAGGTCACGATTCGACGCCATCGAGTTCCTTCGGCGTGAAACTAAGTAATTGCCGTGGGCTTTCACTAAATGATAGCTGAGCTCCGTACTAATCCGATTAACCCGCATCGACTGGAAATTAGCCAGATTCGAAAACTTTGCTGAAGAAAACTGGTATATAGTTGGTCACGTCGTTTCTTTTCGTATATTATCCGCAGCGTAGCCCACGTAATTGTATTAGGTGTGATTAATTCGATTTACTTGTAAAGTGAAAAAATGTTTAAAAAATGTCACATTTTACACGTACCGCACTTTATCTTCAACACGTGCTTGATTCTGCTAAAATGCCAGGTTCGGGCAACAGTTCTTTAAATTATTTTTTATAAAATTGTTAAAAAAGTAATTACATAAGCCGGTGTGTTTTTAAAATGTTATCAAAAATGCGTCAAAAAGCGTCTTCGCAAACGTGCCTTACATTTTTACGCGCGAAAGCAGCTACTGCAATTCTGTCTGTCTGTCACACTGGTGGATCAGTCAAAAACGGTGCAAGCTAGGATCACCAAATCTTCACCGTCGGCTGCCTGGAAGACTCTAGTTTCAAAAACCCTAAACCTTTTCCATAAATTCGAAGGGGGTCACCCCGAGCGAGGGCGCTAAATAAGAGGGGGTGGGCAAAATTTGCGATTTTTGGCCAATAAGTCGCTGCATCTTAGTAACAGTGCGAGATATGACCTAAGTTACTATTAATCATTAATAGAAAGTCGTACACTGGCTCTCGATTAACGCCAAATTCAATGACTTTAAATGACCTTCGACGTTAAAATAGGGGGTTCTATGAATTTTTTTAGGGTTGCAACACAAGTTTATATCATTCACAAGGTGGTACCACGGAACTATCGTCATGCGATCCAGATAGAGAATTTGGTATTTGTATATTAACTTAGCGTGAACACTACAATTTTCAGCTAAACTACTAAACCGGAACTGCTATAGGCTTTCGCTCGTCACTTTAGCCATGCCGATAATTATTATTTCCACTGCTGCATTTCTAGCTACACCGTTTCCGAAAATCGTCTACGACAGAATTCTAGAGCAAATTAACATTTTAAAACTGTTACAACGACGTATTATTTTATCACTAATGGCAACTAAACAAGCAAAGGCAAATATGAAAAGAAAAACAAGTAAGCCGTAAATGGAACTTGGCTACGACAGTCGATTTCACTGGGCAAGCATGTGAACTGTTTTATTCTTAAAAAGGATATTCAAGCCGTCTTCAAACAAAACCAGTGCGCACTATAATACTCGACGATATGACCACGAAGCTCATCGTTTGATTAGCTTATTTCTTATTGAAGCCGAAACGATGCAGCCGCAAGCAAAGCCATACTATAGAAATTCGCGTAATTGGACCAGAGTGTCTTAGAAAAAATTCAACACATTGCTACACTATAATATCGGTTATTGACGCCACTGCTGCTGTGCTATTCTAACTCGAATTCTACTGATTGCGTTATTTATTCCACCAAATGTAAGACCAATGTAAAAAACCAAAACATCTTACAACCGTTGTATTTTACACACAACCACTGTTTATCTTTAAATGTGTTTAAAATGCTAAAATGTTTTGCAGCATAACATCGTCATCATCATCACCATTATCATCATCGTTCAAGTGTAAATGCAAATGCATTGCAAGTGTTTTTTACGTTTAACCAAAGCCTAAGAAATGATCGATTCTATAATGTCGACTGTATCGGCTCACATACATACGTAATAAAATAACAGCATTGTTTATGATTACTTTATATATTAATAATTCTTACCATTATTATACCTTTTTGACGCCGATGCCCCGGCCAAAACGTGTTGTCAAGTTGGTGGGTCGCTCAACTAGCGTGCTCGATGTTGGTGTCGCAAAACGATTTTCACCAGCGGGGCCATCCTAGGAATTTTTGCTCTGTTTTCGACAACTTCTGGGCGATTTTAGTGCATCTTAGTCGTTGCGTAGTCTGTATGTGACGTAAGCAGCAGCAGCGGCGACAGTAGCAGAAACAGGAAGAGCGGTGCGGGTCGGGGGTGGACGGCGACTGGCGCGTAGGTTGCTACGGAATGCCTACTAGTCGTCTGATCTAAAGTCACTAGCTGGTCAATTCATCATCAGTGAGCAGTGGCTCGAGAAGCCAGAGACTACGTCACTACAGTGTGTGTGTTCGTGTGCGTGTGTGTGTGTGTTCGTGACCGGCGTTCAGCTGAGAGGACGTCGCGTCGCGTCATGTTTCGTGCTTATGGCGACGAGGATAGCCGCTCATGTGAACCGACAGCCGCTTAACCCTTTCCACGCCAAGACAATCAACGACCGCCTCCTACGCAGACTTTCCAATCCTTTAGCGAATGTTTTGTTCTCAGCAGACTGTTGTTTGTTTTAATTCTGATAATTGAATGATTGATTGCTTGTCATATTCACAAAATAACAATACCGCAATACAACCATTACAAATCTACGAGAATTTTCTTTGTTTTACGTCGCAGCAGTGCTGTCGACGTCGATCCCAGCGCGGACGACACGCCAGTCATCACGCGATATGATGACAGTGCTTTCTACAAGTCGGTGGTTGAATCTACACCAGAGTCACGCGGCACTAAGTGCTTTGATGCACAATGTTATTCATTGCGTCGAATATTTTTCTGCTGGTTCGTGAAACAGAATACAGCGAATGAGTTCGTCTACTCTTCCAAAGACTTTGATAACAAAAACTAAAATATGCCGTTTCAACTATCTAGAATTAAACTCGATATTCAGTAGTTTGTGTTTAAACTTTAAACGAAAACTATAAGTCGTATCACACGGCAATTTAACATACGGGATATGTATCTGTGCAAGTTCATAAACAGTTAACTGTGGGTCGTGGCGCTGCTATTTTCAGACCGTCCACGACACTCGAGACTCTAACGATCTCGCCTTTTGACCGGGCCGATAACGTTCGCCTGGAGTTTCTGTACTAATTAACGCAAAATGTTTCAGGAAATGAGCGGAACGAACATCAGACGTGACGCGGAAAAAAGCGACTTCCGCACGAGGAACTGTTGACGTTCATTTCATAAGTCATCTCAGCAATCCATTAGCAGTGTGCTGCGACTGCGAACGTATTTATCATGCTTACGCCTACGAACACGGACGACTGCGACTACACACACGCTGAACGTACGTAGCAGCCAAGACGTACGCGATATGCCACATCAATCATATTTTCCGTCATTGTACGCTTCATCAGCCCCGATCGAAACCAGCCGATTCCGCCCGTATTCACTTTACGCCATAGTTAACTGCAGCGAGGAAACGAAAAGATTACGGTAGTGAACACAACATTAAACAGTTGTCCACGAGACTAATGTTAGTATCGAGATTTCTGAAATGCGTCGTGTCCGCAGCGTAGCTGCCAAAAACAATAATTGAATAAATAAGTCATAGCCGTTGGCGTCAGCCGAGGAGAATTATTTATTAGCCGCAGAATCATTATTATTCGTCTTGCAGTCCAGCACATGAAACATGTCAAAAACTTGCAAATACGGATTTGCTTGCTACAAGCCGGCTGACTGACCTTAGTTGAGTTCATGCATGCTGCCTGACAAAAGAATTGTGTTCGTCTACGGTAGACCAAACCACACCAAGCCCAATTAAATTTTTGTCTTTATGTAAAAAATGTTCTTCTTAATTGGTGGCTCAGCTAAACATCACAGCCGCTTCGGTCATGCCAACATCTTTTTTGGCGGAATCCTTTGTCAGGTTCTTGCAAGCCTACAAGAGCCGTTGCAAAATTTCGGCGGAAGTCGGCGGCTTAAGAGTCTAGCGTGTTCTGTCTGGAACGCGCGTGTGTTATAAACGGACTCGAGACGACAGAGCGCCAATGATCTTACTTTTTTCGCATAAACATTTTTCTTCTTTCCGCGACTACTATGTCACAGCCAATACGACAACGCCAGAGTATTGATCTTCATTGCACTCTGTTTGGGCCACGATTCACGTGTCCTTGGCAGTTTGCAAAATTAGGGCTGCGTAAGTTAGCGATTAATTAATTCGTTAACAATTAATGAATATTATCGATTAAAAAAATTTTAACGATTAATCGCAAATATTGCTTTGCTTAGGCCTACCCACTTGACATAACAAGTAGTAGATTTCGGGCGTAAACAATAATGGCCAACATCAAGTTAAAAATACTCAGCTAGTTAAATATAAGGCCATTTTTGGTCGTATGTGTGATTATTGTGAATTTAAATTGTGTGATGACGGTGCAGTTGATTCTGTTGAAAACGTTTTCTGTATGATTTGCCACAAATCATTTGTTTATCATGAGTAAAAATTTGTAAAAAGTTAACTAAATTAATTTTCAAAAAGTTAACTATTAAAAATTTTCAATCGTTACCAGCACTAGCAAAAATGTTTCACGCTTTAGCATATTTTTGCAAAGGTTTTATACGTGGTTACATGTAGATACACAACGAAACATCTGCAAAACGTGGTTCATATGTTTCACGCGTAACGACAGTTGCGTTACGAGACCGGCTTACAGACCAGACGGGTCGTTTAACGCAGAATCCTCCTACCTTATCTTCGTCAGTGATTCTGGGCTTTTCGTGTCAGCGAAGATCATCAGAAGCGACGTCTTGACATGGCACGTCTGGTCGGCATGGCCGTCGTGACAACGCCGTGCAAAAAACGGATTATTATCCGTGCTCGTGCCGGCGTGCACGATGACGACGACGACGACGATGGAGAAGAGGACGGGGTAATCGAGCGTAGACGACGTCGCCTTCAGAACGCGTCTCTCCGAGCATCACGCAAAATTTCCGAAACGGCCGACAGCTGCAGACACGCGCCCTTGCCAATGCGGTTCGAATTTAGTGGTCTGTACAGGGTGCGGCCAAAAAAGTGGATCCCTAAAGTTTTTCGTTGTTTTTTCAGCAACCGTTTGGGATTTCAATATGAAATTTTACAGCTTAATTTATAGTAACCTTCCGCATCTAATTGCCAAACAAAATGTGATTCTTTTGAAAAAAAATACTAAGTTATAGACTTTTTAACATAACCGCTTACCGATTTTTAGCATTAAAAAATGTTCAAGCTAAAATGCTATTCAATTTTCAAAAAACTGGTTGCACGTTACTGCCGCTGACGTCACAGTGACGTTTTGATAAACAGTGATTTATATTGTTTATAAATTATAACTAAATTATCGTTCCTTTAAATTAAGCAATCGCCGGCTGCCCACGGGATTCGTCTTCTAGCAGGACAGCGCGTCAGCGCACACAGCGCGCAACGCCGCGCAGCGCACAGAACTGGATGCGGGCCAGCTGTCCAGATATCATCACAAAAAAAACCAATGGCCTCCAAATTCGCTGAACATAAACCCAATGGACCATCACGTATAAAGTACAATGTTGGAGGCTTACCACAAGCTTAAATCAAAGCCAAAAACAAGGGTCAAACTCAAGGAAGCAATTCAGGTTATCTGGGCAACCTACCACAGGGACTGATCGACAAGGCTGTAAAAGATTTCTCAAATAAGGCGACTGAAGGCTGGTGTTGTAGCTTGGAGCTGGCGGTGAACACTTCAATCATTCGCAGTGACAATGGAATTCTGGCATCTGATCATTATTTAACTGTGTTGTTTCAACGATGTTATTAAATTGGTGTTGTATAGCCGGAACATTTTTGAATGCTGAAAAAACGATAGGCGGTTATGATAAAAGGTCTTTAACTTCGTCAGTTTTCAACAGAATCATATCTTACTTGGCAGTTAGATGTAGAAGATTTAAATACATAAAGCTGTAAAATTTCAAATTAAAAATCCAAACGGTTGCTAAGAAAACAGCGAAAAACTTTAGGGGTCCACTTTTTTGCCGCACCCTGTAAATGTAAGTGCTGCAAAAAAGTCGACGTACGGACATCAAACGTTTGTTATGCAGTAGTCTTTGAACCAGAGTTATAGGTACACTCACGAGAAAAGAAAACCTACCCTATAAATTTAGAAAAGATATGTGTATCAGAGTGGTAAAAATGACAGTATAACCTAGGCGATAATGTAGTGTAAAAATATAACAATGTCATGTTTTCGTCGAATTCTTTTGATTCTAATGAATTTTTCTTCAACGAAAATTTACGCGTTTTTTGCAATTTTTTGCACGTGTGTTATTAAGGTACGTTCATATCGACGCCAGTACACCTGCACATTTCCGCAATCATCTACACATCTTCACTGGCGACGGTTTTCTTTAATCTCTCGACATGCACCTTGATAGTTAGCGGAAAAACAAAATGCTTATTACCGGACGTAGGTGAAGGATGCTTTGTTCGCGGCCGGCGCTTGCAACGGTACGACTAAAATGTCGAACTTCGAAATCGTATGCCTTATTCTACGCACAGTAAATCAAGTTACTTTCGCACAATATCACTTGACATTGTCCATTAGAAATATCGTAATCTTCTTGTTTGTTAAAGACAAACACAGAACATAAAACTAATTACAATCTTCTAGTGATCTGCTTTTACATTAGACATCTGTTATCGATTTCGCTGAGATATCATATAGTACTTCATCTTTTAACACATTTACTGTAATTTACACAACAGTTTATTTACGTCAGATTGAGTAAGGTACTGTAGAGCCTAAATAAAACTTTACGACCAATTTGTTTCTTTCAAAATACACCAGCCGAGTCACTTGAATGCAACTAACAAAAATTTTGTGCAGCGGGCCTAAACAATCGTGCATCATTTCAACTGCCGGTGCGTTTATGGAAGAAGATCGATGCAATTATACACAAGGCCGGTTTAATAACAGCCATGTTACTCACACAGCATATTCTTCAACAATAACACTCTGTGCCGCCATTAGACAGTAATCCCCCCCAGTCCCTGGAAGCCACTGCAGACTACGAAATGCCAGTGGTCAGATGACCTGCTCGTAGTAGAAGCTACATTGATGGACGGGGCGATCAGCTCGAGATCCGTCAGAATGGACAGATGCCGGCTGGCACAGACAAGCGCGCGATCCCGTCGGTCGGTCGCTCGGTCTCTGATAAACGCTTTGCCACTGATAATCTTGCGGCGGCCGAACGTGAGGCGATTTCTGCTTCTTCGTCGTCGACGACGTCCAATCGATGCTGGTCGATTCCTTGGAGGACACGAGCAGAATGAGTCTGTAGGCGGCAACGATGAAATGGTATGTGAAGCCAAGTGATGGGCGACGCAGGCGCCGACATTTAACACTACTGTTGGGCGAGCTTCCCTTTCTTCCCCCCTCACAACTTCCTTCCATTCCATTTTTTACTCTTCTCCCAATTTGCCCCCCCCTTTCTTTTAGCTTTCCCACCTCAAACGCAGCTGAAAAGTTTGCATAATAACATACTGCAATGCCAAGTAATTTCCCGTTCTTTTTAAACTAAAACGGCATTACCTCCAACAGTTGTGATGAATGCTTTGTTTTGCATCTACCTTTACGTGATTTAAAGAAAACAATTCCTGGAGGGGTGCTCCGTTGATCTTTGACCGTGGGAGCAATGTTTTTATTGTACTAATATTTTATGGCGAATAAAGATGTTCATTGCCCCGATGGAGTCGTCACCTATGCCGGGCCGTCGCCGCCTCTGACTGTATGCTGTGCAGCGGATATTGCGAGTGCGACTGTGTTCCGAGATTTAGTCGTCCGGCTACGGCAAAGCAACACAACAGAGATGGGTCGAGCTGAGCTGCCCACGAGTGGCCCATTGACAGTGACCCATTGACTGTCTCTGTCTGTCCGTCTCAGAGTGTCTTGTAAACGACTGGCTTCAACTGACGTTGCCCCGCAGAATGCCCTGCCCTCCGCCAGTGATGAGCCTTTCTCAGTTCGACAATTTCTATTCACCATGTGATGGTAGCAGTTCAAAAACACGGTAAGAACATACATGCACAAATCACAATAAGAAAAGAGTTACGAGCTAAAGACTCTCAAATGCAGTTCGCACTGTTTACCGACTTTCAGACGTCGTTTAAAACATTTTTCACTTTTCGTTCTACCAGCACATCGAGCGCGTTCGAGGTTGTTTAACGTTGACGCGTCATATAAATTACTTACTTACTTACTTACTTAAAGTACTTAGAAATACTTAACTATGGCAATACAACATTCGACCGGCAACGTTACTACACGCGATAGACGTAACACAATGAGTTTTCCGACAATTTTTGGCCTTTGAGATTAATTTATCGACTGTAATTACAACGTTGTCGACTGTGCTGTAAAACAAAAATGTAGTATAGTGTATATAAACTGAAAACAAAATACGTGGGACATAGTGACTTTTCCAGGCACGTGAATTGTTCATTGCGTTTGAGTGTATTTGCCTTTGCATTACATAACATTACGCGTACTACCGATATCGAATCGAACCGAAACGGACTTTTAAAGCTCGGTCGAATTGTCCATCTCTAGAGGCTGCGGCAGCAGAATGGCATATTGTTGTTAACGGTAAATGTCTTCAGCAGACAGGCGGACTGCAGCGCGCTAAGATCGATGATAGTCTATATATGAGAGTCGTTCGCCCGACCCTGCTTGGAGGAGTGACCGCGCATACAGAGTGGCTCTATAAAACTTTATATTACGCCCGACTGCCCAGCCGATAAGTATCAGCATCGAATATATTTATCTTAGTAGACATCGACAAAATCTGCCCAGATATTGGCAAGTAATGTGATTAAACGATACGCAGTCGTGCGTCACCTTCTAAATGGTATACGCGAAGTGCTAAGCAGAATCAACTTTTCAGTCCCTCAATCAATCAGACAAAACGCATTTTTATAGCGTCATATATCGCAAATGAATCAAAGACGCATGAAATCAGTGAACATTCAACCGCGGAGTTTCCGTTGTCTCTGAATAGGCACATTTAGATTGAAGCGATAACTACCGTTATTTCACCACCGTGAAAAGTGCGTTACCGAAATTGTCTATAGCGACACGATTACACCATCGCCGGTTTATCAGTCGATCTTTACTGCACTAACTAATTTTTTTAAAGATATGTATAGTGTATTACAAAATAATAGGCCTATTGAAAAAAATTGTGGGGGTTCTCGTAACTCAGTTGAAACCGATTCGACTTCGATTGACTTCGTTTTTAAATCGTAGTTTTAAACATCAGCAGCAGCACACTGTGACAGTAAGCTTCAAGAACAAAGACGTTTTAATAAGTATATTATAACTTTTTTGTTTAAGTTACGTGTTGGTCCTACAGACGATAACTTATCGGAAAACTTTAGCTGTTCAAGCCAATTTAACAGACCATTATTACGAGTGACGAAGAGCTTACGCTGCAGAGCACACATTACGGGATGCAGATAGCTAGTTCATCGTCGCACGGCAAATAACGAGAAACCGAAAAATAGTTCCACTATGATAGCGTTTAGCTGCAGGAGCAGCGGAGCGTGTCCGACCGTCCGACGTCAACGTATCCGAGTTGTCCACCCATCCAGACATCCACTACCAGCCACCCATCACTCTCCTCCCATCCTCCACAGCAACAGGATGAAGCCCGCGGGACGCACTAACTGGCATTCCACACCGTGCGCAGCCATGAGATAGAAAATTACGCCAATACACAACGTACACGCGCCGTTGAGTAGAAACGACGCAACGACCAGCGGACTCCACTGGGCCGACGTAGAGTAATGAACGGCAGAAATTAATACACATTAGCCGCAAACTTGACCATACGATGAACATCGGCCACTGGCTGTTGGCTTCTGGTAAACAGCACAAATTATGTGCAAGCTATTTCAGACAATTGACTATTAAAAGATAAAAAAAACTTATGTTGGCGGCACCGTAGACTTAATATGCAGCCTTCCGCGTTGTCATTAAAATTTCCCAAAGTAAGCGTCAATCTTGGCATTATTGTAGACACCAACATTGAAAATTCGGTATAGTCTCTTGCTTGCGACGTTAAGCAAGCTGCTGTCGCAGTAACATTTAAAAAACATATCTTAACGTTACGCACGACAAAAATTCACGTTGTTTTATTTACTTTCGTACTTACTAACTTACAGGGGCCAGGAGCTAAGCTTAAGTGAGATTTGCATATTTTTTAGATTATGACGTTTGCTGGCCATAATCTTTAACATTTTTAACTGAAAATTGGCATCCCGGTTACTCCAGCGCTTAAGAACGTTCACAGCGATTTTGACCGCACAACGAGCCGAAAACTCTTAATTTGCATGCAATAGCAAACGAAATGAACGATATTTGCTAATTATCATGCAACTTGAACTAATCGCAATTCGGTTTGACGATACGTCGCCGAAATTAACAGTGTTCCGCGTTAGTAGCGACTAGCGAGTAAACATCGGGAAGATAATACGTACTAGCATCGATCGTAATATTCAGCTGGACAGAGCAATAAAAACGCCGGCGCAGTGAACGCGACGAGCTGGCGGAGCACTTCAATCAGTAATTTAATTACCCTTCTCATCTCGTGGCGACAGCGCAACATGTCGTTACAAGCGAGGGGGTCTGTGCAGTGAACGACGGCATCGGCGACGTTCATTACCGTGCGCTATAATTATCTGTCGCTAATTGCATGCCAGTCGCCGCCGAGCGCAGTCGTCCAGCTCCGGATTTTCGTATCGGCATGTCGCGCGGAAGCATCCACTGCCAG
>Ga0209367_1002721_pt1 | contig 23598 bp, 13 predicted proteins | sample WorMetLIZISLAND2_FD_187412 | JGI IMG/M metagenome (GOLD analysis project Ga0209367, IMG submission 187412) | Marine gutless worms symbiont microbial communities from Max Planck institute for Marine Microbiology, Germany - Olavius geniculatus... ... | reverse complement strand
GGGTAAAATTAAATGACACCGTTAGATTCGCCATCCCCGAAAACCATACCCTAGAACCAAAAATTACGACTATCTTATACACAGCCAAAGTTATGACCGTTTAAAGAATTGCTTAATTTTCCCCATAGGCGCCATTGTAATTTTTTCGATTTTTGCGAATAAATACGTTAGATATTAATTTCAAATTTTTTAACCCCCAAAAGGCACATTCTTGCGCGAGACCGTGTCGTTTGAGCCATCGCACGCAAAAAAATCCGCCGAAGGGTCTGACCTGTAGGTGAGTTGACTAAAAAAAAGTATATGGATAGCTATAAAAATTTTTGCGTATATTTCACCCATTTGCCGGGAAGCCCCCCTTGAAGGGATTTATATGAAATTTTGCATGAGAAGTCTTCTCGCCAACGTAATCAACCGTGCGAAATTTTATCTCAATCAGATCAGGGGTTTTGATTCTGTGGGGTCGAATTTTTGGCTTTCCCATAAGAAAGAGAAGTCGCCGTTAGCACAGGGCTTGAACTACCGTTCAGCCTGTGATTGGTTGGACCGTATGCTTGTATGCTTCCTGTACCCACGCTCCAGTAAACTGCTGTTTTACGATCACAAGAGAACCGACTCTACCCTGGAGCCAATAAAAAGCACATTCTGCATGTTCCGAATTTAACGTAGCTTTTACGCAATAGCCTGCCTTGGTACTGTTAGTAGTATCTCCGGTTGTATGTCATCATCATCATCAGTTTATTTGATGATGATGACATATAACCGGAGATACTACTAACTACTGTTAACTACTTCTAAGTGAATTGTGGTAAATGGAGTTCAAAGCGACAAGGTTAATAGCGTATGATGATGAAATTAGTACGAAGAAAGTCGCTCATGCCCGGTAACGGTGCAAATGTAGGCTAACGGGCCGGTAGTCGAAATTGCCGTAGCCACACAGCTCTTTGTGATTCAGCTGAATATTCTCTTGCTGTCCAGTAAGTTACCGGTCTTTGCACAGCGCGTTAACAGTAAATAACATAGAATAGGTTCGGCATGCTGGTAAAACGAGAAATAGAAATTTTTGAGCTGGCATCTGAATTGACAGAAAGTCTGCGATGCTTTTAAAATATTTCGGATTCGAAACAACAGAGTTTCAAGTCGATTGGCAGAGTGTCTCTCCATATGGATACTGTCCATAATATTGACGCTACATTTGGTGATGGCGTGCTAACCTTTAGGCCTACATTGTTTTCTTATGACCAAGTTAATGACTTGAGCCTTGATATGGCTGGAATGTAGTATTATATAAAGTTTTGACACTCAATGAGCTGACAGAGATTATACCGAACTTGTCTCTCATAAGGTCATCTTAATAATGCAACACGAATGATTAGTAAACTTAATAACTTTCTGTCCGCTAAGCGACCGCTGTTAAAAGTTGTTACATCGTATTCATTATAAAAAATATACTCTTGAAATTCTCAATTTCATGAAATAAGCATGTATAAGCAGCAATAATGTTGATTTCCCATATGTTGACCGCTGCGTCCGTTACGTGTGACTTCGACGGCAAATGTCGAAGCAGGTAAAAGTCTGAACAACATTTGCTACAGCGCTGCTTGCGTGCGTCACTCAAGGCTCGTGACCAGAAGCACTTGACAATCTCGGAAGTGACAGCTGATTGGCACCAGCTAATGGTACGCGCAGTGCATTTTATCACTTAACGCAGCGGCCACCGCCTCCCACGCTTGCGGTGCAGCGTGCACGCATACCACCACTCGGTCCGTCGAAATAAGTCTTCACCAAAACTTAATTTTAAGATCTTCAAACGTAATCTACTTTCTGCGAAATATCGACGACGAAATGTACTGAGAGCTTCCTTGTCTATGACTTAACCTTGAGAGCACTAAAGATTTTTCGAGTAGAAATAAGTAGAAATAATTTCAGACAGATCCTTTCATCACTTTTTGAGTTATCTTGCTAACACACAGACAGACAGACAAACAAACTCTGGCAAAAACATAACCTCCTTGGCGGAGGTAATAGAAACACAGTAGAACAATCGTAAATTGTGTTCTTTGGGTTAAAAAGTCAAATGACACAACTGCCGATTCTTACTGATTATTATTAGGCCTACTATTATCGGTCTGTTTAGATCGTTGCAGCTTGGTCGGTCAATGGCTCTATGTAAGTCTAGCTTACGACGGGTGGGCTCGTAACAGATCTTTACTTGTATAGGCCACATTTCGCATTAAAGATGACATAATGTCACATTAAACGCGGATTGATTTTCCTCGTAATAATTTCGACGACACGGCGACGGTGACCTTTATGACTAGATACTCAGAAGCTGAAATTGCGTTGAGTGAATTGTGTAGTGCAGGGATGTGGTCCCCGTCGAGACGTCTCGGTCTCGAGACGGTCTCGAGACGTACTAACGTCTCGTCTCGGTCTCATCTCGGTCTCGGAGCAATATGTCTCGGTCTCGGCCCAGTAGGTCTCGTCTCGGGTCTCGGGCCATTGCGTCTCGTCGAGACGTTTTGTGCAGGCGCGCACCGTGCATACTGTAGCTGCAGTTAGCGCGATACTAACCAGCATGACATTTGTGGCTTGGACATATTTGTTTACAGTGTTTTTACTTTTTCATTTGCTTATTTATCATAAAGCAGAATTATGTCATGTCAGTCTCTTTTCGTCATAAAGTGACCTAGTCGCAATGAAGATAAAGCGTATGATGTCAAAGTGAATACCATCAGCCAAATGTAGACGACGTATAAGGCTATAATCAGCTGTAGTTTACTAATTTCAGTTGCTTGCAAATTGCGACAAACATAATGGCTCATGTCTACAGCACTGCATTTACAATTCTTTATAGTGCAAGCCGTTAATTATTCAGTGACAATAGTAAAAATAAAGTACAAAAACCCACAATATCACAAATAATAGAAAGCGTTTACCATGGTGCGAGTTAATTAATCCGTATAATTTTTTCATTGTCAGTGTGTTTTACCTTACTTCACGGAAAAGGTCTCGGCGAGACGTTGAAGGTCCCGAGACTCTCGAGAATCTCGGGAGCTTCAAAGTCTCAGCCAGCGTCTCGGAAGCTGCAACGTCTCGTTTCGGTCTCGGCTCAGAAGATCTCGTGCACATCCCTGGTATAGTGTAGTTACGGTGATATATTCTTCTGGCTACAGTTGCAGCCGGCGTCTAGGGACGATTCTGTATGTCCGACGATAACCATATTCGGTACGTGTATCAGTACCGGGTAAATACCGCGCGCATCGGTTTATATGTCGAGGCTCAGTCCAACATTCGGTACTAGTGGTACAGACGTATTCTCCGCCAACGGCTTTTTTACGAGAACTGTGGGCTGTATAACATCTTGGGTAGTATTACTTCACCCCAGAGTAAAAACACCTTGGGTGGTTCCTTGGGTGGCGGTTCGAAACAGAATATCAGCAAAGAAGAATACTCATTATTTAAAAAACAGCGATCAAATGGCTACAGCCAAAACCGTTTACACATCGTTAAGTGTTTCTAGAATTTGAATTAACTGATTATAAATAACTAACAGCAGCAACATGGTAAAAAAACGTCCATGATATTCTCTACGCTCTCCACAACTATCCTACCGCCATCCAATGTGTTCGCACCCAAGGAACAATAGAAACCACCCAAGCTGAGAAACTACTTTTTACGAGCGAGCGGAAAGACTGCCATAAAGTCGACTTCAGACTTACGGCGACATGTGCCTGTGTTGCCAGAGCTGTGACTGAATAACTGCCGACGAGTGTGTCTGTGGGTTACAAGCAGGTCGTACTCGAAGTCAATAGACTATGTCGCAACGACATTCATTTCATTCATTCACAGTCATAATATTCTATTAACAATGATAAAATGAATTAGAATAAAAACTGAGACAGTCTTAACTCAACACCACATTAATTCAATTAGCAATAATAATAGTCCAGGAATAGTTGGGAATTTCAGTGTGTGCGTGTAAACAGTGTATGTTGCTAAAACGTGTGTTTATACCTTTAGCAACTGATAGCACGTAACGCGTATAGGCTATTAGTAACGCGTAATCTGACTTTTCTTCGCGGCAATTTCAGTATCTCCAACGTATGAAATAAACAAAAGCCGGTAACATTTTTTTGCAGTAGGCTACAGCTCGCACATTGTACATATCAAAACTTGTGATTTATACCTTTCTGAACAACGTGATTTCCTGTCGCCCGGCGCCAAACACCTGAGCAGCATGCCGCCCCGATGACATAACATGATATTCAATTATTCATCCATGCATGTCACATCGCCGCTAGCTGTCGAAGAAAAAAATCGGTCGGCTGCCGCGTTACAGAAAGAAGTGAGCCATACAGGCAAGAAAGAAAGAAAAATGAATGTAAATGATAGATGAATTGTGGATAGTCTGCAGCGTTGTGGATGGAGAGTTGTCATGGGAACTGGCCACGCATGCATGCTGCAGAGACTGATGCGCGGTGGATGATGCCAATGGTTGTGCTAATCAGCACAACAACGGCGGCGCTGCCAAATCAACCACGAACGAACGACGACAACGACAACCCGAGAAAAGAGAGACGTCGGCGAAAAAGCGGTTGGGCAGACAGCAGATGTTTCTGTTGTAGCCCCCCCCGTCTACTGGGATTTTTCGTTCGTGCAGAGAGTCCGTGCTTTTAGCACTGCTCAGTCTGCAGTTGCAGCTAGTACTAGTCATCTGGCGAGATCTTCCGTCCAGCTTAATTCAATTGCTGTCTTCTTTTTCTCGACGCTGCTGTCGTCTTCCTTTCAGTTGTCAACATGTGCTAACATTTCCCACGGCAGCAGCAACTCGTAAACCCAAGAAAACAACGAGGTATATCAATCTAGCACACAGAACTGCGTTTATTGTCAATGATTATTCTCGCAGAATAGCTGAATATCATTTTCCCCTATATTCTTTGCTACTAAAAATACTGACAAAAGTTGACAATGCTCTAAACTAAGCTTTAACACGTGGCTTTCTGATCCCGTTTACTAGAAACAGGCGCCTCGAAAAACTTTGTTTAAGAGGCGCTTTACAAATTTCTTAATTAATTCCTGATTAATTGATTGGAAAACCAAACGTATTCAAAATGCTTGTGATAGCAATTGTATATAGAATATTATGTTTTTTTCAGACAGCGTCATTTTTATTTTCCAGGATGCAACAGGTAGACCTAAACCTCGTTTCATATCTGTGTAGCTCAGTTTGCGATATCCAAAGCGTCAATCAAACAACTAAATCAAATCAAATCATTTATTTAGGCAAGCAGATACAAAAAAACGTTGACAAAATGAGTAATGAAAAGGCTTGAGCAAGGGCACAAAGGGCTGCAAGAGCCTCTTACATGGACCCCCCAAAAAGAAAAAAAATATACGAATAAGACAACACAATAAAACCTGTTAAAACACAGATGTAAACCGAACCAAGTCAAAATCGTTTAGTCGAGCTTTAAACAGTGCCAGGGATGTGGCTGCAACAATATTTTCTGGGAGAGTCATAAGTCAAAGTCTTGCGATGATATTCAAAACCGGGAAAAGTAACAAGTAGCAAAAAATCGAAATGCAGTAGTTATAAAATTTTTGCCTTAAGGTGATTTTTTTTCGGTGCAGTTCATAATATAGTTTACCACAGAACCTAACGCAATTAGTATTTGTTAAAACCCGACATTACATTCTTCAGTATTTTTCGAAATCAAGCAAGTTATCAGCTATTTTTCATAAGCAGTAAAAACTGTAAAAAGCTACAGCTTAAGATATGTAATATCGCTGTAAAGTAAAGATTCGACCACCGGAGACTGCCGTTTTCTCTTAAACATATTAGTGAGTTGACCATCACGATATTGCAGTACATGTAATATCTTAGACAGGTCATAAGACACGAAACAGTATAGTGCATAATCATGCACGTCGTTTTAAGACCGGATCAGCTGGTGCCGCCATTACCACGGATATCAATGGCAATGGCTGGCAGTATATATTTCTTCGTTAAAAAGTCGTCATGTGCATTCGCCATGTTGGCGTTGTTCATTACAAGGCAGAACCGTTGTACGGACGGTATTGTACTGACGTCCGAGCAACTAAGCTACTAATCAGCGCCCACAGCCACCAGATGGCAGTCGGTAGTGTCTTGAAATGTGGCTATTACACCTCAGTCCCCGGAATGACACAGACGGGGACACTAAAATATGCACGACATGAAAATGCAGGACTGGAAAAAGGGAAATAGTACGAAACGCCGGTCGACTGTCATGTCTAACCGATGATCTTACTCAGCACGGAATATACTGCAATTCCGAAAGTACGAGTTTATCAACGTGTGTGCAGATTAGGCCTCGTAAAGTATCTTATACCCCGTTTACAAGATGAAGCTGGCTCGAAGAGCTGGCTCGTCCAGCTAACATATATAATTGCTCGATGTTTGCTTGATCGTGTAAACGGGGTATTAATGTACGATAGGCAGCTGCCGATCATGTGAATGGTTTGCTGTTTCGATTTTCTCCCAGGCAAACTGCGAGAAACAACACCTCACCATAACTTCTTACGAGTTTGTGTGCCTTAGCCGGAAAGAAACAATTGATCAACAACACGTAGAAATCTGTTTTAAGTTAGCATGAATGGTAGTTAGCTAGCCATTTTTTTCAACAATGTGTCTGTTCGCTTTTTATACTGATTTGAGTTGCATTTTCCTGCAACACTGTATTTTTATGTCGCATTTTCATGTCGTGAATTTTCAGTCCTTTTTTCGTGCCGCTCACATCTGACGCTCGTTTCATGCAGACGTGGTGTGCGGCGGGGCTACGTCACTCGCCGTCGATAAAACACATTCAGACACACTCTAGGGATCACAGAAAACCCACGCTACAGGACAGAATCAGTGTGTCGACAGCTACCGTGCAGTAATCGGTTGTCCTGCTGCTGTGTGGAACCCGGCAGTGTCACTGTGGCATCATTATCGTCAGTGGTCTAGCAACTGACGACAATATTGACTACGAAATCCATCTAGCCAACCCGGCCAGCCACGTGGCTATCGCCATCGTCGCTAATACGTCGGGCTTGATATGTAGTCAATGAATGACGTTCGGACGGACAGACGTCAATGCAATAACTTCTATCATAGGCCGCACATAATACTGGGACCCATGCTCCATGTTGGCGCGACTTGTTGTGGGTTTGCTGTAGTGCGTGGCTCGGTAATCTAACGGTAACGTGTCAGACTTGTAATCCTGAGGTAACTCAGAGGCGCAGGTTCGACTCCGCACCAGGACACTGCCGGGTAACGACCTTAGGCAAGTTGTTCACACACATGTGCCTCTGTCACCAAGCAGTATAATTTGGTATCGGCTTCAAAGCTGGGACGTAAACAGGCACACCGCGCGATACACTGGCCCCGTATCCGTGGTCTCGCAGTGTAAAAACTGGTGTCATGGCTGAGGGCCTTAGGAAACGGAGATCAGCGCCGCTATATGAGCCGTAAGGCTCGGGAAGGTGCCGGAAGGACTTCACGTTTTCTACGCTGTAAGCCTACAACAAGTTTTGCATTATTTTCACAAAAACTCGAAAGTCCACAGCAAATCTGTAAAATCCTGACACGTCGTGAGATGTTTTAGAGGTTGTTGTACTACTTGTTCTCGAACAAATTTGCGATAAATCGAAACGAGTGTAGTTTGGGCCGAACCAACCGGGACGCGGAGTCCAATAGGAAAACTGGCGCAGCTGCAGTGCCGCTGCACTGCAGTTTTGTTTTACAATGTTATCGTTTAGCACAAATGTTGCGTGTGAGTGGAGTCTCCAGTACTAATGACATGTCGAAAATTGCACTACATGTTGCGTCCTCATCGACATGCGAATCACAGCGATAACATTTAGTGCCGAATGACTATATGACCTTCGTTATTGTCATCACAATTATTAGGCGGAATTGCTTCTTGTAACTTAAGCGATTCCGCCTATTCCTACGCATTTCTTCGTGGCATGGTCTGTCTGTCGTCTCTCTGTCACATTCGTGATCTATGCTCAAAACGTTTGACGGATTCAGATGCCATTTGGCAGTACACTTGTGGGGTTTAATAACATATTGTGTTAGATGGAGGTCCCTGACCGTAAGAGAGGGGGGATTTAGAGGTCGAACCGAAGCCAAAACATGCAATTGGTTTTCGACTAACAAAAAAAACTAATTTATGATTCATTAAATAATAGCATAAATCAGAGATGTTGCCTTTTACCAGATTACTTGATTCCTTATTATTACTTTCTTATTATTACTTTCGCCGTCGTTGTCGTCATCGTTGTTGTTATATTCCTTTTCATTATCTAGCAAGTAGTTAGTAATCTTTTAATCAGCGTGACAAACACACACGAACACATACAAAGGGTACTACAATTACGACCACCACCATCATCCGCAACTTGTAATATTATTATTTTAATCGAAAAGTGTTAGACAAAAACACAAATACAAATATAAAACAGTGGCTCAATCGTGCACACGACAGAGAAAGAACTAAAGTTCGGAAGCTGTCTGAAGCAATTCAATTAGTCAGACAAAAAGCACAGGGCACCATGGAGACAGATCGGTCACGGTGTCAACAGCAAGGCAACTGAAATAGCATTGAGTGGAATTGTATAGTCACCGCAACAATAGTCTTGGCTTGTCTCTATTCCCATGACGTGCAAACGAACAGGTGAGTCTCAGTCGCGGTCGAAATTAATCTGTCAGGAAGTCTGACAACCTGCATGACGCCGAGAAAAAAATGAGAAAGAAAAAGATGAATGTCAGACTAGCAGTCTTGGTGTCTGAAACGCTGCTGGTCTTATTACAAGTCCGGTCGCAGATCGGTCTCCCTCTTGGTCTTGGTCTTAAGCGTAACATTTTGATTTTGCTTTTAACACCGAGCTAGTGCCCGCTGCAGTGCAAAAGGAAAAACAAATAAGGCAAGCATAAATTGAAGAAGCAGTCAGCCTAAGCGTCTTGTCTGCTTACTTACTTAAATGACAGTAAATTTTTCGACTACGCCAAACGTCAAATGTTAGAATTTTTTTCGTTCTATGATTGGGGTGGTTTTACCTTGGCATTTCGCTTTATGATAACTTTCTTCACCACAAGAATACATTAAAACACTGAGAACAGTTAACGTATCTGTTGCTGCTGAATTCTTGCAATAAATAATAAAATACAGCAATTGACAGACAGGAAGAAAAAGTCGTGCAAACATATATTGCCTGCTGCAAAAAGCTACACAGATCTTCCAAAACTGTACATTATTTATTGGCAGGGCATATCCCGTACAAATCCTGTTAACAGCGCTGGTCTAAAGGTGCAAATGAGATCATCTCGTATTTACCGCCAGGGCGCAAGGTCGCGGCGGCCGAGAAGAGATATGACTAACGATCGGCGAGGCAGTAACAGCTTGTGGTGACAGTGGGTCCATCGTCGATCATGACACAGAGACAATACCGTGTCATCTTGCTCGGCACGACCGACTCGGGCAAATAATATTAACTCGGAGGACAACAATCAATCAAAATCCAATCAAGACACCGCCCCGCCGCATGAATTACAAATACAAACAGAGAAACCTTTCGTGTTAGCATCGACGTTCGTCACGGACGAATTTTCAGTTTCAATGCACTTCGCGGCGGACAAGCCAGCTTTAATATAACGCTAGCCTGTACTTTCCACCACGACATACGTCCGTTCAGTCACGCTTACAGATCCTGGTCCGACCGGCTGTTCATAAGTTACAGCTCGGTAAAATTTTAAAAGCTGACCGAGTTTCTGTCGCAGTGGATTTGCTTAAGTTTGGAAGACTGAACCATAAAATATTTCAGCAACTTCCGCAGTTTGACTTTGAAATCTAGTCTAGTTTAATGTCTAGCACAGGTGAAAGGTCAGTAAACAAAGCGTTAAATTATGTAACGCATAACGTTTTAAACTTCTAATTTCTCTGTGACCTATAAGTTCTGTGGGTCTTGCATATACGCCTACATGTGGTTTGTTAAGCCTACTGTCTGTCATAACAGAAGAAAATACTATGTACATGATGTATGCATTTTTGTCGTATCGAGGGTTGCTATACAGCCTACGGTGATGACGACGACGACGATGAGTCGTGAAAGTGCTTGCTTGACTTGCTTGGTGTTGTCCGTCGTGAACGACGATGACACTGTGCTAGCTGGTCAATGACGGGCAATGGTACCGGAAGTGACTCATCAATCCAAAATCGGATGCACAGACTCTGCCACAGATGTGGCATTGAGAACTGGTTGCAGAAACGCTTGTGATCGTGTGTCGACGAGCTCGACGAGCGTCTGCCTCCTGATCGTAGTTGATGTCGAAGGCTTCCAAGCCCTCATCACACACCTCCCGCCACTCTACTCTGTCGTCTGGCGTCTCTAGCTGAGCAGGAAAAATTGAGCACTTTCTCAATGCTGCCTTTAATTGATCAGAGAAGCGCTTTTTCTGACCTCCAGCTCGCTGTCCCTGCTGCAACTCTGAGTATAGAATACAGCGCGGGAGTCGGCTGAACTGCATCCGGATGACATGGCCGACTAATGTCAGCTGGTGCTGCATGACTAAATGCCGTGACAATACTGACAAAGTGACAAGCGAACGGATGAAAGAAATTAGAACACCAATTCGTAATTATTTTTTGTCCGATTTTTAAATGCTTTTAGTACTTTTTTGACATTTGCGGTTGTTTGTTTTTCGAGGAAATAAGCATTTATCGTGAGGCGCAAGTTGATAACGGATTACGTATTTCGCTGACGGCGTATGCTGTGAAATGCAATCTGATTGCGGGTAATCGGCAATCAGCGCAGGAACATCGCTGAATGCCTGTAATAGAGCTATGCGCCGTGTGTATATAGCGCTGATTGAGTGATCCACTACAGCTAAGCCCAAACTTCAGTACTTCGATTTCTCGTGGATTTATTGTAGGTCTCTGATTTTAGGCCTTCGATTTTATGCGAACTTGCGCCGTACAATTTGTTGTAAACTTGCTATATACGTCCTCTTTCTTTATCTACCTTTACATGCATGATCCAAAACACAATACTTTCCGTTCTGCTAGCAAACAGAGCGCGTTCGAGGTTACTACTACAGTTAACAGTTAACGCGCAGTAACCAAGTAAGCAAGTAAGAACAGTCGTACAGCACGCAATTTCACAATTTGACTGATTCGTTCGTAAGCAACTGGGCCCCTCCTAATTGGTGCGAAACGTATTTGGTTACAGTGTCAGCTAAATAAGTTTCCATAAACATAACTATTGATAAGCTTTAGCTTTGTTGGTCAACGAGAAATGGTTCTAGTTTGACCTTCCAGAATGTTCTGTGATCGCGGGTTTCCGATGTACTTGAAGGTGACATTGGTGAGCTCGCTTATTGTGAGTTGGTGTTTGGCGATAGAAGGACAGCGTAACAGACTCCGCTGAATTGCTGATTTATGTTATCAAATACTGCTATTGATCGTTATTTGTGAGAGAAATAGACCTAAATTGCTAAAACATCATACAACATTCTTTATTACAGAATTGAAGCAGGCGGGCATAGTCAACTTGTTCGTTCCACGTCATTGGTGGCAAAGCTCCACTGACGATGTAAGTATGTACGCAAAAACGTGAATTTATATAGCGCATAACGCTGGTAACCATGATACTTGGTTGTATGCCTGGCTCCAGCAGTAGGTCACAGCAGACAACGCCGATCATAGTTTTAATAATAATTCTGATCCGTGACGTCACGCCTGTCTGGTCTGACCATCGGCCACATCAAGTCTGGATGTAGCCTAGTAGCCATGCAGCAACGGTCAGGGGGGGGGCTCGGCGGCAGAGGCTGCAGCTGATCGCAAAAACTGCCCAGTTGGTTTTATGACTTCCGGACCTCGGCAATGACTGTACATGTAGGCCCTTACCTATGACACGGCTTTTTACGATCGGCGACCGAGCGTTCCCCGTCGCTGAGGTAAGAACTTGGAACCGTCTACCATCAGAAATGACGTCTTCATAGTGCTTGCGAATATATGTATTGTATTTTTCTGTTGACCAACTGCAGTTGCAATATTTCATTACAAAGCCCAATGTCGGAATGAACTTAAGCCAAGTCTCAGCTGCTTCGATTGGCGGTAGATTTGTTGTCTCGGATTTCGATAAAAATCAGCAAATTGTCAGAAAAAAATCTTATCATAAATAATTGCACAAAAACTTTCCTAAGAATCTTCATAATTTTACATTTAAAAATTATTTGTTATTTTGCAGCTGTTACAATGGCAGATGCAATTCGTTAAGTGATAAGTGATAAATCTTGAAAGCACAGTTGTTGCTTCACGATGATTAAAAAAGTTTTAAACCGTGGTCCGAAAAAACCGTGCCACTTTTATTTTTTTTGAATAGCTTCGTGACACATTGGCCGATTTTAATAATTTTTGGCGTGCAACATCAAGAAAAGACTTGATGCAAATGACTATAATTTTGACTTCCTCATCTTAATACTGTCGCTACACTACTTTGTGAAATGCAGGTTACTGAACCTGCTGTTAGCGAGCAATGTCAACATCTATCGCTTGCATTCGTACTGGAGGAGGACATTTTGAGCACATAATGTAATAAAGACAATGTAATACGATAAGTATGACTTTTTACGAGACAATAATTCTCATTTGTGTTTGTCGCTATTTAGTTAATCATTTTTGAGCTAATGCGCGAATGCGCGCGCTATCCAGTATAAATTCATTGTTGTAAACGGTCAAACTAGGACTTCTGCATTTTACAAGGTAGTCATTTGCCTTAAGTTTTTTCTTGATATTGCGTGCCAAAAATTATTAAAATCGGCCAATGTTTCATGAAGCTATTCAAAAAATAAAAGTGACACGTCTTTATGGACCACGGTTTACAGCTCAGCATGTAATGCAATACAACAAATTAGCCTACATAGCTAGTATTCAAGTGGACGGGCGTTATAACGTACAATTTCCAAACGTATTTTAATTTCAATTAATCATTAACATGCATAAGCCGACGGCGGGACGTGTTTTTGTGTAGTTGAAACGTTATTTCGCCGAAGGACAAAGAAATGTCTGTGCTGATGTCAGGTCTTATCCCGTGACGACAATTGCGCCTAAATCCACCATGTAACGACGCCATCTCGCATCCTGTCCTATATATTCCGCCATGCACTATTTATCACGTATTTGCGACAAATGAATGGGCTGTATGTAGCGATTGAATGTCGGTCATAATACGTCTCAGCAACTGAGAAACATCCGATATATGCGAATATATGCGAATGGCACACAAAAATCGCTGACGTCATCACTCCGTGCAGGTACAGCAAAAAAGCGCACACAAAGAGACAAAAATAAAAAAAACTCATTACTGCCAGTTTATTCACTTTGTAAGCCTTAGGTATGTGCAATGCAACTGAACTGGCATTTAAGTTGAGTTCAGTTTCAGTCTCGACAATCGATAACAGAATCCGTGACGTCATAACGTCAGGCCTACATGACTTGTGCTGAAGAACAGACAACAGCTGCCAGTTTTGTCTTGGGCCTAAGCCTAAACTAAAACTGTTTTAAATTGAACTGAAATGGGAAAATAAAAAATTGCTGTTACGTAAAAAAACTAAAGTCAAGAAACATGCAAACTACGGAAAAGCTAAAAGCATAAAGTCAGACAACTAAAAAAAAGGAAATAACGAAAACTAAAACGAAAAAAATCTAAAACGAAAGTTGCAAGAAAGAAAAATCCACAAAGGTCTAGAGATCGGCCTTCCGTAAAGTCAGTCCGAGTGTGTCTGTCTGCGCAGCTCTCATATACGGTCTGTTGAGCAGAGACTACTCCCTAGCAAAACACAAAAAATGCCTCTTCCTCTTCTTTGCACAGCTCGGTTACGTAATCCAGAGAAGCTTCTCTCTGGCTACTATTTATTGTTTGTCTCCGTAGTTTATCGTCTTGTCTCTCGCCTCAATGCATTGCAAGCGATCTTACGTGACAACGTTGACAAAACAGACCCACAAGGTGGCGCTCAAAGTGCAGAACATGTATTGCGAATAGACATTTTTGTTCAGTCGTGGTTTTGAAAATGATTAGCATCAATCATTGCAGTGAAATGCGGTCATGTTGAACAAGATTTGATTAGTTGTATGAGTGCTGTCAAATGTTACATTAGCATTTTACATGTCCGTGATGTGTACGCTATAGCGATTGAAAGCACAATATTCCACTATATTTTACTTAATCCCGCAGAATCGGTACAGAAAATTTTTCGATGATCGGCCATGTTGATGCAAAATCTGACCAAACATAAACTGATTAGGTTTCCAAGATGGCGGGGTTAAGGTTGATGTCACAGCAAGGTCAGACATATTTGCAAGTTACTACGGCGAGGCTGTGGTGTCGAAGTATCGTTCAGTTTCGCTATTTGAATCTTGCATGCATCAGGTTACAAATTGCCACTATTGTTGTGGGCTGCAGTTAAGAGCACAGCCAATGCATAGCCATCCAGTTCTGCTGATGTCATTCATTGTCATGTTTGAATAAAGAAAAGATCGTTAAACCAATGTGTAGCAAAGGTATGACTCGGGCAGATTCGGCATGACAACCGCATCGTATTGATCAGACAGCCATACAAAAACACAAACAGACATGCAGACGACTAAGTTCTAGACTACACTTGCTTCAATTTGTTGAAAATTTGTGCAAGTACATGCGGTGCTGTATAAAAACTGTACGACAAAATGGGACAAATCGACAACACCTTGACATGACAATATTGTACAGCGTATTATATTTGTGATCTAATACGTCCTTTCATCTCTCATCACATTGTCTGCGGGTGTTCCGCCCAAAATCTCACTGCAGTCAAGCGTGACGATTGAAACACATCTCGAATTTGTATTTATACATTTCGTAACGGTCTAAACTTTAGAGATTGTATTATTCGAGTGTAGCGAGGTATACCGTATTAAATTGAAACGAGCTTATACACAGAACCGCGCGACGTTTCAATTGTCATGCTTAACTGGAGTGAGATTACAAACAGTTATAACCCTCTACTCACTGTAGTAAGACATATAACAAGAAACCCAGCTGTTGCTAAAAAGGCGCGCTACAGCCTATGTATTCCTGTTGCAGTACTGACCTTCATCCAAAGGCGATAATTTTCATCTCATCTGAAAGGGTTTATGCGACTTTTTCTTAGTAATCAATGGCAACCTAGGACCTATCTCGCACCGTTTGGCCACAATACGTCCATTACAGACAGTCGACGGACGACGGATGACAATCGTATCATAGACGCATATAGTATAGCTGTAGCGCGTCAAAAACTGTCACGAAATAAGCGAGTGTAGCAAAACATATTGAACTATAGACCGTGTTAAAAGGTGCTTAGTTCATGACTGTGATCAACGGTGTGTTCTGCCTAAACGTATGTATAATTAACTGCACGAGAAATCGACCGTGTCTAGCGGAGTTGGGAGATGAAAAAAAGCATCATTCGTGGTTACATACCATGGTCGGAGTCGTAGAGGTAATAGACAACGGCCCAGCGATGCCTGTGGATGACGGCTAGCATGGCGGCGTGCATCAGCGGCCGGATGTGAAGCGACAGGTGCCCCTGACCACTCGCGGGCTCGGCGACCACGTGGTCAGCGGTCACGGGGTGGACACCGCCGGCCACCAAAGCCGAACTGTTGACCGATGGACCGGTCGTCACGTACGGCATGCTGAATGTGTTTCCGGTCTTCATGTGGACGAACGGCAGGACGAGACGACCGGAAGTGGAGAACAGCGCCACGATACCTTTCGACATCGTCATACAAACTGCAACGACAACAACGACAACGATCAGAATAATTTGACAGAAAGCGAAATCGCCGACCGATGCTGCCACCTGGTGTATTATAAGGCATTCTTTTCGTCGTAAGTCGAAGGCAACTGCATGTTTTAACTGGATATCGATTACTCGGTCTTCGTCTTTTTCTTTTTGTGTTAGAAACCCACAGAATTTCCATTGATGTCCTTGAATGACCTTGAAATCTAAAAATGGTTTTAGTGATTTTTGCGATTTTATTATGCGATGCATATTACGACACTAAATTGCACCTAATTACTAGACCTGCATATGAAACTTTTAGCATAGAACGTAAACTTTAACCGTCCGAGTTTCGACCTTAGAGAGTTCCTCGTATGAAGGCCTTGAATCTAATTACTGTTTAGAACGCAGTATTATTTTATTACACGTTGTACACTGATTCCCCGGCACTGATGCTGTTGCGCGTCACGTCACGTGAGCATTGCACTGTTACTAGTTGGCGAATATTTTGATAAAATTTTTGAAGGGGTAGACCAAAGCCAACACGACTATCCTCGGCAAAAATTACAGAGTGCTTTTTGTTTAAAAATAATCTTTCATTTTGCAGTTTCTTTATTTTTCTTGGTGCATTTGATTTTTAATTAAATGGCGTTACGTGTATAATACTGTACAACTCTGCACGAAGTTCGTCAAATTAGACGCTGCCAGTACGCGTGATGGCATGTGTGAATCAATATCGATTGCGGCTATGGCAATACTAGTTCTAGCACTGTGTGCATGGAATCTGGCGGTATTCGACCACCTTACGTGTACAGAATTTTTCCGAATGTCCGATCGAATAAGCTTACGATACAATACTATACGAGACTAGAGCCTGAAACTGGCAAACAAGCTGGCATAAAAACTATGGTATGGTAAACAAAACCGAGAAAAATATAAAAAAAATGAGTACTAAACTGTACAGAATTAAATATCAGACACGGTACGGTAACTGAAACGACGGGAGCCAGAGACCAAAATTAACATTTAAAAGTACGATTACCGTCGGCCTAAAGTAAAAAAAAAGAAAAACTTAAGCGAAAAAACCGTTGCGCGTAGATCTGATAAATATAGATGTGATAACTAGTGCCCAGTAAAAATCTGTGTTGTTTCAGTTTAAAAGATTTTTTGTCTGTTGCAATAAAGGCGTGACGTGCATGTTTATATTATTGCACAGCAACGAAGGTAAGCTTCACATTTTACGGCCATTAACAGCTGCATTTCGGTCACATTCGAATCGACTTTAGCCAGGTTAGTTCGGACCTTCTTCTATCAGGGCTGGCTAGCTGGTGATGCAATGTTTACACCACGTTTCCCAGAACTCGTTGTTCTCCGCACCATCTTCATCAACCGTAAACCTGTTTCTCTTCCGCCACTCAGGGATGATAATGAGGCAAGAATATGGCGACGACAACTAGCAAGTCTACGAGAACGAGGCCAGTGGTATGAAGCCGAGAACGATAGTAAAAAGTATGAAAATGGGAACGAGACCAGGAATGTCATTACTATGTGCAGTGCACTGTTTCTATACTGTTTGTAATCTTTACTATAATCAGCACAATCTAACTTTCTTTTATCTACATCCGTTTGATTATGGCAAGTTTATGACAAACTCTTTGGCCGCTGCTGCTTCTGTCTTCTGCATCTCTCTTCAGAGTGACGTAGTTTTTAGCCGACCGTACTTTAGTAACGGTCAAGCTGTTGCCATGGTTGTCGTACGTCTGTCCGTCTGTCTGTCACAGATGTACTGTGGCTAAACGGTGCAAGATAGCGTCTAGGTTGCTATTGATCATTAATAGGAAGTGGCATACACCCTGTCAGATTAGATGAAAATCATTGACTTTGGATGACCTTCAATGCCACTGACAACCAGTACGGTCGGCTATTTTGGCGACAGCTGAACTTCTTTTTTTCTTGTGATGACGCTGGTCATTTGCAGGCGCTTTCGTCCTCTTGTTGCTTTGCCTATCATACTGCCCTTCATTATGTCCCGCAGCAGCGAGTCATGCCTCAAGAATGATGTGCTCTGTCCATCTGACTTTGCGTTGCAAATCCAGACCCACTTTTTCTACGCTGATAGTCTTTCTGTATAAGATATCACCTATAATATTGTTTTTGCCCAAACATTAACGGGTTGAGCTGCAGTGAAGTATCAGTTAAACTCAAACAGTTAAATTTAGACAATTTTGGCGTAACCAATACGTCTATTGTAATTGCAAAGCAACCATAACCGGATCTGAAAACAGACTTATTGTAATGTGATAGATTACGTTTGCTGTGTTAAATTATCATAATAATGTAGACGCAGAGGCAATACGCATGTGTCCACTAAACCTATGTCGATACGATACAATACGAATACGATACGATAAACGGCTGAGGGCAGGCAGCGTGGCCTATGGTTGTCACGATGACCGTGTAAGGTCGGGGTCTGCACTCTGCAGACACTGCATGGTGCTAAGACGCGTATTTGATATTCCGCAGCGCGTACGCATCGACCCGTCTCGGCATAACGTTTTCAGTCCGGGTCGCCCCAGGTCGAATATTAATTCTGCCAGGGACACCGGCGCAGTTTGTCTGTCGGGTCGACGATGCCTCCATCAGTCCATCCCGTGATGCACCGCGCGGGCGAGCCTGATGGTCAATAAAATCCAAACTTTGGTGGGAGAAGGTCGTCGGCTTCTGCTGCTGAGGCTGAGGCTTCTACTTGCACTGAATCCTCTCCTCGTAATAACCAGCTTATATCACGCACCGGGATCTCTGCTGACACGTCGGCCGAACTGGACAGCACGTGCGACATTCCGGGAATCGGTTCTGACATTAATTGCAGCGCAGCAGAAGCGTGATGATAAAAACGGCCGAATGACTGAGTCAACAATCACAAATAGTAAGCTACTAAAGTGAAGACGTGGGGACCCGAGAAACTTCACGTGCCGTTATATACACTGAGTCAGAAAAACCGGGCACCAAAGTTTTGTTCATTGTCCACATTTGTGGCATTCTGTGCTTAATATCGATCGACTAGCAAAATTATTTCGCTGGCACACTCCGCAGAAAATTTGCGGTGAAAGTGTCATTAAAGTGCTTATAGAGTAACAGAAATGAGATAAAAGTCACAACAAAGGCTTTCATTTTATTTCATTTTATTTTTGTCGCTTTGTACGTGCCTCAAAAAATCGCACGACACATAAGTGGGTCGCTATATTTGTTAACTAGCGTACTTTAAGTGATTTAAAAACGCACCCACAATGAAAGCTAACATCATTCTGTTTGCTGTAAAGTCCTACTTCCCAAACCATCGCATACCACAACTTCCGAAGCTACTCAATCCGATCCATCGTGTCACCCGAAAGTGACTGTTCACACGCGCGGCGGCCATCCTCGGTCAGTTAAGTTAGTCAGTAATCGATGAATCTGACCCCACCCACACCTATAGGCCGAGCTAGCTACTAACTGTCGTTTATCCTGCACCGGCATTCATGATGAGCACCCGTTCAGTTCACTCAATCCTGTCATCGACTGTCGCATACTCCATCACGCCACCTGATCTGTCCAGGTCCAGATGCTGCTGCTGATGCTGATGATGATGATGAAGACTTGATCTGTTCTCATCAATCCATCTAAGCCACCCGATATTTCATTTCGTCAGCAGCATAGACTGACCTGCGATCGACTAAATAGGTGGAGCTAAACGGCGCCGTTTAGCCTATGCTTATCGCGAAAAAACGTAAAGGAACGTACAACGCGACAGAACTGAACTGAATTGAAACGAGACAAAATAAAATAAAATGCGATATGCATGCACGTCTTATTTCAGTCTAGTTCAGTTCATTTTATTTCATTTTATTTTGTTTCGTTTAAGTTCGTTTCATTTTTTTCGCTTGAACACACCTTTAACATGTGCGTACACGCGAAAAAAACTAAAACTCGCGCGTGCAATTTGTTTTTTTGCGGGTGTATTGTAGGCGCCGCCAAAACTGGCGAAAACTGCCTAGAATAAAATCGCACGCGAGTTTTAGCTCTACATGTAGGCACCCCCTAAGCATTTTGGTGCACGAAACTAGCAGAAAAGATGAAAATAAGCCTATTTTGCTGTGTTACGTGTTATTCGCATCTCAGCGTTTTACTGCGATTCATAGTTAATTGCCGTTCAGCATATGATTCAATTTACCAGGGACAGCAGAGAAGCATGACCATTCAAAGTTCCGCATGGCAACGCCAACGGTTTTGCTCCCCACCATTTCAAAACAAAGAAATGGTAATTTGGACTTATAGTTATTGTGAGCCGTCATATTTATAGCGTCAAAAAGTCTTTTTAAGGCACGAATGCACAAAATGACGGGGCTCTGAAAAGCAGACTCTAAGATAATCGTCCGATTATTTTTCAAGTCGTCCAACTTTTGGCCACGTAATTCTAGACTGCATTGAGATATCTTCAGAGAACCAGCGTCTATCTGTATAGAACAGACTGCTCTGCTGTGTCCGGCGTTTATAGGAGACCGACGGTTTTTGTTTGAACGATACGGCGAGCTGTTATTGCCTGTGATCAATGAACAATGGCAGCTTGTGGTGTACCGATATTGAGATGGCGGAGCTCAGCTGATCGTAGATCTGCAGTTTTTTTACCCGACAAATGACCATGTATAACAAGCCCGTAGAAAACGGGTCTCGTCCGTTACGCTGCAAAGCGACAATGACAGACGTAGCGATGTCTGTCTACAGACAGACGTATGGACACAGCCACTATTGACACGCTGACCGACAACAAGGGTCGCTTATACAGTGTAGCTTACAAGGACAACAATAGGCAACTTGAAAACACTATAGACTCTTCGTTTATTCATTTCTTCTGTAACTGATTAGTAAATTGTTTTGAACTTCATAATTTCTTTAGTCAACCAAAAAATTTAAATTTTATAAAACGCCAACAGCATTACTGCAGTGTTTCCGCATGCGCTCGCCTCAAATATCGCGGTTTTGCCATTTCCACTATTACTGCGAATTTTTGTTTAAAAATATATATCGTTACCGCACAAAACTGCAGTAATATTACAGGTTAATTTTAACATTGTGCACTATATAAATTCATGTTTTACTCACTCACTCACTTACTTACTTATTTATTTAGTCATTACTGTGGTATTATGCGGTTCTCGTTGTCCCTCCCTATTACAGTACAGCAGGCTGTGTAGTTTGTGTGAATCTACTGACCGGCCTTGGTGAGCTGGAAGCTGTCGGTGACGTCGACAATCTTCTCGTACTTGTCGAGTTTGAACGAGGACGCGCTAATGTTGTTGTACCGCTCCATCTCGTAACGGAACGCTGCGTGAGCTTGCAGCTTCGAGTCCACGTCGAACAACGCACCTGCGCGTCAAGTAAGTAAAACGAGATGACTGAAAATGACGGACATGAAAATGACAGACCGATTAGCTTTTTCATGTCCTGCAATTTCATATCTGGCGTTTTAGTCTCCTCACCGTTGTTGACAAATTTACGAAGCGTTTAACTAACTCATCCCCGGACCCTGCAACTCGAAATTTGCACGATTAGCAAAAGTGATTTTCGGAAGTTTAACAGTAGTTGAGAACACGTTGTACTATTTGCTCCATATTGGCAACGTGCTAGTGGCCGTAATCTAGCCTCCGTGCGTTTGGTTTTTAATCTTGTTTTGTTTAAGTAAAACGCCTGTTTCCAGAACGTCTCAAGTTCTTAACATCCTTTTTCCGAGCGGAACAGGAGTTAATGCGCGCCTCTCTTAACGAACCTTTAGTGTCCCTTCGCCACGCGATCTGCTGTTCAAAGGCTGGAGCTTATGCTGCGACTCGAAAAGGCAACAAGCGAGCAAGCGTCCGTATATTCCGCGTGTCTCCGTGGAACGGTATGATCTACATGACTCTAAGGCAGAAATCAAAGCAACATGAATGTGGGTGCTTATCACGCTGAATACCGTCGGGACCATCATGTCAACGCATAGAGAACAATGCGGACGAAGACCACCAGCGCCATGATGCGCGCATGTATGACTACGGCATGGATATCGTACTTGGAAATATAGAAAGCAACACCGTGAATATTTTTATCTTAATGTATATTTTGTATTTGCGTTGATTTTCAGTGTAATAAAAATGACTGATTGATTAAAACCGTATGACAAAAATTAGAATAACTGTACTGTTTTTTTAGTTTACTTCGGAAGTCTTATTTTTTTTTCATTTTTGCGGCAAATTATTACTTTCATCCACAGTGTGACAAATTAAAATGGCTGCCTGTCTCATCTGGTGCAATCTCATCAAATCGTAATTTGTAACATGTCCTTAATAACTACGTCTTGCAAACATTGGCTGATCTTGTTTCCAATAATATTACAATTTACAACTGGGGTGGCCAGGACTGTCCCTGCCGCAACGAAAATCTTAAGCAGCTGTAATATTGTTAAGAGGCATTAAAGAATGAGAACTAATTTAATTTGGCATTGCAGTGGTCGCATGTTTTAGCCCATAATATAAGTTAATAAGTAAGCAATTAGTGCGACGAAAAGCCAGCTGAGTCAGCTTAGTCCGCCGCATTTATTACTCGCCATAGAATTGTGAGACAAAAGAGAAAAGAGCTAAAAAGACGTAGCAAAAGAGGCGAGTTTTGAGCGGAGAATAAAAGACATCGACTGTGAGATAGGTTGACAGCAGGTGTATTGTCCGCAAGCAACGAACCTGTCAGGATCGAATTTCAGCTCAGGGTCCGGTTACCACGGTGATTGCTACGTCATGTATGTTCCTCAGCAGGTATACCAATCTCTGCATTGTCTGTGATATTGCTAAACTGGTGTCAAGTTACGAGTGACAACATGGATATAATAGTCTTACAAACTGTTCTATGCTATTTTTCGTCATATCTATGACATTGCTCGCCGTGGCGACATCTAGCGAACAACAGAAATCGTTCCGAGAAAGAAGACAACACTGGATATTGAAACGTCGACAATAATTAATCAATAAAAGATGCAATTAGGTAAATTAAATTTATATAGCTATTTGTTATATCTCATGCTTATTTCGGTGTTATTTTAAATGCAACATCAATGTTTCTTGCTTGCGGGTTTCTCCAACAGAGATCTTCTGCTTCTTGGTCTAACGATCGAAAACTATCACTGCAGATTTTGCGCGATTTAAATGCAGGTTGCATACACCACGCTGTCCACGCACTATCAAAATATTTCGTTCTTCGGTTTTCTCTTGTGTAAATAAATGATGCTTGTTTCGTTAAATATTAGTATTCACAACCATGTATTCTCATTTGATGTCACCTGTTAAGTTGTCGTGCCTTCACTAACTGTCTGTCCCATGGCCTATGATAGTAAACGCTTTCATTTTTTGCTAAATAAACAATCTAATGTTCTACTGTGCTATTTGCAATCGTCCATACGTGGCATGCGTATAACTATAACAGGACTGACATATTGTGGCAACTGAATAATAAATAAGCCCTATTTCAGTCAGAAATAGGGCTTATTATGGCAAACTATGATGACCAGCTTTTTTTATAAAGCAACTTATGATAATCATTGTCTACATCATCTATTACCGGTTGCTAAGTCTAACAAATTTGGTTTAAGAGATATAGGTCATGGTTTATTAATAGATCATGTAACATCTGAATTGCACAAACGGACATTTATCAATAGAAATTTATTTAGCAACTGTTATTAGTTTGTTTATCTGTAGTCTGTTTATCGT
>Ga0209367_1002720_pt1 | contig 23599 bp, 22 predicted proteins | sample WorMetLIZISLAND2_FD_187412 | JGI IMG/M metagenome (GOLD analysis project Ga0209367, IMG submission 187412) | Marine gutless worms symbiont microbial communities from Max Planck institute for Marine Microbiology, Germany - Olavius geniculatus... ... | reverse complement strand
TGCCCCTTCTCCTTTCCCTTTCCCTATCCCCTTTCCCATATTTCTTTCTATTTCCCTTAAGCTTCTTCATTCCCTATGCTTTTCCCTTCCTCTTTCCCTTGCCCTTTTTCCCTTTTTCTTTTTTTTCTTTTTTTTTTCTTTTTCCTTCCGCTTCCCATTCTTTTTACCTTCCTTTTCTCCTTTTTTACCTTGCTTTCCTTTCTCTTTTTTCTTTCCCCTTCTTTTTTTCTTTTTCTTCCCTTTTCTGCCCCTTTCTCTTACCCTTTCCCCTTTCCCGTTTTCTTTTCTTCCCCTTTCTTTACCCTATCCCTCCCCTCTTTTCTTCTTTCTTTTTCCATTCCCCTTCCCTTTACCTTCCTACTTTCTCTTCTTTCTTTTTCCCTTTCTTTTCCCCTTCCACTTTTCTTTTCCCTTCCCTTTCCCTTTTCTTCCTCTTTTTTTGGGGTCACGTGACTGATGACGTCACGTAACCCCAAAAGGTAAACTCGTGACCCCACTATATTTGAGGCGCTATATCTCCGTAACGGTGCCAGATAGACGCATGGTCACTATCATCATCGTCATCATCATGACGCGTAGACAGCTGAGGTCTGTTGCGGCGACTCCCCACGATGTCCACGTTTATCTGCACTCTGCCACATCTGTCTCCAGCTGACTGCCGGTGTTCCGTTGCCGATCTGCTGTATCCAGGTTTTTCGAGGACGCCCAGGAGGTCTTCTCCAGTTCATCCCCAGACTCTGACCACCTTCCGTTGCAATGACCTGGCATAACGCTTGGTGCGCAGGTGTGGTGGCATCCAGTCTAATAAAGTGACCAAACAGTGTTTTGGCAGATCGGTGTAATGTATAATAATAAGTTCCCATACGACTTGTCTGTACAGAGGTGTGATAAACCGTGTAAACGACTCAATCAGCTGCGCAGTAAGCCTACTGTACGTTCAAATAAGCCTACGTTTAGCAGTTCAATTATATATTAAAAAACTGCAAACAATGTATTTAATGTTGTATAACCGATGATGTGAAACAGCAAAAATCCAAAGTATAAGCACAAAGTAATGTACTAGCTTAGTTATATAATCTGTCTTCAGTAGCCAGATAAAAATGTCTAAGCTAATACATAATGTTCGTGCTTATGCTACGCCTATAGGGGAGTTTTCGGGGATTGGGGCATCGAATGCTGCCAATTGCGTTTTTCCCCGACCGACCCCCGTTGTCATGGCAACGAAATTTGGGACAAAATTGGCTATAACTCGGCTTGCGTAAGAGATTTTTGCGAGATTTTTGCGCCCAGTGGGGGTTTTCGGAGATGGGCCATCGAATGCTGCCAATTGCATTTTTCCCGACCGACCCCCGTTGCCATGGCAACGAAATTTGAAAAAATTGGCTATAACTCGGCTTCCGTAAGACATTTTTGCGAGATTTTTGCGCCTATAGGAGGGTTTTCGGGGATGGGCCATCGAATGCTGCCAATTGCATTTTTTCCCGACCGACCTTCGTTGCCATGGCAATAAAATTTTGGACAAAATTGGCTATAGCTCGGCTCGTGTAAGAGATTTCTGCGAGTTTTTCGCGTTTATAGAGGGATTATGGGGATGAGCCATAGAATGCTGCCAATCGCATATTTTCCCGACCGACATCCGTTGCCATGACAACGAAATTCGGGACAAAATTGGCTATAAGTGGGCTTATGTAAGAAATATCTGCGAGATTTTTTTGCATCTGTGGGAAAGTTTTCGGAAATTGGCCATCAAATGCTGCTAACTGAATTTTAACCCGATCGACCCTTGTTGCCATGGCAACAAAATATAAGACAAATCGGGTTACACCTCGGCTTGTACATCAAATATCATCAAGATCCTTGCATCTGACGGAGGTGCGGGTTGAGGGTTTGACAATTAGATGACGTCAGTCGAAGTCTACCACAGCCAACCTTGATTTCCAGGTATAACGAGCAGCAGCGTAGTAGGAGCAGCAGCAGTAGTAGACACATCCAATATTCTGTACCCAACCAGAGGTATACTGCTCTGCCTTGAAAAGGTAAAAGGTAAAGATACGGATCCTGCTATAGCGCTTTTTACTTGCGTCAGGCTTATTCCACGACTTTTGGCAATAAAACAGCAAATATATATGTAAAAAGCTTACCAGTATACAACTGTGTGTAAGGACGACGTGATGATATCAGTCCTATAAAACAGCAAAAATCGTTGTGACATTGTGCTCTTGAAATAACACTATGCTACCTGTGTTGACCGCCGTTGTAAATGGTAACGTGTGACCGGCCGAGTGGATAGTAGTCCCAGAACGGTGTGTGCTCATTGTCCGTAGCACAAGATAGGTTAACTGAACTCCCGACAGTCGCCACTATGCTCTGATGCTGAGCGGTACTATGTCCTTCTGCAAGTGGTAATTTGGTGGTCGTGGTTGATGTTAATCTTAAACCGATCTCATGATCTACTGATGATTCGGTTGTCGCCTCCAATGTCGATCCCAAGTCTGTCATATGATCAGCCGATGATTCGCTTGTCACCGGTGATGTTAATGCCGTTGTGATCTTATGGTTTGCCAACGAGTTGATTGATCTGGGTAAAGTCGAATCTAGCGTAACAAGCGAGGTACAAAATATCATGTAACGTCAAAAATTATCATTGTACTGATTAAATACATATATAGCGTTTTTGTATATAAATTCAGTTATTTCTTCTGTCATACTGTACCCAGCTATGCACAATATTTTTGATGCCAACTGTTTGATAATGATCCGAAAAAACTGTATTATAAAGCAAAAGACTTGTCAACAAAAAACATCACGTTTTTTGTTTAGTGTTTACACACGTTTCAGTAAAAATATGCTTTATAAAAAAACGTTTTTCCCATGTTTCCCTATAATTATCATAAGTAGCCTAACATTAAATTTTATCAGATGCTCTGCGCACGTAACGTTGTTTCAACTTTGTTTGTGTAGGCCTATATATTACAAAAGAATAGCTATAAGATAGAATATTTTTCGCTACAGCTATACATAGCAAACAAACCGTCAGATGCCAGTTGCTGGCTAATTGCTGCAGCAGCAAAACCGTGTAGAAACAGAGCCACGAAAAACTGCTTCATTTTCGTCAAGAAAATGTTTAAATATTGCAACAAATAAAGCAGCAGCTGACGATTATGATAAATAAACGTAACGTGGGTGATTATTGACGCAACGCTGCGCCGAATGGCTAAGAGAGAGAGGGGACATGTGTCATTGTGCTTTCCACGGAATATTGACAGAACCCACATGACGCAAACACCTCTACGCTACATTAAACCTCCGTTAGACAAAACCACATCATTTACGTCGTATTTTTTTCTATTGTATCAATTTGTACAATAATGAAACGTTCTTAGGGGAAAAATTGCCGTGAGGGAAAAGAACATGAAAATCTTTTGTATATTAGTACGTAACATCACCTGCCATACGGGATCACACAGTGTTAGGCGCCTACTTGCCACCGGACACAGGTAAGTGCAATCCGCCTTAACTACTGCCAAGCAGACCGTGTTCGATTCACCTGCCCAAAACGATAAAAATGAGCTGACTTTGGCCGCTGGCGGTTGGTTATTACACCAAGATGGTTTACTTGTCTGCAGATAGTTACCCATCTAGGCCCTATTGCCAGTTGCTAGCTCACGTAGCCTACGTTCACCAACCAATAATCTCGTGAGCGTACGCGTCTGACGCTCTACCGTCGAGCCACTACCAAGATGTGATAAGGTTTTGTCATCGGGGTTTTCAGTGGGGGTGTTTGTGTCGACCATTCGTGTTTGACACGATAGGAAGATAACTAGTCGGTTCCGGTTTACATCCTGAATGAGTATACGGCGAGCACACGTATAGGTCATTTAGGACGGCGCCAGGCAGCCTTGGCCTTAGGCCTAGTACCGTAATTATGTTGCTCAGGCGGCATCTCCATATACCGGGTACCACAAAACTGATATATCGACGAGCTGTCCCAGGTGGCACCGTGGCAGGTGTCGAAACTCGTTAGCGACTAGGCCTATGCTCCAGCTTGTCTTTATCGCTGATTGTCAGCAGCACCCGATTGTCTACGGTCGGCGACCGAGCTTTTCCGGTCGCCGCTGCTTGTGCTGGAACAATCTGTCTGAACACGTTCCCGCCGCATCTTCCGTGGCTGTCTTTCGGTCCCGGCTCAAAAATCACCTGTTTAACATTTCTTACCTTTCCCTCTTGTGATTGTACAGTGCATGTGCAGTGACGAAATCTCGTTGCTTCCGACACTGTAGCTTAATCGTCTTTGTTTACTTAAGTTTTCGTTTCACTGCCTTAACTTTTTCCCAGGTGACTAATGATCTGGAGAGAGTCGTAAGCCTAAGCATCCTTCTGCGAAATCTAGGTCGAAGCCCTCACCGCTGACGAATTTTGGTGCAATGTACGAAAAAGTGTCAAGTTTCAAGACATATTTTGCAAATTGTTGTGAATATGTTGATACCAAAAAGCAGTTAATACCAGAATCAGATGCTATTTGAATTTGGGGCAATATATTATCGGGGCGAAATGATAGCCCACTTCAGCGACCATGTGTTACAACAAATGTAGGCACCTCTTTGTACTGCATCATTTACGGCACATCCGTTTTGCTCATTCTAAGCGACTACAACTGAACGTAGGGTATGGTGTAAATTATCGGCCCTCTAAGCTAGGCCTAAACGTATAGGCTATATGCCTTACAATTACGGATAGTAATAAAACTAGCCTATAACTGTCAGTATAACGGCCGAGCAAACGTTAACTAGTTATCTCGTATTTTCGTATTGAAGACGAGCAGTTTTGTGTCGTTGACCATGCAGCCTTGTAATAATTTGCTGGAGTAATTAGCCTACTGAGTATTGCAGTACCTTATTATGTTCCGGTCTTATGCGTGTGTCAGGAATTATTGTCGACTTCATCTGATATGCAGAATGAGCCGAGGAGTTCGACGTGTTGCAGTCGCAACGGACAGTCTACACACTGTCTAACATAGGCCTACGGTTAGTTTGTTCACTTTACTGCAACAGTTTCTCATTGATAGGCCCTATCGATATTGAAACCTATAGGCCCTGCACTTTCTCTGTTCTACTGTCGTGTGTTTAACGTTATCTTGTTATTTAACATTAACTACATTTGCTATTTTGTATTACGTTGCATTTTAGGGCGTACGCGAACTTTTGCCTGGTTGTTCCCTATTGCGCCTGTGTGCCGGAGGCCTATTTGTCGATTGGCAGAGGGTTTGATTGTCGTGTGCAAAAGATTATCCCCCATGACGTCCAAAAAAAGATTTGATGCCTTCCGCAGACTTACAGTCTTACATTACTTACTCGCAAGCATTTTTTCTGCTTTAACTTTAAAAAAGAATCAAAAATTGCATAGATATTATGAGGGGCTTAAAAAAAATTACGGACGGATGTTTCGGGAACGGATGGCAAAGTGGAAGAGCAGGAATTTTTTATGTTATGCTAAAAATAACTTGTCTAATAATAATTATTTTGCTTCTGTTTGTTTTTTGTAGAATTACTGTGCCAGCAATGACAAGATTGAACGCAGTCGCTGTACCTCTATGCGTTCTGCTCGTTGCCTGCAGCCGTTCTCTGGCCATCGCCGGTTAGTTGCTTTAGTTAATTCGCTAGCGAATGTTTAACTAGAATTTGTGACAGTCACGTTGAAAAAAATCGAACTGCCAATGTGGCACTTGCACAGACATAATCGAGAAATGCTTGCAAAAGTATTCACATAAATGACGTAGGCCTATACATTAAAAGAACCATCAAATTCAGTTGTGTGACGAAATTCAGAAGCAGGAAAAGAACAGTTACGCAATGGTCAAACGACGTGACTTTTTGAGCGTCAACCCTTTCGTGCCCGGATTTTATTTATGACAGGAAAAAAATTACAGGTGCAGTTTTTGTGACTAGTATATGTAATACTATGTAAATCACACAGCAGTTTTTAGTCAGCAGTCACATAAGTGGAATAAAGTGATGTTGCCATATGGCAACAGTGGGCTTGCAGTAGGTCCGGTCCTGTTATAACAATAATACAAAAACCTTTGCCACAGTATAAAGCTACAGCAAAAATATGTTGATTGCTTAACTACTCATGCTATGTAAAGTTTTGTGTAATAGTCCACATAGCAGTTTCTGTCTGAGGTGAGACACTAACAGACACCACACTTTGCACAAACGGTGCGGACAATGACCTTCGTGCAATAACCACAGCGACCCTTGCCAGTCTTGTGGATAGGCAAATGTCCAGTGTTGTCTAGTTGTACTTCGTACAACAAAGCAAAGCAACCAAAGTGAAGGTGTATGAAACGACGACGGTGTTGAGCATGTTGTGTTACAACTCAGAGACCTGGACATTGACAGCAGAGATGAACAGAAAGTTGACAGTTTTTGAAATTGGCTGTCTGCGACGGATCTTGAATGTCTCGAGAAGGGATCATATGAAAATGAGGACATCAGAGCACACCTCAGTATCACAGAGGATATTGTAGAAAGAATCCAGGAAAAAAGATTGAGATATTTCGGTCATGTCGTCAGAATGGACAACTGTAGGCGACAGTTGTCGCCTGATATAGTCCTGATATAGTTTTCTACATGGCAGAGTTGAAGGTAACAGAGCTAGAGAAAGACCTAGGAATTGATAGCTAGATAATGTCACAAAAGACTGCAATTGTCATGGCTGGGGTATTGTGCAGGCCACACACCTGGCCAACGACAGACAATTGTGGAGGACAAGTATACAGCTACTACAGCGTGCCTCGGCATCGTTATGACACCAAAGAAAAAGAAGACTTTGTGGAGTGGTGCAGCAGACACGGTTTTTTTGGGTGGTCGCTCTCATCAGTGCTTTCATTTTGATTAGCAGCGCCAGACAGGCGAACACGCTTTTGAACTAGAGTTGGTGTCTTGTCAACAACGACGCACCGTTATACACGAGCAACAAAATTTAGTAGATCTAGACAGTCAGAACTCAGGAACTACGAGCTGTGTGCATTGACGCTTGTACAAAATCCAGATGTTAATGGAGGCAACGTTTAGTTCCCAGTAAAAGATCCTGCAATACCACTTGACGCTCTTGTGGTCGATGCGACCCAATGTAGAGAGCATGGCATACAAGTCAACGCCTGCCATGTGAGCATTGTACTTGGTACAGCGGCTGGACACTGGACTTTGACAAACTTTTGGGCCGTTTTATCCCCGCGTTTCACTGTTTTCAGAGGATGAACGCCTGCCTGAGTTGCTGATACGTGTACAGCGCGAGTGTTGGCATTGACTTTGCTGTCATATGAGCCACGTCCTGCCTTGTGCAAATCAGTCTTTGACATCAGGCTAACCCCGAAGTTTGTTCTCAAGAAGTGTACCAACTGAGCAAACTCCCAGTGCTTTTAGTTTCAGTTGTGGCTCAGGACAGTTAAACCAGTTGTCAAAATACACAATGTGGTTTACGTGCTGGGGCAGAGACTTACATAGAAGAATGACAAAATCAGCAGGTTGATAACTAGTGCTGTCTGCCTTTGATGCATTTGGCACCATTATACTGCAACTTCATCTATACTTGCCCATTGTTGCCAAATGGCAACAGACCTAAAATGGCACACTGTTCATAAAGCACACCATAACTGCAAGTGCTGACGGTTACATCATGTTTATAAATAATGATCATCTCACACTATATTTTCTTTGCCTCTCTTGAGTTATTTTTCAAAATAATAATGAATAACTTAAAAACACCTCATCAGAAGTTACCAGTTTGATTTAATTTGATCATGTTTAAAACAGCAATTAACAAACTCCGTGCCATGGAGCATTATAAATCTGTTTTATTAATCTAGACGCCAAACACCATACACATAATTTATTTTTAATCTATAAGTAAATGTGCAAATATAAATTTTAAATCACTGTTGCCATATGGCAACACCGGACACGAAAGGGTTAATAACTTAGCGACGGCGAGTGGTGAAAAGGAATATGTCGAAAGTTTCGGAAGTTTGTCTCAGAAAAGTGTAAAACTTACTCAGAAATGTAACGTCTAGTGGCGTCACTAGAGAGACAGTGCTTACTCTCCTCCTGATTTTTAGCCTGTTGTCGAAAACCTATTTTCCTAAAAGTACAAAATGTGTGACTGAAAGTCTCCATTTCTAGGAAATTTAGTGGCAAAATTGAACTTCTGAGCACTCACGATGTCCTCTGTCAGACTGCGGACAACTGCATGTCTGGCGGAAAATCGCAGCAACTTTTTATACGCGGCTTTCGTAGGCCTGACTTGGACTTGCGTTTTGTTGCATGCAGGAGCAGATGACCGGTGGCGAAGCATTGAGGCCCAGAAGGGTGACACAGTGCTGATGTGGTGCAACACGTCAACAACAACTTCTAGTGACATCAATGCCACATCTGCAGTGACCTGGACTCAGCAGACAACAGGCGGCCAACTGACATACGTTTACGTCAACGCCAGCTTCACCGCGACCAGCACAACTCGCTACTCCATACACCGGCGACAAGGTAAATCATGGACAACTCTCACCATACTACTATACAGTAGTAGGCCTAATGGCAGTGATGGTCGAGTAAGCTCGATTATCCAAAGGTTTAATCGTGCGAAGGTTCGGTAGTCCAAAAGTTTCAAGGTTTTTTCACACACTTTTACAGACGTTGACTGAATCTGCACAATTTCTTTCAACTAGAATTAAGATAAGGGTTAGGTTCGGCGTAAATATATCTTAAGTTAGGATTATCGAACCTTCGGATTACAAAAACACCACTGCTGGTGGTGGTCTTAGTTGGCAGTACACGTGTAACTGGTTAAGACGTTGCACGTACGATCAACAGGTCAGTAGTTCGACTTCCAGTCGGGTCGCTATCAAATGGTTACTACTTGGATAGCTGACTGTCCGTCTGTATCACAGGGGTGTATAATTTACACCGAGGTTAACTCAATTCCTCTATTTCTCCGGGGCAGCTAAGTCGAGTACCAGCCTGTCTGGCAGCGAGTTTACTTGGGTTGGGTAGCACATAACGCTGTGTGACTCCATATGGCAGGCGACGCTCCGTAGATTTGTAATAGCTTAGCAGTTTCTCTTATTAACGTAGAATTTGATCTGATTGGATTCGGTACAGGGGAGAACGAGCATAGTTTGCGAATCTACAACGCACAGACCAGAGACTCAGGCAGATACGAGTGCTATCAACAGGACCGTGTCAGATTCCGATACGAACTTAACGTCACCGGTAAGAACTAACCACGTATGGTAACTAAGTATGATGGTGGTAAGCAATAAGACGAAATGACACCGCCTGCGAAAGCATTTCTCCAAGCTTTAAACTACCAAATTTTCTCGTCGCTACAGAAGTTATTACTTTAAAAACGTGCACGGAAAATCCTATCAAAAAGTTTGAGAAGCATTTTTAAATCCAAAGTAACAAATTAATAAGTCATTGTAATGGTAGTTCACTTAGTTAGTCTACATATGCCAAATAAAATGTTTTATCTGGTATATTTTTTCAGTCTAGTGCTATGATCTTATGACAATACGGTTAAATTGAAACTAAATAACGTTTTCTTTATCTAGACTATAGTTCCAGCTATACTGCACTTACAGCATTAGACATTAGGCAAGAGGTTAAACAAATTATGGCCAACGATTTTTATTCAACGTTTTTTAACGTTTTTTAAATTTTTTTTCTGGAACGTTTTTTCATCTATGAATGTTAGTGTACGAACTTCAACGTAATACAAGTAGTCCTAGAGGAATAGTGAATACAGCAAGTTTTGTACAGTGTAATTAAGTAAGTAAAAGCAGTGGAAAACCGACAGACGTCCCCCTGTGATATGATCCTTGAAGATAATTTTCCTGACAAAAATTTCCCGGACAAAATGCCACTCTTGATTCGTGTAGCCTGAAGACAAATTTTTCGATACAAAACTAATGTCACCGGCATGAAAATCCAGCAATATTACGTGTTGTTACTGCTAGGGATAGGGACGCAATCACCCCATTGGTTATTGTCATTTTGGACATCGTGCTTTTCGTGACTTGTGTTTTTTTTTGGCTTTTCTGTGATAATATTTAACAGAAGTGTAGTACTTTAGTCAGTTTTGTGTTAGTTTAAAATTTGGTTGTTAGTCTATTTGAAACGTGCGAAGAGCTATTAAAATTTTCATGCTTGCTTTTTTACCTATAATTGTGTTATTTCGTAAATTTGTTCTTAAGTCTGTATAGTCCTTTATTCTTTTCTGTTGCCGTGTTATCTTAAACTGAATTTTTGCAGGGTCTATGGCGTCAACTTATTTTGGCACGTTTGCCTGTTTCTTATCTTGATGTTTCTTAAAGGTAAAGGTAAAGGAAACCATGCCCCAGCTGGGGCGTAGGCAGGGTGCTCATCTCCCACTCGCAGCCGTTGAGCCCGTAGGTGGATAAACCACTTGAGTCCGTGACGCATGGCCAGTGCGACGCCAGACCTACGGTTACATAAACGTGTTACTAACTTAAACTATAGCTTTTTGAACTAAACTGAACTGAACTGAAATTACTATACCAAAGAAACAGTGTTTTGATGTGTGGTTTGTTAGCAAAGCCGGACGATCACTACTACCTCACAGCAGTTGTCGGTCAGACGGTAAAGTTTCCGTGTGAGACGAGTTTGAACGAATCTGTCAACTGGAAGCGAACTGACAGATACGAGTACATTTACCGCAGGTCAGCCTACGCTGCTGGGATAGACTAATTTTTTAAATTAATTAGAATTGAAATTAGTTGAGCAAAATGCCGATTAATTAGAATAAGAATTGGTTTTAGGAAACAAAAAAACGTATAATTGATCAAAATCAGCAAAAAAAGTGTCTTTCGTTATCGGAATTGTCACTAAAATAATGTTGCAAATTATGCCTAATTGCTATATCCACACTTATACGCTGACGACACCCAGATCTACGGCTTCTGTCGACCCGGGGACACCGACAGTCTACGGAAACGTGTTGCTGACTGTGTCGCTGCCGTCGTTGATTGGATGCGTTCCAATCGACTTCAGCTCAATGCATCCAAGACGGAAGTACTGTGGTGCGCTTCAGCCCGTCGACAAAGTCAGCTACCTTTCGATCCGTTAACTGTTGGCTCCGATCTCGTGTCGCCTGTCAGTTGCGTGCGCGATCTCGGCATTTTCATTGACGCTGACCTGACGATGCGTACCCAAGTCAGTCAGACATGTTCGAAGTGTTTTGCTGCCCTTCGACAACTACGAAGCATACGACGATCTGTGTCAAACGACGTGATGCAGTCGCTTATCGTGGCGCTGGTGTTTTCCAGGCTTGACTACGGCTCCGCAACTCTTGCCGGCCTTCCGAAGCAACTAATGGACAGGCTTCAGTCTGTGCAGAACGCCGCTGATCTTCAATGCTTGTCGTCAGGACCACATTCAGCCGTTACTGCGCAGATTGCACTGGCTTCAGATGCCAGAACGCGTTTCGTTTCGGCTGGCAGTGCTAGTGTATCGCTGCCTCCACGGCTCTGCACCTGGCTACCTGGCCGCAGATCTTCAGCACGTCACACATCAACGCACGTCGACGACTGCGCTCTTCGACTACATCAGCGCTGGTCGTTCCACGCATTGTGCGTTCTACCATTGGCGACCGCACCTTTCCAGCGACTGCTGCATCGGTCTGGAACAGTTTGCCGGAGTCGGTCCGGTCATCGCCGTCGCTGCAAGTTTTCCGCAGCAGACTGAAAACCGAACTTTTTGCCCGGTCTTACAGACATGACTAAGAACGTCTCACTTCCCTGACTACTATTACGTGACTTCACTGTTTAAGCTTATTGTTATGTGTCCTTGTAGTCTTAGGACTTAACGCCACACTAAAGTTGATTCGTCCTTCATCATCATCACCATCATCATCCACGGCTTTATAGCCATTACCTGTAACCTTATGGTTACACTCGGGGACGCGCATTGGGCCAAACTGATACGGCCTCAGCACTGGGCAAATGCAGCAGCCTGCCCACCCCGGAGTTAAGGTAAGATAAGGTCTTTAAAATATGTGATCTGGTAGCAACAATTTTAACCATTTTCCCGAAAATCATCTGAGCTTTATTGCCATCTAAACGTGTGCTTATCTTGTTGCAGAAATTAGGGGGGAAAGGGTGGGCCTTCCACCCCCTGTCTATGCCACGGAACGGACAAATGAACAGACAGACAGACAGACAGACAGACTGACCGTGTGTTCGTGCATTTGCTGGATGACTGAGTCAACGAGTCGGCTTGGGTGTGGTGCACTGTCAATGTGGTCCTCCAGTTTCTTCACGACGGAATGGTGTTTATCCACAGTCTGCTGGTACGCCTGCACTTCTTTAACCAAATTCTCCAACTCAGTCTGAGATACCACACCGGGAGACATGTAGTACTAGACAGTGTAATAGTAGTAGTAGTAGTAGCAGTATTACACTGTGCTCAGAAAATAAACACTTCCTTACATTCTCTTTTATATCTCCGTGGCAAATGTTTAGATGGCCACAAAATTTTCAGGAAAGGTTTGGGAGAAATCAGGTATTCCATCAGTGAAATAGTTAAATATTCTTTACTACCAGTGATGTCATCTTGACGTCATAGTTCCGAACACAGTTTCGTAGTGGTAAGAGTAGTAGTAGTAGTAGTAGTAGTAGTAGTAATAGTAATAGTCGTAGTAGTGGTTGTAGTAAAAGCAGTAGTTAGTCGGGCTGACTCAGTGACAGTCTACAGTAGTACACATAATGTCTATAGGTGTGAGCACTAAAGTGCCAGCGCAGACTATTCAGCCAAAGAAATTCGGTGAAACAAAAAAAAACACAAATTTTTAAAAGCACGTCACTTCCAGCCACTTGCGAAGATTAGGATTTTCAGCATAACGTAACATAATGCCATTTTTCGTTATATTCAGACATTAATTTCATACATATACAAAGCTTAAATCAACATACTATATATACAAGGTAAAATGTCTAATGGAGGTCTACATAAATATCTCAAGTGAGTCTGACTGTGGCCATGGACCTTTAAGCCCATTGGTTGTTTTGGTATCTACCCAGAATCCCAGATGTCTCAACCCTGCAAAACTCTGACCCTTACCTAAAGTTTTTGTGAACTTCCGTGACTACAAAAATTAACGGAACTTAATTCATTAATTTCCATCAATTTTCCAAAAATTAATCAACTAATAATTTGTTAATCGGCTGCAGCTCTAAAAAAACAATAATATTGTGGTAAAAAAGAGACCTGTCGATTGGTAGCATTGTTGGCCAAGGCATCCATCTGTTCAGCGACAGTTGCGAGTTTTTCCAGCAACTGGTCGGCTTTATCATTGCCAGCGGTCTCCGACAATTCCTGTGCACCTTGCTGCAACGACTGTAACTTAGCGCACCGGGCGTCCACTTCTGACTTCCATGCCTGGACATTCCACAACTACTACAACAACAACAACAACAACTACTACTACTACTAGTAAGACCACTACTACTATTACCACACACTGAGTGTCCACTTCAGACTTTCATGTCTACACACAACTACAACTACAACAACTACAACAACAACAACTACTATTACTACTACTACTACTACTACTACTACAAAAACTACTACTACTACACACCAAGCTTCCACTTCAGACTTCCATGCCTTAACACATTGCAACTACTACTACTACATCTACAACTAAAACAACTACAACAACTGCACGCCAACTAACATTACTACTACATCAGTGCTGTCAGGAATGACAATCAGTCATTGAATAGACACAGCACATATGCATAAATGGATTGAAAAAGGAAGTAAAAAAGGCAAAAAAAAATGAATGACTTCAATAAATCAATCAATGCCCACCAATTTCAGAGCTAGAGCATCCCCTGCCATATGGAATCACAGAGTGTTAGCTGCCAACACAGGTGAACACACCCTAACTTAATCCCAGCCAGACAAGCTGATACTTGATTTACCTATCCCAGAGGGATGTAAAGCTGAGTTGATCTTGGTGGTAGCTTATATACTGAGACGATTCAGCAGTTACCCATCCAGGCAGTAACTGAGCAATCGACTACACTGTGAAGCATAAAAAAACACACCAATTTTTTTACCATAGCTTGAAGAAGAGTTATCCAATTTTAATAAATTTTCGTACACATATTCGTGACACAACTGGCCATCAAATGGCCATTTAGTTTTCCACCTCACCCAACATCTGCTTCTGCACTACCTGGTAAAAACAGAACGGACAAAATACGCATTAAAATCAACAAAAAAACTTAATAAAATTTCATCTTTCCGGATATGTGGCCACCAACAGCCAATCAATTACAAGGTTTGACTGCTGTGCATCAGCACGTTTATTAAATAGGCATAACATTCAGGAATATTGATGAATTCAAGAACTAACTAGCAAAGTTTGGATTGGTCTGAAGCAGAACGTTATCAACGCTGCTATCAACGAATGGAAGAAGTGTCTCCGAGCCGAGCCCATGTTTGTGGACCAACATGTCAAACATTTTTGTAGGCAATTAAAAATGAACAATTAGATAAACTATCAGCTAAAATGATATACAGCTAAAATATGTACAAAATGTGTGTTATGTGTGTTTTTTGATTAAACAATAATACCAGTAGTTCAAAATGCAATATTTTGTTCGTTTTCTTTCCCCAGGTAGTGCAGAAACAGACAATGGGTGAGGTGGGAAACTAAATGATCATTTAATGGCTAGTTGTATCAGGAATATTCCTACCAAAATTTATTGAAATTGGATCACTTTTCTTCAAGTTATGATGAAAAAAATTTTGGTGTGTTTTTTATGCCTCAGAGTAAATATACCAGGTGGCGCAAGAAACGTCCTAAACTTCGCGTATTCGCACATTCGTAGACCAATATGCACTCTTACTTACTTATAAATTTCAAAAACTTCACAAATGACACCACTGAATGCCGCTTAATGACGTAAAACGAGTTAAAAATCCAATTATGTAGACAGCGTTCCATCACACCGCATCAAAGCAACTCAAATTTCCTTCGACACAAAAAGCCCGATTTCATCAGCTCACAAAAATGTACGCTGCATTCAACAGATTTGAATCCCCACTCATTATTTAGTTTGGGATACCTAGCAAGAACTTGTCTATGTCTATGAAGAAAGGCGTAAATCAACTAACCAGATTGTTTTTGCTATTTTATTTTTTTAAATAGCATATCATGAACTTTTGGATCATGTAGCTGTAACCTTACGACTTTTTGTTGCGCAAACCAAATTAAGGATGCTTATAAGTCGAGATATATTAAATATTTATCGTGCATATGTAGAGTGGGCGTGGCACTTTTTGGGCTTAAGAGTTTTTGCTGAGTTCGTTATCTATAGTTTCTTATCTATGGTCTGAACAGTTCACTAACCCTAACCCTAACCCTTGAAAGAAAATGTGGAGATTGAGTCAACGTTTGTAGAAGTGTATAGAACAGAACCATAAAACTTCCAGACTATCAAACCTTCGAACTATCGAGCCACTCCCATAAATACACAAAATATTTAGGTATCCATCCAAGTACTAACTGGGCTCAATGTAAAGCAACCAATTATATATAACTAAACATGGCATCGTAAGTAAGTATATGAAAGAAGAATCATACGTTAAAAGCATCCAAATCGTGCTTGGCGGCATTAATCTCAGAGCTAGGCAACTTCGCTGATTTGAACTGCATTCGAAACAACTCGATCCAGTACAACAGATTGTCCGCTTCCCACATGCACGCACTCACCTAGCAACAACAACAACTACAACTACTATAGCTACTACAACAACCACCATACTACAGCAAAAAGTACTACTACAACATTAGAAGTAATAGTACAGTGGATGTGATCTAATACAACAGAATGTACAGCTCCCACATGCATGCACTCACCTAAAAACAACAACAACTACTACAACAACTACAACAACTACTGCTAAAACAGTAGTGGTTGTAGTAGTAATGGTGGTACTAATGGTGGTGGTGGTGGTGGTAATGGTGTGGTGGTGGTGGTAGTAGTAGTAGTAGTAGTAGCAGCAGTAGCAGTAGCAGTAGCAGTAGCAGCAGCAGCAGCAGTAGCAGTAGCAGCAGTAGTAGTAGCAGTAGTAGTAGCAGTGGTGATATTCTTAATTATAGTGGTAACAACTGCAATCAGGGATATTATATTGTCTTCAGACGTCTACATCTTGACCGTGGTACACTGTATAACCATGAAGTTTCATCATCCCAAGTTATGATCAACTACAACTAAACCTACAACAACAACAAGAACGACAACAACAACAACTACTACTACTACTACAACTATCACTACTACTACTACAGTACTACTAATACTTATATGTCTGAGCTGATTGCATAAGTTGTAAGTGCATCTGTACTGAGTGATGTAGTGAAGTCATTCAAACAACAACTACCACTATTACTACTACTACTACTACTAGTACAACTACTACAACTATAACTATAACTACTACGACAACTACTCACGTGTCCGAGCTGGTCACGTAGTAGAGTGTAGTTGTACTGAGTGACATAGTGCAGTCGGTCAAACAAGTCCAAGACATGACGAATTTTAGAAGTCAGCGCCGAATCGATGGAGACTTTGTTGTTTGACTTCAGCGAGTCCAGCACCAAACGACGACTCGTCCCCAACTTCTGTATCAGCTGCAACAACAACAACAACAACAGTCGTTTCGTGCAAGTTCGCTTCATGCCGTGGCGACGGCCATGTCAAGTCTTGACCGTCGCCGACTTACGTTGTCAAGTAAGGCACAGCCGCCAGAGGTGAGTCGGTCAACCGCGGCATGCTGTCATGATGCAAAAAAGTAGGCAAGCCTTGCAAGTGACGCAACAGTGAGTGCGTAGTACAGGACAGAAACCAGGCTTCAGTCCACACTACGACGGTCTCATCACTACTTGCTCATCGGCAATGCCCACCAGCGAAGATTGTCGCTATCACTTGCACCGTCTTCAGCAGTCGAACGACTGTTCAGCCGCGCTGGGCTCATTGCTAGGCCTACTTCACATCAAAGTACTTTCAAGAAACTGCTGATGTTAAGAACAAACCAGTATCAATGAGCGACAGTGCTGCGAATTTGGGATGAGTGAAACATCGAAATGATTTTGATGATTTTAATGATTTCAATTCATTTGGAAAATGATTTGATTTGAAATCATTTTGAAAATGGCAATTTTGATTTTGATTTCAAATCAGTTTTCAAAGCATGATTTTGATTTTGATTTTGATTTGAAATCATTTCGAAAATGATTTTACCCAACACTGCTAAAAGGCTAAAGGTTGTGTATAACTCTTTATGGGAAACCCAACTCAGAGCTACGGAGCTTTACCTGCCATATTGGTTCACACAGTATCACCTGCCACCCGACACAGGTGAACGTGCCCCACTATAACCCCAGCCCAGACAGTCTGATACTCAATTTACCCACCCCAGAAGGATGGAAAGCTGAGTTAACCTTGGTGTTGGTTATATACGTACCAAGACATTTACCCCTGTACAGTCACACATACAAGTACTACCAACTTGATAGCAACTCAACCAAAAGTCAAACCCATGACCTCTTGATCATGAGTCCAATGCTCAATCGCTAAGCCACCAAATCACCTAAACCCTAACCCAACCTTTGACCTTTCAGCCAAAAACTAACCGTACACCGGTTACTCCTGTCCCAGGAAACGTTCACACTGATTTTGGTTTATCTGGGCCCTTTTGCTTCAAGACAGGAGTTCGGAGGAGACAGAATAACAATGAGGCCCATTAGAACAGCTGCATAATGGAAAATGTATCCACAGCTATATAGTTAGTGCTAAATGACTAGAACGTGTGATGACAACTACAAAATACTGCTACTACTACTACTACTACTACTACTACCACTACTAATACTACTCCCTGTATCTGTTGCAGACAAGCTGTTATTAGACTTTCATCACTGCGGATAGAACCAAACTCAGACATCTGACAACAACTACACAACTACAAATGCTACTACTACTACTACTACTACAACCTGTATCTGTTGCAAACAAGCTGTAATAAGTCTTTCGTCGCCGCGAGTAGAACCAAGTTCGGAGATATCTGACATGCTGCGCTGTAGCAGTTGAATTAGCTCGTCAACTGCCTGGTCTGCCGATCCATAGGTCACCATTTGAGAGAACAGCTGACGCTATGCACACAACAACTACTACAGATACTACTACAACTACTAATGCAACTATTATTACAACAACTGCTAAGCACGACACAACTGAATTAACTCGTCAGCTGCCTGATATGCCACTCCAAATTTCACCATTTGAGAAAACAGCTGATGCTACAAATGCACACAACAACTACAAATTACTACTACAACTATACAAAAAGCTATACATAAACCTGCAATATTTCAGTTAACTACTACAGCTATTTAGAAAGTCAACCGTTGAAAAAAAATAACAAACACTGAAACTGAAACACGCATTTATAAATGTCAAAAGTTTTTTGTTCTCTTTGGCCGCAAGAAAAGTAATAGCTAAACGATACGCGGAAGTCAAGTATCACTATTCTTCAGACCAATGCCATTTGCGATCTGACTTTTTTCGTGGATTCTGGCTATGTTGTGGCATCATGTAAAATTTGTAGGAATTTTTCTGGGTTTTCTGGCAATTTGTAATCTGGGTTTTTTTTCTTACTTTGTTCCAGCATCATCTAGGTTTTCCTGAAAATTTTTTCCAAGTTTTTTGTGGCAGTTTTTCCTGGTAAATTCTCGCTTACTATGTTCCAGAATAATTTATGGGTTTTTCTGGAGATTTGTTTCCAGGTTTTTCTGGCTGTTTTTGTGACCTGGGTTTATTACTAGTAGCGGCTGTTGTTGTTTGTGTGTAGTAATCACCTCAGAGCTAAACGATTTGTGAAAGTCAAATATCACCGTTCCGTGGACCAATGCCCACTGCAATCTGGGTATTTTTCTGGCAGATTCTGGCATTTTTTTGGCATTGTCTAGGTTTTTCTGGAGATTTTTTTCTCCGGATTTTTCTGGGTTTTTTTCAGCTAGTTGAATCTGTCAGTAAGCTGCAGTAAAAACTTGCTGACGCTACCACTTAACTCCTATTACTATTGCTGTTGTTGCTTCTAGTAGTTGTTGTAGTAGTTACCTCTCTGTCGGAGGTGTCAGCAACCAGTTGGTTGAATCTGTCGGCAAGTTGAAGCACAGACTTGCTGATGTTGTCGGCTACGTTTGAGCGTCGCAGCAACTCAGCAAAATGCTTCAGTCGAGATATGTCAGTGTTGTGAGCACACAGCTGTACTACAAACGACTACAACACACCGAAACCGACAGTAGTAGTAGACCGTAGTAGTAGTATTAGTAGTAAGATAAAGGTAAAGGTGCCATACCCCACTGGGGCAGAGGCAGGGTGCTCATCTGCCATACGTTGGCCATTGAGCCCGTAAGTGGATAGACCACCGAGTCCGTGACACATGGACAGTGCAACGCCAGACCTACGGTTACCTTCCAAGCCACAGAGCATCACCGTCCTTTAACTGGTACCAAATTATACTGCTTGGTGAACAGAGGCGCATGTGTATAAACAACTTGCCCAAGGTCATTACCTGACACTGCACCAGCCCTGAGTCAAAACTGCAACCTCAGGATTACAAATTCAGCAAACTACCACTACACCATCAAGCCGCAGTAGTAGTAGTAGTAGTAGTAGTAGAAGTAGTAGTAGTAGTCTCAGACAAGACACTGATATAAGCACACATCAGCTGAGCCATAAACAATTAGAAACAGATAAACAGATACAAAGACGGACAGAAACAGACAAAACTGATGCCCCTGCAACACAAAAAAAACAAAAAAGAAAACATCAGCATACCAAACTACTTGTACCAGATGACTAGCTGAGCTAAAGATCATAAGAATTAGTCAGTTAGTTTAAGGGCAACGTGTATGTGAGAGACCTACGCTATTTGTGTGCATCCTGTAGTTCACTGCAAATTGCACTTCACTTGCTGACCAAACAAAGATCCATACAGCGTAAATAATTAAGCAAACAAAAAATTCATCCTAAAAGAAAATTTTTTAAAATGATCGTGAAATTCACTATTTTGCATGAAAAGCAAACATTCACAATTTTGGAGACAAAATTATTTGAACAAAAAATTGAACTGTGGATGAAATTTTAAAGTGACAAACTTCCATATTTTCGGGTCTCAAGCAATCCTAAACAGGGCTTTATAATAATGATACCTTGATGCCGTCAAGACGCATAGAGACGGACTGCGGATCAACAAGAAGTTTCATCATCTGCCGCAAATCCTCTTCAGCTCGAGACAACCAGCCACAAGCAGCCTAACAAACACAGGCGGATTGAAATTTTGCATTCCACACTACCACCAAAACTACAAGCCAACTAACAAACAGAGAAAGGAAGCGAATTGAAACTATGCATTCCACACCATCACCACTAACAGACACAGCAAGTGGATTGAAACTTTGCATTCTGCAGTACCACCACAAATGGACATAGGCGGATTGCACTTTGTATTCCACACCACCCTAACTAACAGTCACTGGCAGATTAAAATTTTGCATTCCACACCAAAGCGCCACGAACACATTTCCGATAATGTGAGTCCGCCTATTCCTACACATATCTCCGCAGCGTGGTCTGTCTGTTTGTCTGTCTGTCGTCTGTCACATTCATGCACCCTGCTTAAATGGTTCAATAGATTAAAATGCCATTTCGCAGACACACTTGTAAAGTCCAATGATACATTGTGTTAAATGGGGGAAACTGATCCTGCAGGGGAAAAGAACATTTAGGGGTTGAAACCCCAGCGAAAACATGCAATGCAAATTACAGCCAAACCGTTGAACCTAAACCACCTGGTAAATAAAAGTGATTCAACTTTCTGGCAATTATTTTCGTTCTTGTTTGTTTAGTCAGTGACGACACACTGAGCGGCCATCCACTTTCGAGCTGAGCGGTTATTCATGCCCTGTGGAACGTTCACACCAACTCTGATTTTTTGCACTTTTTACACGCAACAGCAGCTACTGCTGTAGTGCGTCTTAGCCATCACAATTCTGTCTGTCCGTCTGTCTGTCACATGGGTGGATCAGTCAAGCTAGGATCATCAAATCTTCACCGTCAGATGCCTGGAAAACTCTAGTTTCAGGAACCGTAAACCTTTTCAATAAATTCGAAAGGGATCACCCCGAACGAAACCACTAAATGAGAGAGGGTAGGAAAAATTTGCGATTTTTAGCCGATATGGTGTTGGCAGAGCGAGACAGGTCATGCCCTCTGGTAAGTACAAGTAAACAAGAAAATTGAGCTAATGCTCACGAGATGCACGAAAGTCTATAGCAGCTCCGTTTTAGTAGTCTAGCTAAAAAATGGGGTGTTCATGCTAAGTTATTATACAATTACCAAATTCTCTATCTGGATTACATAACGATAGTTGCGTGGCGCCACCTTGTGAATGATATAGACTTGTGTCGCAGCCCAAAATCGCCAAAAAATCCATAACAACCCCTATATTGGCGTTCAAGGTCATTCAAGGTCACTGAATTCAGTGGCAATCGACAGCCAGTGTACGACTTCCTATTAGTGATTAATAGTAACCTAGGCCCTATAAAGCACCGTTATTGAGATACAGCAACTTATTGGCCAAAAATCGCAAATTTTGCCACCTCCTCTCATTTAGCGCCCTCGTTCGGGGTGACCCCCTTCGAATTTATGAAAAAGCTTTATGGTTCCTGAAACTAGAGTCTTCCAGGCAGCCGATGGTAAAGATTTGGTGATCCCAGCTTGCACCGTTTTTGACTGATCCACCCGTGTGACAGACAGACGAACGGACAGACAGAATTGCGATGGCTAAGACCTGCTGAAAGCAGTAGCTGCTTTCGCGCGAAAACACTATAGATATTTATTTATTAATTATTTATTTTTTAATTTATTAATTAGCCGCAAATCATCTGGAGCTTTCTGATGACAATAAAAAAACATCGTTGCCATATTACCATATTTTATATTATATTTTATGAGCAAATTTAAATTCTGTTTTACTGGGCTTTCAAACATGCACCGCTGTTGTGCGTTAGCTCAGCTTTTCTTGTTTGTTTTCCAGTTAAAAAGTTCACACAAACAGATGGATGAAATAACGGAATGATTAATTAATTAACTTATAGCATTTTAAACTGACAAAGCATCTCACAGTTCCCTGCTGATAACATTTGCGACTTCTACTCAATGCCTTACTTTGTCAATTTGACATGCGACAAATCCTGACATTTCCAGCTTTTCCAGAAACACAGAAAATCCAGTTAAATTTTGCGCTCTGCTTAACTCAAATTTCAGAGCTTGAGCAATGAACAGCAATGAAATCAACTGCAACCACTACAACAACTACTATAGACCTGGTAGCACTCATAATAGTGTTCGTGCTGCGTCAGGTCGTTGTGTAGTTCTGATCGTTTTCTAACCACCACTACTACTACTACAACTACAACTACTACTATTACTACAACTAAAACAACAACTACAAACCTAGTAGCATTTGCAGTAGTGCTCATGCTGCATCGGATAATTGTGTAATTCAGGTCGTTTTCTAACCACTACTTCCACTACTAAAACAACAACAACAATTACTACTATTACTACTAATACTACTACTACTACTACTACTACAACTAAAACTACAACAACTAGTACAACTACTACTCAGACCTGGTAGCACTCGTAGTAGTGGTCGTGCTGCGTCAGGTCGTTGTGTAATTCTGCTCGTTTTCGGGCGTAGTCATCACTGACTTCAGTGGCTAGAGTCTGAAGGTCTTTGATCTGGCGATGCAGACCAATGCGAGCCACTTCACTGCAGATCGGGGACTTTTCCAGCTTTTCCGACACATCCATGCAGTCTGCTACCAGAGTTTTGGCCTTCTCCAAGTCCTGGCAACAAGCCTGGTGACACGACAACCACTACAAATACTACTAGTACAACAACTACAACAACAACAACAACAACTACTACTACTACTACTACTACACTTCGCTGAAAACCGGGGATTTTTTCAGCCTTTCCGCTACATCCACACAGTCTGACACTAGAGTCTTGGCCTTCTCCGGGTCCTGACTCCACACCTGGCAACACGACAACTACTGCACATACTACTACAACTACTGCACTATTGCTACAGACTGGAGACTTCTCCAGTCTATCTGCCACGTCCATGCGGTCCAATACCATAGCTCCCAGCTATGTGCCTGTTACTGCTGCCTTGGCATATGTTCAGTTGTTCACGCCAATTTTAGATGTTCTGTGTTTTTTTGTTTTCGAGTTAAAGCCCTAGTGATACAGGCGGACAGACAGACAAGCAAGGCACACGTTGTGGCCAATTAAAACAGCCAGCTGTATTATATGAACAAGAATCACATAATGAGCCAGATAAAGTGAGTGCATCATTCCGCAATGTTCCAAGGCACGTAAGACAAAGTCACAGTCACATTCTTTTTACATTTCACTAACTATACTCTTCC
>Ga0209367_1002719_pt1 | contig 23600 bp, 15 predicted proteins | sample WorMetLIZISLAND2_FD_187412 | JGI IMG/M metagenome (GOLD analysis project Ga0209367, IMG submission 187412) | Marine gutless worms symbiont microbial communities from Max Planck institute for Marine Microbiology, Germany - Olavius geniculatus... ... | reverse complement strand
GCTTAAAACCACGTATAACTTGTACTATTTGCTAAAAACTGAGACACAGTAAAACAACAACTGCAGCCACAAGCGGCGCACATGAGTAGCCTATCTATGCCGCAATTTGGTGGATTTGTGTAGCTTATTAGTTATTTTTTTAACTTGTAGGTTTATCCGAAACTATTATCACGTTAATGTCAGCATCGTAATTAGCACCATAATGGGTTAAAAATGTTGGGGCAGGAAGTTGCAATTTTTCGACAAAAATTAAACAGCTGAAAATTTCCGATAGAGGATATTGTGAGTGCTTGAAGTTTCAATTTCGCCAGCAAATCTTCCCAAAGACGGAGATATCAGTCGCAGATTTTGTATTTTCAGACAAAAATTTTCGAACAAAAACCAAATTTTCTGGCATGCTAAAATTTATGCAGGGGAGGGGGGCAAACGCCTCCCCTGCATCCTGCATGCCAGGTCGCGTCGCTGCTAGTCATAAGCATGAACGGCAGTGTTATCGATAGGTTAGTGTGTTGCAGCGGCTGGAGGGTGATTACAGCGATGTGGATGGCTTCATTCTTGTCTACTCGGTGACTGACCGCAAGTCGTACGACTACGTCTGCAGCATGCTGTCCAACCTCCAGCGCCAGGACAGATACTCGTCCATGGCCGTCATAATGGCTGCCAACAAGACCGATCTCGTACGCAAGAGACAGGTCCCTGACCGAGGTATGCGCACAACCAACCACTAAGGTCAACTCAGCCTCCCATCCCTTCGAGCTACATAAACCGAGCACCGGCCTGTCTGGTTGTTGTGGTTAAAGCGTGGCGCTTTCATCTGTGCCTGTGATGACAAGTGACGGACACTCCGTAGCCCTAAGAAACGTTCCAAGCTATACCACTTGTTCATAGCATCGCTTAAATAATTTTTTCTCACAGAACCAGTATGGTTACAGTGGCAGTAAGTTGTAGAGGCTATAGAACGAGTACAAAACGCCGCAGGCATCAATGGATCAAGTGCATGGTAGGTAAACTGTTAAACACGAATTTGGAAGTACGGGCTGCTGGATGTTGCGCCGGTAAATAGGCATATATTCAGTCCACTGACAGCAGTCTCAAACAGCAATCATCGAGTCGGGCATTGATTGAGTTTCAAACCAAAACTGCGACTCGGTGATGATAAGCCCATCAAGTCACTCGCCTGTTAGTCGAAACCCGAAGTTCAACTTGATGATTTTAAACCGTCACTCAGAGCGATGTCCTGCAGAATGTATTATGTGTACCAGTAGGCCTAAAGGGTGCAGCAAAAAGTATCCCTTAAAGTTGTCTGCCACTTTCTGAGCAACCGTATGGAATTTTTCGCACAATTCTACACAGTTATTACCTGTTCTGACCTACATAAAAAGCCAAGCAGCATTTGATATTCTATTACTGTTATGAAATTGCAGCGACTTGTTGTTGCTGCGAGTTTAGAAGCGAAAGAGATGTGCAGTCGGCGAGCGTGCAAGTTCATCAGCATCTCAGCAATTCTCAACCACCGCGTTGACGAGCTGCTGGTCGGCACCGTCTGTCAGATACGACTTCATCGGTCCTCGATGGCGCAGGCGGCGGCAGCAGTCGCAGCACAGCAGGCCAGTGCGCAGGAATCCAGTGCTGCAACCGGAGGGCCAGCGGGCTGGCTCCAGAGACTGCTTCTCAGGCGACATAAGGACTCGCCGAGACCCTGTGAAAACCTTCTCATCTTGTGACACATTCATCTGCATGTATATACTGTATATCCCTGCGGTGTCTCTGTACTCGACACAGTGTGCGCGCGATTACAGTTTATATAGCACGGCGCACGTTAATGGCCCAGTGCCGACACATTAAGCGGCCGTCCAGTTAGAGCTGCGCACAAATTAGGCCAGTACTGGGTAACGCTCTCACAGACTTTGGTTTTCTGCACCTTTTATTTTGGAGTTAGAAGTACAGGACCAAAGACGTTACAAAACACAGATCGTCTAGAATGTCAGACAGTGAAGACTCGTAATGCGGCCTATTAGAACGACTGCATAATAATTACCACGAATTGCGTACTGCTGACGTTTAGTGCCATAGAAAAAATTTATGTCGCGTTCACATCAACAGTTTTTTAATGTCTGTCTTTTAAAATGTGAAACTTAACATATATGCATTATATTATTATATTATATTAGCCTATATCACTGATAATTGTCATCTGTTTTATTTCTCACTGTCATTATAGTTTATGAATTTAAAAAAAAAATGGATCCAGATCACATCACGACCCACATCACTGGAGCCGCATATCCTTCATTATTTGACCACGTGCGCTATATGTCACCACCAATAGGCCGCATTTCGGGTCACCGTCAATATTGGCTAGTAACAGATATTCTGCACAGGCAGACAGAGAGACAGAAGATACATGAATGGCAACAATGCTTAATGTGTACGTAGCCTACGTGTCGTATATACAGGGTGGGCCAAAAAATGGCACCATTTATTGTACGCCTCATAACTTCACCAAATATTAACCGATTTTCAAAATTCTTTCACTATCAGAATCAGAAGACAATTTGCAACTAGAAAAGCACTCGGAGAGTGCAGACCTCCGCCAAGCATATTGATTTGACACAACATTGTAGTCCTGTTTAAAGCAATGTTAACAAAAATTTCAAAATTTCGAACATTTCCGGATCACCCCCAAAACTGAATCACACGTAGTTTTTGCCATTCCTGACATTTCCTGAAAATTTCAGAAAGATCCTTTCATAACTTTTAGAGTTATCTTGCTAACACACAGATAAACAAACTCTGGCAAAAACATAACCTCCTTCGCGGAGGTAATGTTTATAGTAACATTTTTATTGCAAATTGTCTCCTGATTCTGACAGTGAAAAAAATTTAAAATTGGTTAATATTTGGCGAAGTTATGAGGTGTACAAAAAATGGTGCCATTTTTGGCCCACCCTGTACATTACCCATTAAAGTTGTAGACATAACTTGTTGGAAGTGGCAAACAGTTTAAACATGAGCTTACTCAGTTGGCTAAACGAATAAGAACAGCAATGATTAATATCGTTTATTCATCACAATAAGAAACAAACAGCAATAAACAGACAACAGAATTAGGCGTAAAAAATTAGTCAGGAAATTCCCACGGCCTTCTAGCAAAACATTGTTAAGTTTTCGACCCTAACAGAAACTAATGGTGAAGAATTAGGAAGGCCTAGTTTAATCTTCATTATCAGTCAGAAATAATACAGTTTAAAGGACATCATAGGCCCTATCACTGGCAAAATCGTGTTCAGAATGCCACACATACTATTGCCATGTTAGATCACAGATCTTGCCTATACGTCTGTCTCTCTTTCCCGTATGAGCTCCTAACTGGAAATTGGTGTGAACGTTCCCCAGAACACGAGCAACCAGTAAACCAATTTTCAGCGCAAAAGGTCAAAGGTCAAAGGTCAGGTCTATGATTAGAGTTGAATAGTGCAGTGTAGAGCTAGGTGGTCGACCGCACAATATGTTGGCACTGGCCCGACATTTTCGCTTGCTTCTTGACAATCATCAGCAGTTTGCAATATGTGCAAGCAGTAAGCTGCTATTGCAGACTTTGTTTTACTGTATGCTGCTAAATCAAACAATCACATAATAATAATAATAATAATCACAATCATGAATGTTATAGTGCCGTGCAAGTCTACAGCAGTCCAGCACAATATGTACAGTTGTGAAAACAGATAAGTCTTAAGAGCTTTGCACATAACATAGAAATCAGACAATAAATCTTTATAGGAAAACAAACAACAAACCCAAAAGTTGCCAACCTATCAATGGGCAAATATACATGTAGGACAGGTCTATAGATCATATCAGCAGGACGTCAAACTATCGAGCTATCCATGCATATGTAACATTAATCATTTCACAACAAAACAACTCCAATACCCATACAGACACAGCAAGATGCAGCAGTTCTGTCCACCAATGCAAGGGCCTATTTAGAAACGTCAAACGAGGGGACAGGTGTAACTACAGCAGAAACAGTTTTACATTAGGCCTGGCAAATTCCCTTATTCATTTTTCACTCTTTCAAAGGGGAAGCAAAGTACAAGAACCCTTCTCCTATATACATCCATGCATACATGAGTTCATTTGAGCACAAACTATGTACCAGTGCAGTGACAGCATCAGCATGTTGTAAAACTAGGGACGAACAATGTAGCTCCCAATACCAGGGTGTCTGCTCCGAAAGCATGGCCAAAGACCAACAAACAGTTACCAAGTTACAATGCTCACACTAGACTACGGGCAATATCACAACTTACGAGACATTATCTTACACTTGTTCTACAGAAATGTGAAATAAAATGGCATAAATGGTGAATAAGTAAGTCAATGTCAATAAAGGTGTTGACAGCAGTAAAACTTTTTGTCATTATCAATGTATTAACTAATGGAACATCATGATCATCATCAAACATCAACAGTAACTGCAATCACTAGCTTACTCGGACTCTGTTCATAGCCTTCAAGTCCATCCATATTGAAAAATCATGTTCAGAAGAAAAAATACCACCCTGTGTAATGCCTATACGAGACTTTAACAAACGTAAACTTGTGCATCTTTTTACTATTAGAACATTTTTCTGCAAAAAAGTTATTTTAAAGTTTGGACCCACTGTGTGAGCTTACAGCGCTGCACTAGACTTTCTGCATTAAACTCTCAGCGTTGATTAATGGTGGGGTCAGATGAAAAAAATCAGAAGTTTGGAACAGCGTGTACAGAAAGATAAAGAAAAGGGATAGCACGAGGGAACATAACTGGAATGGAGGGAAGAGAAACGATAGATAATAAAATGCTGCTGTTGGCATATGCCAACAATGACTGCAGTCACTGTATCAAGTAATATAAACATCATAATACATAATACTAAATTATTAATAACTGCCATGATGATGACGATGATGATCACAATGATAACAACCTGGCTGACAGACAAACACTGTATGAGTAAAGCATAACTAAACTAGCCACAGTCTCTCGCTATGATCAGTTTACCATCAACAATATACAGGCTGGTAGGCACAAGTACACATGCAAAATAAACTGAGCCAAACAACTGAGGAAAAATCAGGGGCGACTATGATTTGGTGAATTTCTGCTACTTGACAACATTCTCAATCACGTTCCATTGCACATAGGCTGCTTTGATTCTTTAAATTCCTGCTGTTCGACAACATCATGTTCCATCGTGTAGGTGCTAGGATTCCTTGAATTTTTGCTTCTTGACAACGTTCTCGATCATGTTCCATTCCTCAGTTGACACTTTCTCGAGTTCGTTAAATTCGCCGGCCATGTAGTTATACTCACCTCCATCAAACTGCACCACCTGCATGCAGACATGACATTTATCACCATTGTCAGCTGCAGCAGCAGTAGAATCGTCATCAGGTCAGATCAGACAGTTGATGACATTCAACCAACGAAATGTTTGCAGTAAACTGACTGCTTGGTTCAAATGGTATCCACCACCACCACCCACGCTGATACTGATGATGGAGGGGTCTGTCTAAACACCACAGACCAATCAATGATCACCGCAGATCATCACCACAGATCATCTGAGATGGCAGATATTGTTCAGGTTTGTAAATTTCGGATCAATGTATGGCACCATAGATCACCCAGATCCTAACCCTAACCCTAACTTTAATTCTAACCTTAACCCTACCCCTAATCCTACACCTAACTCTGACCCTAACTCTGCGATGCCATATATCGACGTGAAATTCAAAAACTAAAAAATTTCTGCTATCAGCTGATCTGTGATAATCTGTGGTTGATCTGCAAGTTGATTTGCAGTGTTTAGACAAACTGATGATGGAGAGTTGTTGATGAGAACATGAAATGTCTATTTCTATAAAAATAACAGACGAACATAGAAAGAAAAAGAATAAAACAGACAAAGACAGACGCACAGACCGATCCAGTAATCCGGCTACAGAGTAGTCAGCTAGTCGCAGAGAAGATAGCAGGCTAAAGGGGATGTCAGATGAACGACAAAATCGGCCGATTTTATCGACCGACAAAATCGCCCTACAAAAATCTGTCGTGTGTCATGCAAAAATTGCCGATTTTGTCGACCGTTTGTCGGCCAATATAGAGCATGTTCTATCTTCAATGATTTTGTCAGCCGACTTTTTGTATATCAGACAACAAATTTTGTTTATGTTGCCATGGCGATTGTTTACAATGGAAAATGAATATTTATTTTAGTTATTTATTGTGTTTGTTATTATTTTCGTGCATTAGATGCAGAAAAAAGTGATGCAAGTATTATTTTGCAATCTCCATTCGACTGTTGTGCTAGCTGATATCGTATGAAGTAGCAGACAAAAATATCGGCCGTGTGTCATGTTTCACCGATTTTGTCGGCCGATTTTGTCAGGCAACTAAACCACACCCACAAAAGTCGGCTGACTTTGTCATTTGTCTGACATCCCCTTAAGTTACTGAACTCAGATACTTCACTTTTACCAAGACAGACACAGAGACAGACATACAGGCAGACAAACAGGGAGACAGAGAGAAAGACAAACAGACATAAACAGACATACAGAGTTGGCCAAGAGCCAACTTCACAATGGATCCACAACACCTCTGAGTTTCCTGAAACAGACTGGGGTGGTGACCCACTCCCCTTAACCGGAAATGAGAGAGAGAAAGAGACAGATGCAGTCAGACCGATCCAGTCATCCAGTTGGAGTAGTCGCTGACAAGGTAGCAGGCCAAGTTGCTAAACTCGGCTATTTCACCGAGACGACCTGTCGGTATACGTGACTTGACGGCATTACGAAATGTGCCATTGGGATCAAGACGAGTGAATGCTCCCTAGAACCAACATAAAACACACACACACACACACACACATAGGCATACAAACACATACAGACTGACACAGCAAGCACTATGTGTCATCACATATCACCTGACTTCTGCCAGCTCGGTAACCAGTTAGAGCCCCAAGTCATAGCCGATAGCTGAAATCACTGCCAAATTTTTTGCACCAAAAATTCACCAAAAAATTACGGCTGACTAAATCCTCAGCAGAATTCTGTCAACCAAAAATAAGGGTATACACATTTTTTCTTCCCCATCACACCCAGAAACTGCAAAATAAAAAAATAGCACTTGTGTTTGTGAGTCGATAACAGTTTTAACATTCAAACATTTGACACCTTGTTTGAACAGTTTGCTGCATGCTTTTTGAGCAGAATTACTGATGGCAATTCTATGCCAGCTGTTAGTGACTGGATTACACAATTGACGAAAAACAGCCAGCCAGCAGCCCAATTTTAGCTTTACCTTTTACATTTACTGCAATAATTTCTCTGATCCATGTATCAGCCAAAAATGTTGGCATTCAGCCAAATATTAGCTGTATTTTTGACTGATCACAATAATTCGGCTAATCCAAATATTAGTCAAAGATTCTTTCCATACAAATGAATTTTTAAAAAGTTGGATTTAGAGTCAAAAGCCAGTGTTGCACAAATTTTTGCCCATGATGTACAACAGAAAATTACAAAAAAATAGAAAACTTAATTTCTGTTTTGCAGTTACAAGTGAAAATAATAGTCAAAATTTTTATGTCCGTATGTCTGCATTTATCCCATGTAAATTGAAGCTTTGTTTCTTGAAATATTCTTCTGCTGATAAAAACTTGATCATCATGCTGAACTGACCTGCATTGGCTTCAAGACCACACTGAATGGCCCTAGCTAAAAAAAACGTTTACGTAATTTATAACTGAGATTGCAGTTGTAAAGATACAAACTTGATGAAATGTTCTATTGAAACATCCCCACACCCAGCAGGCTGTGTGAGCGAAACGTAAGGGTTAAACAAAAGGTGAGATAGATGGATGGCAGAGGTACCTCAGTGAAGATAGGACCAGGAGCAATACAGTTGAACCTCAGGCCATGAACACTCCACTCTGACGACAATGACCTACCCAGACACAGAGTGAGTCAGTGAGTGAGTGATTAGTTAGATACAGACAGAGAGAGATGACAGTCATAACTGCAGCAGCAGCAACAGTTTGGAGAAAAACACATGACAGCATCAATTTTATTAATATTCAGAGTGCATCACTGAAAATATAAAAATATGCAACACAGCAAATTCGATCTTATGTGCTAGGAATCCCAGTCTCTAGAAGCTAACAAATTGTTTAGTGAGTACGATACGATACAATAAAATTTAAACTGAAGAATACCCACAGCACTGCAGTCACTTTTCAGTGAGCTGCGGGAAAGAAGCGGAAAACAGACAAGTCTTGAATTTAGTCTTAAACGTTCGCAGACACTGCGGATATGCCACTTCTGATGGCAGACAGTTCGCTAGATGACAGTGTCCACTATGCACTGAGCCAGTAATGGTTTATAAGACTTCCTTGCAACATACCAGTACACTCATCTGCCAGGCTTACTTTCCTCTTATCAATAAACACCAGTTAGTCACAAACAATGCAGGTTAAAAACTACAGAACTTTCCAACTACATCAAATACAACACATCCCACCACAATATCAGTAACAACTTTTCCACTAATGCTAATACAGAGCTGATGCTCACTGCATTCCACTGACCATGCAAGTAAACCAATGCAGAAAGACTGCGCCGAGCAACATACTGAACACCGACAGACTTAATGACAGACTGATTGACAGAATACTGATAGGGTACTGTACTTAGTGAATGCCTCAACACCGGCTTTAGCACAAGCACTGGGCACGACGTAACCCGAGCCAGAACGAGCATATGTTGTTGACACGTTCAGAAATACACCGTCTACCACACACGAATGACATACATATGCTGACACTGGGTGAAACCTGCAGCACATTTCACACTATGTAAAACACTAAAAGAAAATTGAAATTAGTAAATATTTGACAGAGTTATAATGTATGTGTATTATATGTTACATATATTATATAACAGTATTATATAACACAGCAAGAGAAACATGTAAGACAGAAAGAGCGTACTGTCCAGCACTAATGAAAACTACTACTACTGACACTATTACTACAACAACTTTACTACCACTATTACACTGTGTCTCAAAAAACATCCCGACATTTTCCATTCTAACTTGAACAAAAATTATCAGAATTTCATAATTTTAGGTGTGCATATTCCTGACACAACTTTTCACCAAATGACCATTCAATTTCCCACCTCACCCAATGTCTGCTTCTGCACTACCCTGCGAAAAAAAGAAAACTAAATATGCATTGACATATACAAAGAACGTGGAAAAACATCCCTGACATTACTGATTGTAACTTGAAGAATATTACCAGATTTCAATATTTTGGCACAAATATTTCTGACACAACTGACTATTAAACGACTGTTTAAGTTCCCACCTCACCCAATGTTTGCACCTGCACTACCTGGGGAAAGCTGCCCAAGTACAAGCAAATACGTGTTGAAATGAATGAAAAAACGTTGATTCAATCCATCTAGCCAGATCTGTGGCCCTAACAGCCAGTTGAGTACAAAGTCTGATTGTCATGCAGCAGTGTGTCTAACAGATGATGTTCAGAAATGTTCATGAATTCAAAAAGCAACTGATGGTGAAGTATGGATTAGTCTGCAGCTGAGAACATTATCGATACCGTTGTCAATAAACGAAGGAAGCATCTCCATGCCTGTGTTCGCACAATGTGCCAACATTTTGAGCAATTTTATTGCAGGCAGTTTTAAAAATAAAACAATTGGATGAAGTGTCAGCCAAAGTGTCAAAAATGTGAACAAAACGTGTTTCTGTGCATTATTTAGATTAAGTAATAATGCCACTTTAGGTAAAAAAAAAGCAATATTTTGTTGGTTCTGCTTTCCCCACATAGTGCAGAAACAAAGTTTGGGTGTGGTAAGAAATTAAATTAAGAAATTAAATGGTCATTTGATGGCCAATTATCTCAGGAATATTCGTACCAAAAATTATTCAAATCTGATCATCCTTCTTCAAGATACAATCGAAAATGTTTAGGATGTTTTTTTGAGATAGAGTGTACATCGTGTCCCAGAAATGACAGTCAAAGTTGTTTTTGTCATAACTTTGTCAAATTTTTACTAAGTTTAATAATTTTTTGGCATGTTGATGGCTAAGACACTGAAATTATGTAAGGTGCACTCATTTTCCACCTCACCAAATTTATGTCATTGCACTACCATGTGAAACATAAATGCTCCAAATTGTTGCATAATGCTGAGTTTTTGTCTCAAGTAAACGCTATAACAAGTTAATTGGGCACAAAATACACTAAAATGTAAATTATGTAACAGAATTAAAAGTCTGTATAACAACTTGCTTGCATATTAGAATTTATGCCAAAGTGTGCTCCGCATACAAAGACCCAATGGCTTAGATGTAACGCCAACTTCTGATAGCAGAATCAACGATTGACTGATCAAATGCATTCACTCATAGATTAGACGTGCTTTACGCTCATCAGCCAGCTATTTTTTTGTCTGCTGTTTTCAGCATAAAATATTTAATATCTCAAAGTTATTAAACCACGCCACACCCTCTGTCAAATTGATGAAGCAAAAGTGAGCCATCTGATGCAAATAATCACCACGTAATGTAACAATTTGGAGCATCTGTGTTTCACATGGTAGTGTGTTGACATAAATTAGGTGAGGTAGTAAATGAGTGCACCGTACATAATAATATTGTCTTGGCCATCTTTATGCCAAAAATTATCAAAGTTGGTGGAAATTTGACAAAGTTATGCCAAAAAACCATTTTGACTATTTTTTTGAGACACGGTGTATAACTACAGCGACAGAAGACAGTATAGGAGAGAGCATACTGTATCCAGCAGCAATTAGTCGTTTGCCGACGTCCATAGTGACATTGACAGTTCCCATCAGAACTATATCAATGATTGTCCTCCAAGCATTTACCGACAGACGTTCCGTTGGACTGACAAAGTTACCGGCAGCATTGTTGATGACAATGGTGGGCAGCTGACCAAGCCTGTCAATGCACTCTGATACTGCATCACGCACTGCGTTGGGGTCACGAACATCACACTTCACCGCTAACACCTGCAACAACAACAACAGCTAAAACAACAACTGAAACAACAACAACTACTACTACTACTACTGCAACAACTACAACATGAACTACTACTAGAGCTACTACTACCGCTAGCACTGCAGCATTGTGGATGACAATGGTCAGCAGCTGACTGAGCCTATAAATGTACTCTGATACTACTACAACAACTACTACTAATGCTACTATCGCAACTGCTACAAAAGCACTACTGTAACAAAGTTATAAATGACAACATTTGATAGTATAGTGTAAGTTGAATGTACTGAGAGACAGACACAAAAAGAAAGTTTACAAAGTAGAACACAAACTAGTGCAGCTCGGCAATACCTTGCTGCCGGTTTTTGTTGACAGCTCATCGGCAGTCTTCTGTAATACATCTATGTTCCTGTCATCAGTAGCAACATTAGACAATAAACAATCAGTCTCTGTATGTTACCCATCTGCATAAAATATGGTCAATGTTTTCTTTGACGCTGCAACTGTAGCTCTGCATTCAGTGCTCATGCTTTTGAAGTAATTATTAGAGCTGTCAAATTGATGCATTAACGCATTAATAAATTAATGCGCATTGAAAAAATTAACGCATGTTAAAATAATTAACGCACATACGTGAATTTATATTAATTTACTAAATTCTGTGAAGCAAAAGTTTCAATATTCTGTTAAACTGTGGTTATTTGACAATCGGATGAATTCAAGTAACTAAACTGTAGTTTCCATTCTATCGCTACTGTAAATAAATAATTATTTTGATGACAAGCTATAGATTTCTATTTCAATATGATGGCAGTTATTGTTGATTATACATTTAAAATGTGTTTTTAACTTTTAACTTTCTATATTTTACAGGCAAGCCCCCAAATGTAGCGGGACCCCAGGTAACTTACCCCCCTACTCTCCCTCTCGACGGGCCTGGGTGCATTAATAGTACGTTAAAAAAATTAATGCAGTGCATTAATGCATTTAAAAAATTAACGCTTCAACAGCTCTAGTAATTATGAGTATAACTTGCATGCATTTGTGTCTTTTTTGTTTTCTATTTCTTCTGTACGTGATACATTTTGGTGAAAAAAGGTAACATACAATAATCACTAACTAACTAACTAACCCCGCCCTCGCCGGCTCAAAGTGCCATCAAGGGGATGAGCTCCCACGCAACGGGCCTAGTTCAGCTTCGCTGCCTAGTGCCTATGTGAAATCTTCTTCTTCTTCTTCTTAATGCCTGAAGCATCACACTTGACTCACATAACAGTAGTCAATTTTCACACTCACAGCTTATTCTGAATGTACGTACTGGTATGCACATTACAGTTGAGACTAACTAGTGACATAGGAATAATTGTAATAACCTGCTGGCGATCGTAACGTGAGCTCCAAGCTGTGCTAACATGCCTGCCATCCCAGCCCCCAGGCCTGTTCCTCCTCCTGTCACGAAAGCCACCTTGTCGTGAAATGTATCTTTGGGAAGCATCGGGATTTTCCGTGCCGGGAACATTTCCCAGCGCTTCACAGTACGCTGTGACGTTGACATTCGCTGCAGACGTAAAGTCTGACTGCATGATCCCTACACATGTCAAAAACACGTTAACAACACATTACATCTCAATGCTCACACAACCTACTGCTTGAGAAAAGTTATCACAGGATAAGACAGTCGTGGTAGATCCTACCCTGTGTGGCTAGCTTGACCACAGAATAAATCTGAGGTGCATTTCGCACTTTTTATTTCTCTGAGAATCTCACTTTTACGACTCAGTATTTCTCACTAGTTCTCACGAAAAGTGTGAAACGCACAAGTAAGAATTCTACGAGAATTCTTACATAGAATTTTGGATGACATAACTCACAAGCAAGTGGGCGGAGCTAGGACAACGTAGCAAAGGAAAATCTTGCTCATGATTTCTCAGAGAAGCTCAGAGAAAAGGAAGTGCGAAACGTGAATTCTAAGTTAGAATTTCTGAGATTCTCAGAGATTCTCAGAGAAAAAAGTGCGAAACGCGCCTCTGAAGAAACTCTTACGACAACTGAGAAATTAAGCAAACTAAAAGTACCTTATCTTTTCTAAAAAATTATGTCTTGAAAACAAACAAAACCATAATAAAATGTCTCTCAACAAACTGCAATTTTCATTAGTCACAATAAGTCTGACAAAAGTCGCAGCAAAAAACTATGCAAACACACTTTTGCGATTATAATGTCAAGGGCGAATTGATCTATACTGGCTCTGTTTTCTTCCGAGATCACGCCCATTTTTGATTAAACAGTTTTATGAGAGTTACCGCAACTACATCATCATATATTACTAAAAAATAAAATGCATTTTGGTAAAAGCTTCAAACTCTCTAAACTACAAAGAACATCATAAATGATAACCGCAGTTCTCCGACAAACTTTAGTTGCAAATCTTAGCAAAACTTCTTCCATCTTTGACGTCAAACTAAACTACAGAAATGACCGAAGCTACACGATTGGTGCATTGCATGGTGGGTCGTTTCCAACAATTAGCAGAACCTTTTACTTGCTTTGTTTACAAACAAAGAGGTAAACAATCGTGGGAAAACCGCAATGAACGTGGCTGATGTTACTGGGTAAATGCTGCGTTAGTTATAATTGGCGTTTTTGATATTAATAAGGCGGCCCGTTATCGGACTGCTGTAGGTCGGTGGGGTCGGTGGTGTCCGTTGAGACTTCAGTCATACCGTGTCATGATGATGATGAAGATTATGCCCTTCTCCTTTTGTGTAGCTCTTGTGCATTGGTGGAGCAAGTAAAGGCTCTGCAGAGTCCTGGTTCAGTAGCAAGTTAGAGGTGTCAAATTGACATGCCCAAAACTTGAAAGACGATATTTGAAGATTTGTGAGGGTAGCAAGCTCCAATTCTTTACTATCTTTGGGGACTGGGAAACAGTCTACGGCGTCAGCGGTGACCTGTCTAGCATCAGCAGACGACCTCTTGTCTAGGGAGCAGTGAAAGCTCTCGCGTGGGCCACAAACCCCAGCCACGAAGAGTTTTTTTGTGTTCTCAGGTAAACTCCTGCTGTCACCCTACTCGGGCTCACAGGATCTCATGGGCCCATTTTATTGAATACCTGAACCTCTGGTTCCATGCCAAAGCTTTTGTGTTATGTAGATGAATGTCTAACTATTGTCAAGATGTCTCAGTTGATTGCATCAGAAGACTATGGATCCTCTTCGGTGAAAAACCATTACATACTCACAGCTGATGGTGAAGTGCAGCTATCATCAGCAGCAGTGAAACAGTGGCGTTCGGTCTCACAGTTTTTCAGAGTAAGTCACTTTGTTTCATGTGTTGATGGTTGAGCATTGTTACGGCTTAGTCGTTCATAGTTTGTTAGGCACTATTGTTTTGGTTTTATTTTGTGCAGAAATACAGTTCAGTAGAAATCAAATATGGGCATTTTATTTGCGTTTTGTTTTGCAGATCAAACAAATCTGCTCTGATCTATTTATCTGTCTGTCTGTCTGTTTGTATGTATGCACATATGCATGTTTGTTTGTTTGTTTGTGATTCTAGTCTGCATTTTTGCCTCAAGGCTATCCTGACAGTGTTAGTCAGGACTATCTCCAGTACCAGCTCTGGGACACTCTTCAGGTACTTATTCTAAATATACATGTATGTCATTGTACAGATATTAGTTCTGGAGTAATTCAACTTTTTGTATTGACAGTATGATTATAGTTATCTTTGTGGTGGTACCATAATGGTTCAGTAGGAAGGCAGGCCTGTGAGGCCTAGGCCTGTGAGGCCTAGGCATGTGTTTACAGTAAGTCAAGCACATCTGTAAGTGCTTGTTCACATTCTGGTCAAGCTAGGTGAATCACATCGATAATTATAAGCCCACTGATATGTTGAATTAGACCTGCGATGCTGTGATCTGAGATATTGCCCACCCTTGGATTCACATTGTCATGAACCCACTGACACAGAAAACAGCTACAATGTAATAGTCACAAAAATTCTGCTAGCATTTTGCATTAGTACAAAATTAATGTAGCACAACACTTGATAGACCTGTAAGGACATCTTGTCATCTGTCCGCCTGTAGGCATTCTGCAGCAGTATAACAGGCAGTCTGGCCACCCAGGCACTGCTGCGTGGCTTTGGTGTGGGTGATGAATCAGCCACAGTGCTCAGTGCCACCATCACCTGGATACTCAAAGGTAGGTCAGCTAACTAGGTCAGAGGGTTATCATTAGGCCGGTGGGTCAGTGGTCATTGCACTGCCGTAGTGATTGCTGGATGTTAAGCTTGGCTACAACTGTATCACTTATCAGCTAACTAGGTCTGTGACCCAGTTTACATTTTGCCACTTACAGATGATGATGTGACCTAGGGCCCATCTCTGGTTCATGACCAATTAGTCAACCCAGCTTATTAATATTCATGTCTGTGCCAATGTGCTAGGTGACATACTATGTGATTAGCATTGTCCTATAGAAAACTTTTGGTTAGCTAACAAAATAATTAATTAAAGAATGAGAAACTAGTTTTCTCCTTATAATGCACAAACTTGACCTTTATTTATTCAGCCAGCTTTTACAGAATTACTTGAGATTAGGTGATTCCAGAACAGATCGGTTCACAGAAGTAAACTCTTGTGTTGTTTTGTGGCAGAATTTTTTTTACAAACCAGATAGATGTTGTTCCTGTCAGCGAACCAAATGCTGTGAGACACCAAAGGCAGAGATATGATATAGCATTCAATGACTGTTGAGTGTTCGTTGGTGAAAACTTGTTGACTGATTGTGTCTGTGTACAGATGGTACCGGGATGGTCGGTCGCATTTTGTTTGCCTGGATTCAAGGGTAACCTGCAGTCACATTACATTCCTGTCATTTTAGCTGCATTTGTCGTACTATAAGTGGAAATAATAAAAATACCAAAAATTAGCCAAAAATGAATTTTTGTGACACCTAAGACAAGTGATATGTTGTTATTAGCTAATTTATTATTTGTATTTAACAAATTACATTCATGCTGTTGCCTTAGGCATTATACATAGTGTCCAAAAACTATGCAATTTTTGGTCATAACATCGTCAAATGTTCAACCAACTTTGATAATTTTGGCACAGATATGGCACACAAAACAATTTTGCAGTTTTTAGGGTGGGACACGGTGTACATTTAGTTGATTTTATATTATATTTTTAATTTTGAAGTTTGAACATTCAGTTTACATTTTAGGTGTAAACTGAATGTTCGTTGTGTGTTTATGCCTGCAGCACTTATCTGGACTGTGACTGCAAAAGATGGAGGTAGGTTTGTTTGTTTTAGTAATGTATTTTAACTGTGTCACGAGGTCAGTGTGTTAGTAGGTCACAATATGACATGATGTTTGTATTATAGATGCTATAGCTGCTATGTGATCAGTCAGTGCTCATCTAACACGTCATCATCATTGTTTTTGTCATGGAAACTCATCATTGTCATGGCAGCTGTTGTCAAGGTCTTGGTCTCAAGGTGCCTCAAGGACAAAAAATAAAGTCGGTCTTGGTTTTGGTTGTGCACACCAATTTTTGTTAGCAGTTACTAATTAATGTATCAACAGCAGTTGACCGGTTTCATCAACTTGCATTGAGTTGCATAGAATGCATACATGTACTTTGTAGCACCTAACCATGTATTGTTCTTTGATGAAGATTCTTAACCAGTGAGCCACATTAATATGTTGAAATATATGATGCTGCATGAAATGTCATGGTTTTGGTCTTGAGACAAATGTCTTGTTGTTGGTTTTGAAAAAAAAGTTTTGTTTACTTCACCGCTTGTCACGCTAAGCTGCGTGACTATGGTGCATTGCTGAGGTAGCAAGAATTGCCAACAGAAAGACACAGTCATGAGCTTCTGATTCTCGCCAGTTGCGTGCCACAGTGCACTTCAGAGATGTCATTATTATTACTGTGGATCTGTGGCAGCAATGCAAGTAGCAGGTGATGATTTCTTATGCGTATTTAGTGTTGTCCAACAAAAGGCTGGACTTGAAAAATCTGGGCTTTCAAAAGAGTTTAACCCATTCGGTTTTTAGTGGTTAATGGGTTTTGGTGCTTTCATGGGCAGTTATCAGAATGATTGCTGCTAGATACTATCCAGTATCCACATTAAATAAATATACCAAAGTTTGCAAATATATACATGTAATAGTTTCAAGGTTTTAATTGTAATAAAATATTTTATTGTCAACGGAATGCGAAACTAAAGTTGGGTTATATTTGGGGCGGTTTTTTGGTAGTTTTTATGTGCATTTACCCAATGCAACCTAGTGGGTTTTGGTTATCTGATGCCAGTGTGTCTTATCTCTGACTTGGAAGAGCACAGTGATGATGATGTATACAGTGATGATGTGGTGTCAGGTTGTTTGCTGACATGCTGAACGATGTTGCTATATTCCTGGAGATTGTCGCTCCGTTCACTGAGCAGTACTTTCGTTTTGTTGTCTGCACGGCTGGAGTCAGTAAAGTATGTTGTTAACTTAATGTGTTAATAAATTAATGCATATTTTAGAAAATTAATACGGGTTAAAAACAGTGCAAACATTTCCAAAGGCAGTGGTAACCAATGTGCCAATTTTCTGCTTAAAAGATCATGATCGTTGATAGCATTGTACAGTGCAGTGTATAGGTAGGTAGGTAGGCAGACGGCCGCAAATTATTTCAATGCTGGAACGTCATCTTTGCTTGTTTTGACCTGCTGATACAGTAGTCTAATGTAACTCATGTCTCTACTGTGGTTGTATGGCTGTGTGTATTACTTATGTATATGTTGTTATGTAGGCAGTGGTGGGCGTGGCAGGTGGAGCCACCAGAGCTGCATTGACTCAGCATCAGGCTCGTAGAAACAACATGGCCGACGTCTCAGCCAAAGATGGCAGTCAGGTACTGTGAAAACAGCATGTTGACAACACTTAGTGGCAATAGAAAAAAATTCACTAATCAGATGTTATTATTTTTAGTGTAGCTCATTCTTTTTTCAGAAGATTTTTATAAATTATTTAAGACACAATCTGCTATTCATGCCACAGACTTTGTAATCTTAGCTTTCATTAAATGCAGTCCTGCTCATATGTGTTTCCGAAAACTGAATCAAATTTCTAAAATTCTTTGTCAACAGTTTAAACATTTCTTGTGATTTGTCTTAAGGGTTTGTTGTTGTCGGTGCACTTTGTATGTCTGTGTCTGTCTGTCTGTTTGTGTATTTCTGTGTATGTGTGTATATATCTCTGTAGGAGACGCTGGTGAACTTGGCATCCTTGCTGTGTAGTCTGGTTATCATGCCTCTCATCAGTGATTCTCACAGGTTTCACTCCTATTACTGCTGTCACTAGCACTAATAGTAATAGTAATAGCCGCAAAAATGTTTATGGTGCTGTCATCGTAGCAGTGAACTGCCACTGCAAGAGTTCCCTAGTTCATTGGCCAGATCAGCACGAGTGCCATGCGGCTGCCGACCTTTGGACCAGACCGATCGATCTGAACCTCAGATCTGTCTGTAGGCAGCTACTAGTACTACACTAACCATTGCCATTTATTAATACTCAGCCCGAAAGCTGATACTCATTTTACCATCCCACAGAGGGTAGAAGGCTGAGTTTCTGCTAGGACCATTGCAGTACATGGCAGATGAGTAGGTCTGGTTATGAGTGACGTTACAGAGATACTAACCAGACTGATCTGTTTGCATTGTCTTGTCTGTCAGATGGGTGATAATGACTTCACAGTTGTGTAGTATGTTCGTCTGTCTATGTCTGTCTGCGTGTGTTTCTGTGTGTGTTTGTATTTCTGTGTATGTCTCAGCATCTGTGTGTGTCTCTGACCGTGTTTGCAGGGTGGTCTGGCTGCTGTATATCTGTCTCACTGCTGTACATCTCTATGCTAACTATCGTGCTGTCGCCGCAGTCACGATGGACACGTTCAACCAGTCGCGACTTCACTGTGTTATTGGCCATTGGCTGGGCACACAACAGCAGCAAGTCTTGTCTCTACGGCAGGCTAATCAGCGTGAACCTGTCTTCACAGGTATGAATGCGTGTGACTTAAACCTCTAGGTCAAATTATTTTCAAAAGCACTGGCTCGCTCAGTTGGCTAGCTGAAAATTTTTTCTGGTGGCAGTTGTTCAAAATAAAATTTGGTGGCTAATGGAAAATAGGACTGCAAGTATCGTAACAGCTATAGCAATCGATTTTCAATGATCGTGTGATAACTTTCACAAGGTAGTGCGGAAAAATATTTCAGGCTAGATGGTTGGATTGATTCTATCTTGTTCTGCAGTTTATCTGTGAATGTAATAGTAAACAAATTAATAAAATTGGTCTAAATTTTTAAAGTTATCGCAAAAATAAAAGTCGTTTTTTGGGACATTGTGTACATCATCTTGCTTTTATGTGTGTGTTTGTGTTTATCTGTGTAGGTGTAAAACGATATTTCACATTTAACGTCGGCTGTTCAATACAGCACCTCATTGACAGGTGACTGATATTACTGACTGTAAATGTTGAAGGTTAAAGACGTGTATAGCTTCTCATTTAAACCTGTGTCAGAGCTACTGAGCATCACCTGCCATACAGAATCACACAGTGTTACCTGCCACCCGACACAGGTGAACGTGCCCCAGCTAGACAGGCTGGTACTTGATTTATTTAATCTGGAGGGATAAAAGGCTGAGGTGGCCTTGGTGGTTGCTTATATACCGAGATATTTTACATGTCCACAGACAGTCAACCATCCAAGTAGTAATCACATGGTAGCAGTGACTGGAAGTGGAACCCATGACCTCCTAATCTTAAGTCCAATGCCATACTGTTACTTTACCAAACCCCTTGTTGTTTGCATTTTCTATATACCGGTAGTAAACATCACAATGAAAATTGGGCTCGGTTACTCATCACATTTACGTTATTATGCCTGTGCTATCCACATTTTATGCAGTTATTTGACCTCTGGTAAGGGGCTAAGGAATTTTGTTGAGAGTTTTCGTTGAACATGCAGGCAGCTTGATGAAGTTTGTCGATATTTGCTTTATAAGCTGCTGTTGACTGCAAACGATATTCTGTGATAACAGTGTGTTAAAACTGGGTCAGACACACTGTGTGTATGCATATATGTGTAATTGTGTATGCATGTATGTAGTAATGCTGATGTTGTCAGTCTGTTGGCGCTGTTTAATGACAGTCAATATCTGCTCTCCATCGACATTCATAGGCGTATGTACACACTCTATCATTTTCTCCCCTCTCTCTCTCTCTTTCTTTGTCTGTATGTCTGTGTGTGTCTTGCAGTGTGGATACAATGATGCATTTTACTTATTTATCTTCTGATTTTCAGAGTTGGGTTTTCGAAAAGTATGTGTGGTTTTTTCACACACCCGCTAGTGTACACGTCACTTGATCGTGGGAGAGACGATATGGGACATGTGTTTATCTTGTGGGGACTTTGGGTGCTCACTGTTGTGGGGCTCCCCACTGTCGTTCAAAAACAGGACCATGTGCGTGCCAACACTGCCAGCGTATGATTTACTGCTACAATATTATTATCCCCAGTATCAATAACTATAATATTATTATCCCTAACAAGAACACGAGATCTCATTTGCTGTCACTACTGCTACTACTACCACCACCAGTACCGCACCATTACTACTATTGGATATCTGTCCGTATGTTCCTCTGTAGGACAAATAAACATTGTGTTGAGCGATGGAGCTGACTTCACAGATCAGCTGAAAGCTTGCTACCATGCTGAACTTGTCAACTACTGCTACACTGTCAACACTACCACCGTATGGGCTACTACTCCAATACTGTTAATGCACTATGTCTCAGAAAAAGTTCACCCTTTTCATTTTCGCAAAATTTGCAGTGCGCCATTCGTTTTTTTAATTGGCAGATTTTTTATAGTGGAGGACTGTCTTAAGAGTTGCTTAGTAGCAGATGATGTTTTGCTGTAAACATGGTTTTTAGTACTGATGATCGCATTTTGATAGAAAATTTGTACAAATTCAAAGGTTTTGGACCTAAAAAATTAATTCGTGACTTTTCTGATGAACTTTGGAATGTTGGAAGTTTGAATAAGCCTTTGAAGAAGTTGCGAGGTACTGGTTCAATGAGAAGACGAATGAGAAGCAGCTGACCTCGCAGTGGGCATTCTGATAAGAACATTGACACTGTCAATGACTTGGTTTTAAGCCAAGAGGATGCACCGAGGTCACGTCACGCAACTCGGCAGATTGCAAGAGACTCCGGTATTCATCGGTCACCATATCATACACCAAGACCTTGGGCTAAAATGCCTGAAAAAACGTTGCGCTCAGCAGCTGCCTGAAGCAAACTGTGCAGCATGCTTAAGTCGTGCAAAGACACTGCTGCATCGATTTTTGGTGTCAGCCGTTGACTTTATATTCTTCTCAGGTGAGAAGATTTTTATCATGGCATTTCCAGTAAACCTCCAAAATGACTGGCTTTATGTGAGCCAGACGACAAAGAAGTGCGAGGTTGATGCTGGACGACTTCTGCACACGAGGTCAACCTTCAGCAGGTCGTTAATGGCGTCTGTAGCGGTGTCAAAGCTGGAATGCCAGAGTTGCCTGGTGTTTGTGGTGTTTGTGGAGCCGGGCATCAAAGTCAATGGCAAATGCTATTGGAATGCGATGTTGTCAAAGCAGCTACTGTTGGATATTTGCAGCATTGCCGGAGACACATTTGTCTTCCAACAAGACAACGCACCTGCACACCGGGCTCAAGATACCGTGGCACTTTTGTCCCAGGCGACACCCCAGTTCATTGTTCCAGACCCGTGGCCCCCAAATAGTCCCAACCTTAATCCCGTGGACTACAAGATCTGGGGCGTCATGCAGGAGCATGTGTACTGCACGTCTATAAGGGACATTGCTGAACTGAAGCGGCGCCTGATTGCTGTGTGGTGTGATCTGGAGCAGCATGTCATCGACGAGGCAATCTGACCACTGGCGTGGATGGCTGCGAGCTTGCGTGAGAAATGATAGGTGACACTTTGAACTTTTGTTGTGCACAGTTTTTTTGCAATTAAACTTTCACGCAATGACAACTCTCTTGTTCATCTGTTCACATTTTTACGTCGAATCTTCGTATTTGACGCTGTATTGTATGCCGTAGAGTTGCTAGTATTTACAAGGCACAAAATGAGCACATAAAACGAGATGTCATGAGCTGCATATAAGAGTTTGTTTCAAATTTTCTTGAGTGTGTTTCTGCCAAGAATTGGCAAAATTGCATGACATCTGATCAAGTTAATCACAAAAAATAAAAAGGCTGAACTTTTTTTGAGACACAATGTAGTTTAGACTTATACTGAAATATTATATTATGGTTACATCTTTTAACTTTTAAGCCTTTGAATTTCACAATTTTTGGACATTCTATACTACCGGGGAGATGTGAACATTATCTATCAGTGCTTATTCTAATAACTCAAAACCCATGATAACCACAAAACCCATTATTGCCTTTAATTCACCAAAAATACAGAACAACTCATGTAAACACAGCTGGCAAGACATACTGGGCTTATAACATCGCTTACAGTAGTCTTCACTAGTAGCAAATAACAATAGTTCATGCAAGTTCATCAAGTTGGGCCTTTTAAAATAAGTTTCAGTTTAACTTTAAAACCATTAGGTTAGGCTTTTAAAAGTGGCTTTGAAGCTATTTTAACTGTTGTTTAGACCCTGATGTCTGTGCATGTGTCTGATAGTTGTTGTCTGATGGCAAACTGCGGCTGATTGCTAAGCTCGTTAAGCAAGGTTTGTTTTTCTCTGGTCGATAATAACTTATATCACACATTTCAGAAATATGTGATATGAGTTGTATAAAAAATTTTCTCCATCTTACATGATATCGAGGACAGTATGGCAAACCATTGTATCTACAGTTGACTAGAACTTCCTAACTACAAAGTTCATCAAAATGCTATTTGAATACTTGCATAATGAAATAATAGCAAACCAATCTGGGTGTTATTTATAAGCAGACTTTACAGCAGCATTTAAAACACTGCAGAAAAAGTGTGAAAAATGCCTTGCAGTGGTTTTAAGTTTTCCTGAGATGTCACCGACATACAACAGATAGGATGTTTTGTTATTTTACCATAGATATGCTGTTGTGTGCAGTGTCTGATTTATTTACAACATGTGGCGCTATAAGGTAAAGGTAAAGTCCACGTACTTGCTATAGCGCTTCTTACGTGCTTCTTCAAGACCAGAAGTGCTTTACAATCTTGGAAGTGGCAGCTGATTGGCATGAGCTAATGATACCACAGCACACTATGCGGCCATCCATTGCCTGCACGAACAAACAATTGGACCCGCGGTTTGCAGCAAGCAGACATACCACCGCCCCAATCAGCCACACTAGGCCTTCACCCCGTAGCCCGTAAGCTACTACTCATTTCCTGTCCCACGAAGGGTAGGAGGCTGAGTT
>Ga0209367_1002718_pt1 | contig 23601 bp, 16 predicted proteins | sample WorMetLIZISLAND2_FD_187412 | JGI IMG/M metagenome (GOLD analysis project Ga0209367, IMG submission 187412) | Marine gutless worms symbiont microbial communities from Max Planck institute for Marine Microbiology, Germany - Olavius geniculatus... ... | reverse complement strand
AAAACCGACATAGAAGCATATATTATCAATAATGCAATTATTATCAATATACAACTGTTATCAAAGACACTCTGGCAGACTAGTCTTTAACAAAATCTCGAGAAAACCATGCACATATATTCGTTCAACCACAACGGTTGAAGAAACATAACAAAGTAACTCATACTCAGAAATATTTTTCACAACCATATGTTCTTATTAAAATCTACATCAAATTAATGTCTGAAAAGATCGCACATGGAAATATCGATCGCAATCAAAGAAAAGATATACTAATGACAAACACAGAATCCACACCAAGCTACTGTCACTGGTCAGCCAGTTTGCATGATGCGCATGTACAGACCTTGCATCTGTCACTGCAGTAAATATGAAATTCGTCATCAGCCATCGCAATACAGGATTTATGCAACCACTGCTTGCAACTTTCGCATTCAACCATGCACTCTCCAGCCACACAAGCACCTCTGCAGACACAGTATAAATCCATGGAGAAAGAACGCACTACCTTCTTCCGGACAACACGTTTACTTTTCAACGGAAACTGTGACATTTCACCATTCTGAAAACAGATGAGTAAGTGGGCATATCATCGTATTCTGCACATTCGGGCAACTGCAGAGCAACAACTGCACTTCCGTCAGTTGGTGTGAAAGGCCCAAAGCCTCTGACACTTTTGTTGACTTGCAGCCCATACGACAACTGCAGACGATACATGGCAAATATCAATTTATCGACTGGCACTTGCTTGAAGTCTTGGAAATGCTTAAACACAGCATTCATAGACTCTGCATTGTTGGTTGTTACACTGTCCTGGTGAAAATTGCTGGCACGAAGCTTTAGTGCACAGGAGGAGGAAACCCTTTTCTCAAGGCAACTTGAGTAATACTCCGTGAATGCCTGAGACCATGTTTAGCGATGCGATTTGAGTGTCATGCTGTACTCATCATCTGTGGCAGAAGTAAGCAAATTTCTTACATGTGTTTTGTATACACAAGTTTCCTCCTTGCAGGCACCATGTTTCTTTAGCCACAACTCAACATCTCGCAGGATGTGGTTCCAGCAGTTGAACAGAAGCCAATTTGGAAACACCTGCTGAATTGCATTTGAGCAGCCATTTTTGCCATCTGTGCAAATGTGCAGTGCTGCACACCATAAGCTTGGCAAATGGCTGGCAATGCTGTGGCAGAATTGTTCGTGAAGTTTCTGAAACTTCCGCTCATGCAGCATGAAAGCCACCAGCCAAATAGGTCGCTCATTGAAAGTAGATAACTGAGCGACTAAAGTAGTTACATAAAAGTCACCCAAAGCAAATGTTGTGTCATAAGTCAACAACAGAACATCACTGCTGCACTTTTCTAACAGATTTAACATCTCTGGCAAGCCGAACAAAACCACAAGATCTGGAAAAGTAGTAACAGACCATACAAATCCTGGCAGCATGTAAGCCAACTCATGCAGCACCAGGAAACTGTCGGTTGTAACCTGGGATTTGTGTTTGAAATACCGTTTCTGATTCGCATTGCGTGGCTGAAACTGTTCAGCTTCATTTGCAGTTTTCACTCTGATGTCACTAAGTTTTGAATTCTTGTCTGATAACTGGCCGGTCACTGACTTAGCTGTACGCAGAAAGTTGACGGCTCGTTTGGCATTGCCATGCGGAAAATCCACTGCAGCTTCTGCATTGCCGAGGTAATGAACAACAACCAAGTCTTTTTCGGCATATACCTGGTACACTTGATTTTCTGAATTCCTTTGAGAGACCATTCGGTTGCTGGATCTGGTAATGAAGCTTTGTCATTCGTGGATCTCGCTTCGGAATTTTGGTTTGTCCAATTTGTCTCCACCGATAACCATCGTACTTCCATTGTTCTGCACAGCAAAATAAACAGTAATTAGAGTTGTACTTCCATAACAAAATCAACCAAATCAACAAAGCACCCTAAAAATAACCATAAAGCACATCGGTTACCTGATATAAGCTTTACTGGTAAACTGCTGATTTGGAAATTGCTGATCTTATGGATTCCGCTGAGCTGAGCTGATCTCACCTCAATTTATAGATCACCCGAGCAGAGGTCAGTAGTTTACTGATCTGCACAATTTGTACATCAGCCTAACTGGAATATAAACTATAATATAGCTACATATACACGTCACTAAACATAACCGTAAACTTATCACTGAGCCTATCTAAGCATTGTTGCTAAAATGCTGATCTGGACATTGCTGATCTCTTTGAATCCGCTGAGCTGAGCAAATGTCAATTCGATTTTCAGATCAGCCTAATGGGGTTCAGTAGCAAAATGGTGAGCAGAATTCGTAGATCAGCGTAACCGATACATGAACTGTAATATGGCTAGATATACGGATAAGTGGACAGAAAACTGCTAGCGGTAGATCGGCGATATTCAAATTGGAAAGCATAGTGTTTATGGTAAGGGTTACAGTTTGTCTTACATAGATAATAGCTTCAAGAACTTCAAATAACTCAACTTTTACTGCAAATTGTTTATAACCATACTTTCCAAAAAATTCTGAATTGTAAATTAGGCTTTAGGGTTAGGTTAGAGTTAGTGTCCGTTATGTTGTTATGGGTGATTGTCGCGGAGGGCTCTTATTCTGCAACTCGTCCGTTCATCACGAAATGTATTGTGATAAAATGGCTGAGCAGGTGCGTGGCAGTAAAGATATGGGTAATAATATGCGAGCGTACAGCGTCCACATTTTGTCTACCTTCGTTAGTCCTTGTTACTACAGCCATAAAGATAACCATTAAAACACACACAAGTGAAACTGACCGTTTTCCGTATTTTCACACACGAAGACTTCTCCGCCGAGCGGTTTATCCAATTTCTCACACACAACTACTTCTTTATTGCTCAAATATTCTAAAATCTCCTCATATTTTAAATTTTCCTTCACGTTCGTACTCGCCGCCATCATTGTTGTTGTTGTTGTTAATCTGCTGATCTAAATTTGGATCACGTGACCGTCACCGACCAATCAGAGGTTGAGAAAATAGATCAGTGGATCAGCTCAGCTCAGCAGATTCAACCGACCCGTTTGTAGACTCGCAGTCACAGCAGTGGATATAGGCCCGTCCGTCCACAGAATATAATATAAGTAATGACCAGTTTGTTTTGCATTGTTCCTATGGCCAGGGGAAGTCGGGGAATTTTACATTTCAAAGTCAGGGAAACTCAGAGAGTCAGAGAAAGTCAGGGAATTTAAAATATGAAGGTGCAAAAGTTAACAAAGATGCACAAAAAATACTGCATATAACAGTCCTAAATTTTTTGTGCTTGCATCGCTTGCAGGTATTATTATTTGTAGCTTCACTTTAAATTGTTCTGCCGCCTTTATTTCTATTGTGATTGCAAGCGATTGTAAACCAACATTGGTAAGCTTATTTCGCGTGAACGAATTAGGCAAAACGATTCATTTGTCTTGGAAAGTCCTGGAAAAGTCAGTGAAGATGAATTCTGCAGATTAGTAGGAACCGTGGTTTTACATGTTGTTTGTTCTGTTATCAAACGGTACTGGCTTGCTATTCTGAAGGTCCATTATTCTGAACGTCCGCTATTCCGAAATTCCACTGTGCAGATATGCGCTACAGTCCTAGCACTAGGGTTAGAGTTGGGGTCAGACTTAGTGGAAATAGTAGACTTTCGAAATAGACTTTTGGAATAGGAGACCTTCTGAATAGCGAACTCAAGTCTTATTAAACATGTAAAGCTGCTAGCTTTGTTCGCACAATTAATATGTTGTTTGTAGATCGTGTCTATCTGTTTGTCTGTCCGTCCATCAGTTGGTGCATTCGTCCATCCATCTGTCTGTCCATTTGTCTGTCTCTGTCTCTGTTTTTCACTTGTCTTTGTCTCTCACTGTCTGTGTAGTTGTTGCTGCCATCTGGTGAAAAAGAAGTTGATATATGCTTTAAATATTGTTCATGATTAAACCATAAATCAAAGTTTTTGCCACTGAAGGCTTACAGTGACAGATGTGAAAAAGCTATAAACAGTTTGGGGATCTTTGTAATTTAGACCACGTTAAGAATGGTAGAAAGAGTTTAGTAATCACACGAACAGTGCCTGGTATGAATTAGAGCTGTCTAATTAGCGCATTTACTTAAAATGTTAAAGAACTAACGCACGTTAATATTTTAAAATATTAACACCCATATGTAAATGTACTTAATTCTCTGAAGCACAAACTTCCAATATATCGTTAAACTGTGGTTATTTATCGACTGAATAATATGCCTTTCCAGACACATGTCGGTTGTCATTTCAATCTCTATGTCTGACAACATGTAACAGGAGTGGACTTTATATTCCGTATGCAGTTGCACTATCATGGCAGTATCAAGTGTCACATTACCTGAGACAGTGTTGTTATTGTGGTTCTAATTTCAGGTATCACACTACACTAGTACAGGTAGTCTGTGTTCTGATTAGTCCACATTACGAGTAGCCCATTTGCCATGTTGTGCAAAAAATGGTGAATGATGTTGTTCGAATAAGCATAGGAGTATGAAACTGGTCAGAAACTAAACTGTTGTCTACGTGCAAAAAAAAGCAATGTTAATCATTGCTTTTCTTACATTTATTTTTTCTTCTATTTTGTGACACACAACTCGTAGAAAGCAAATTGACACACAGAATAGTACCCAGAATAACTAAAGCAAATAAGGATGCTACGAAGCAGAAAAATACTTCCATCGTCAGATGTGAATATTAAATTTGTCGAATAATGAATGCAAATGCTAATATTTATTTAGCTTCAAGAAAGATTATTTCAATAAAGTATTTCAGTATTTCAGTATTTCAATAAAGCGAAAGATTTACAGTAGTTGTTCAGTGTTCAGCCTGTAAAAATCAGTGTCTAAGGGCTGGTTTCTGAATCTTTTAGTTAACTGATCAGTTAGTTAACCGTCTGTTAATTGTAACTTGCTAGTTACAAAATGTGTGGTTTACATGTGTTTTTGCTGTATTTTATCTCCTGTATATTATATATACTGCATTGTGTCTGCTATTTGTGAATAAAGGTGCTCATATCAGAAGAAATTCTGCCTCAGTGGTAACCTTAAGGTGCATCTGTTTAATTTGAAAATATTACTCAATGTAGCATCCAATGCAATGGACTGTTTGCGCATTTGACAAGTAATCAGTATTGGTGACTATGATGCATATTTTTGTAGGTTGATGAGTCAGCTTGCTGATGTAAACATTCAGCCAAGTGTCGGTATGTTAGCTTTGTCTTACGTTGCTGTTGCTACTGATCTAATGTGCTTTGTCTACACTGGTCGACTTTACTTTTTTACTTAGACTTCGCTGAGACTTTCGCTGAGTCTAAACCTCAGTCTAAATACCTACTTAAGTCAAAAAGTGAAGTGTTTGCTGAGTCGGAATCCACTTTGACTTTTGTCTTTAGCTGAGCGGAAACATGGCGACTATTTACAGTTCTGTACGTACGAATAAATGCCGTAATGGCTACACAGTGCCGAAAAACGTTACGTAATTATGCCATTTGCATGTGTGGCACAATTAAATAAGCAAATCCAAGCATAATTGGTTTATTTATTTCCTGTTAGGTTTTTCGCCACTTTTAATCATTTTGGTCTAAGTCAGTAGACTTAGACCCAAGTTTAGTTGAACTTTGGTCCAAGTAGAGACTTTAGCATTCAGCTTTAGCTTTGGTTCAGCGAAAGGGTCAGCGAAAGTCTGAGTCAAAAAGTGAAGTCGCCGATTGTTTTATGTATGTGTCATCATGTGCACTCTTGAGTCAAAAACTACACCACTAACTTCTTGTCTGTCAAATATTGGCTGAAGCATATGTGGGGTGCTCATTTTCATCTCCTTTTCTTAGGCCTTCGAGGCTGTAGGTGGATAGACCACTGAGTTTGTAACGCATGGCCAGTGCAACGGCAGACCTTCCCAGCCACAGTGTGAAGTTATTCTGCTTGGTGACAGAGGCACATGTGTAGAAAATCCACCTTTCATCAGCACACCAAAGCCAAGTGCTCTGCTGCATATGCACAGAAAGTGCTGTATGGCCATTGTAGGTCATCTATGGTTATTGATTTTGGTAGCAATATGCAAGAATATTGCCAGCATTGGCATAGGCCTATGCTGAGTTGCCCACAGGCCTTTAGCACTTGGACAATATTCTTGCAACTTTGGCAACTAATCCTGACTGTTGACCTTGATGCCAGTCACTATTTGTACACTAGTTGTCATCAGTCACTGATGAGTGTGGCATTGCAGATAGAAAGGTTGGATTATGGATGGGGCAGTGCAGGAATAGTTGCAATTAGCGACAAACTTCAGACAGAGGGATACGCTTGTTCAAAGGTCACTTTTTGCTGCAAAAATGCCAAAAATCAGGGGACTTTTGGGCCATTGTTTCGAAAAAATTTTCTGACATGCTAGAAATTAGCAGGCCTACTACAGTGGTACTGATTGTAATTGTTATTACCATAATAATTGTTTGTGCATTTTCTGTACATTGTACAGATGAAAGTTCATTTGAGGTGAAGATTGAAGCTGATAGTAATGATATCACTGAGCATCCACATGATGACAAGCCAAGACCATATTTGTGTACAGTTTGTGACAAACGGTTTACAATGAAAGGAAGTTTGAAACTTCACAAGCAAATACATACTGGAGACAAGTTGTACTCATGTATTTGGTGTGAGAAACGCTTTGCTACTCAGCATTACTTGTCAGTACATATGAATGTTCACAGCAGTAAATACAAGTGCACTGAATGTGGAAAGTGTTTTAGCAGCAACCAAGACTTAACAAAGCACAGACGAAGTCATTCTGGAGAAAAACCGTTTGAATGTACTGTTTGTTGCAAACGATTTAGTACATCAGGCGACCTTGCTGTTCACAGCAGAATTCACAGTGGAGAGAAACCATTCAACTGTCATGAGTGTGACAAGGCATTTAGTCGGTCTGGACATTTAAACGTGCACATGTTAGTCCACAATGGAGACAAACCATGCAAGTGTTTACTGTGTGACAAAAGTTTTACCACATGCAGCCACTTGCAGAGACATAAACGTCTTGTACACAGCAACACAAGACCTTATGACTGTCGTTACTGTGGGAAGATGTTTAAAAGTAGCCGTAATCTGAAGCTTCATGTTTATACTCACACTGGTGCAAAGCTGTACTCTTGTAGACACTGTTCAGACTGTTTTACATGGTGTAGCCAACTCAAGACACATCTGCTGAAGTCACACAATGAAGGTGCTTGGTTCACATGTCACATGTGTCAGAAGAAATTCAGCCACGTTGGTAACCTTAAGGCACATTTTCTTCGTCATGAAGGTGTAAAGCCGTACGTTTGCAGTGAATGTCCAATGAGTTTTTTTACAGAAGGCGAACTGCGACACCATCAGTTTAAACACTCGGACTATAAGCAGTTTTGCTGTGGTTCGTGTGGTAAATATTACAAATACAAACAAACTGTTGTAAGCCACTTCAACGTATGTTCTGTTAAACTGGGATATGTCCATATCTTTGCCAGGCAAGCTTGAGACAGAGAACTAGCGATCTGTGGACAATTGCTTGATGGACAACGTTGCTACTGCTGACTCAAGACTTGTCCGTGAGATTCTGTGTGCAACAGATTGTGTCGTGCTGTTTCAGTACTCTATGTCAGCTAGTTCACAGTACAGTGTATTCAGTGAGGTCAAAGTTCTATCTACTGCTGTGTTGAAGTCACTCACTGGTTGTTGCACTGGTGCTCAGCTGGCTTCACTACTAGTTTTGTAGAATGTTGTTGTTGATACAGATAACTTGTAGTCGCAGCTGACAGTGCAGTTTGATAGTGTTAGATCAGCTAGCTCATATGTATGCAGTGGTGCATCCACGCATGGGTGGACTGGGCGAACAGCCGCCCTTTTTCACTATTCTATGTCAGCCTCACAGCATTTGCGGGACCTTCCAAGAAATGAATGTTTTGAAGCTGGTATTTGCTTATATGTTTTTCATTAGAACTACTAACAAAAAAACTCTGAGTGATGTTTTATTGACTGTGCAAGTGAGCAAATTGCCTTTTACCTTTCATGTCTCGAATGACTGTGGAGTACTTGATTCTACTCTAATCTGAGTAACAAACAGAGCTTACACAATCCCTCTGTGAGTAAGCTAGTGTACTAAGACTTGTGTAGAATGTAACGTTGTAGCTGTTACTAACAGTCAACTGATATGAACTGATGTGAGTCAATTAACACTGGTAGACTTTAACCTGGTGCGGCAACACATGCAGTTTTGTGCAGTTTTTACGCACGAAAGCAGCTACTGCTTTCAGCGCATCTTAGCCATCGCAATTCTGTCTGTCTGTCCGTCACACGGGTGGATCAGTCAAAAACGGTACAAGCTAGGATCACCAAATTTTCACCGTCAGCTGCCTGGAAGACTCTAGTTTCAGGAACCATAAAGCTTTTCCATAAATTCGAAGGGGGTCACCCTGAACAAGAGCGCTAAATGAGAGGGGGTGGGCAAAATTTGCGATTTTTGGCCAATAAGTCGCTGTATTTCAGTAACTGTGCGAGATAGGGCCTAGGTTACTATTAACCACTTATAGGAAGTCGTACACTGACTCTCGATTGGCGCCGAATTCAATGACCTTGATTGACCTTGAACGCCAAAATAGGGAGTTTTTTGGATTTTTTGGCGATTTCTGGCTGCGACACAAGTCTATGTCATTCAGAAGGTGGCACCACGCTACTATCGTTATGCGATCCAGATAGAGAATTTGATATTTGTATATTAACTAAGCGTGAACACCCCAATTTTTAGCTGAACTACTGAACCGGAACTGCTATAGGCTTTCGCACGTCTCGTGAGCATTAGTTCAAATTTCTTGTCATTATTGTAAGCAGTGGTCCGGTATGACGTATAAACACTTGCGAACATGCATTAAATGAAATTATTCTAATAACACTGGCCTGTGTATCATTGTATCAGTGCTGTGCTCAGCTATATACAGCTGTGTAGTGTGTATACAGTTCCTGTGTAACTGTCTTGTTTTACGGAGTTGATGTACGCCAAGACGTGTTTAACAATAATTTGAGCAAAGCTCATGTGACACGCAATAGCAGCGGTCCTGCCACTTTGGCAATCAGTGTAGGTCTACAGCAATAAGATTAATGCATCTTGAACGAGTACTTAAATTTGAGGCCTCCGTACGGAAGACTCCGTGAATTTAAGAGATACTTATATTCATAAAAATGTACGTTCTATGCTAGAAATGTCATATGCAGGATGTCCAGGTCTATCTCTAGCAATTTCGGCGCAATTCATTCTTAAAATGTGTTGCAACCGGAAATCACAAAAATGCACTAAGACCCCTATTTTGGGGGTCATCCAAGGTCATCGACATTGACACCAACAAAAAGTTTGTCATCATTGCTTGTTATGATAAGCAGCATGTCTGTGCTTATCTGGAACTGTTTTCATGCTACACGTGATGATTGCGGTAAAATAACCACTTTTTAGGGGGGTAGCAGTGTTTGACGCCCGCCTGCCCGGCCTCCATGAACCTAGGGGGTCGGAACTTCGACTGCTAAAATTTACGTTTAATGCTGAAAATTTTATGAGCAGGTTGTCTTGGTCTATCTTGAGCCATTGCATCACAATTCAGTGTTGAAATGTGCGCTGCATTTAAAAATTGCGAAAAATTCACTAAAAACCCTTTTTGGGGGGGTTCATGGTCGTTCAAGGTCATCGATGTTTACAAATTTAAAAAGCCTGTCACTAGTGCTTGTTATGATAGGTAGCAAGTCTGTACTTATCTACAACCGTTTTCACTCTATACGAGCCAATAGCGGCAAAATAACGTCCTTTTAGAGGGTACTTGACGCCATCGTTCTAGGAATACCCTCTCACCCAGGGGCATGATATTTTGTCACGAAAAACTAGAGACCTTGAGGCAGTCCATGGTGAAGATTTCGTGATTCTAGCTTGCACCGTTTTGATACAGATCACGAGTGTGACGGACGGACGGACAGACGATATGGCTAAGACGCGCGAAGCATTCTGCTATCGAGCGTAAAAATGATGACCCTCACTACATCATTGCTTTTATTAAAGATACTTTTACAGTTCTATACAATGTTTTAAATTAGCTTATTGCTCTTGATCTTAGCTAGTTCTTCTGTTTCTTTCAACACAGGACTAAAATGCTTTGAACCATTAGTGGCACTGAATGGCCTCTTTTGTGCTTATCCTATGTGTCGTTGCGCAGAGTCAGATCTATGCGGCTGTGTGAGCAACTAGTTGCTCATAGTTTAGTTGTGTGATAGAACTTGAAGACTACAAGTTATCAGTGGCGTCGTAGCATGACGTCGTAGTAAGACGGCCATGCGCAGCATAATGTTCTGGCCGCCAGAAAATTGTCACAAAATCTTCTTCTTGTCGGCAAACTTTCGTCCAATAGTGCAACATTTGGGGCTGAGAACCCCGGTAGTGGAGAAATTTAGGAGCAAAATCAAAATGTCAAGCACCCATAATTATTGGCTACTATCCCTATACCTGGTGCCCCCAGTGAAAAATAGGGGGGGGGAGTTTTGTTAGGTGTAGATCAAAACTTTCCCTTTATTTTTCACTTTACAATCTACACCCTTAAGCTGAAGACTACATCAATGGCGTCGGGGGAGGCAAGGGGCAATTACCACTATAAATTTTTGGCTGTCAGGAAACTGTCCGAAAAGTCTTATTGTTGTCGGAACTTTTTAGTTGAAAATATGAAAGTTGAGGTTGAAAACTCCATTTTGGGGAAATTTAAGGGCAAAGTTGAAATGTTGAGCACCCATAATTTTCTCCGTCTGAAAATTGCAATTGTCCGTCGAAATTCTGTCAGAAATGTGCAGTTTCTGTCGGAAAATTGCAACTTCCTGTCCCATCAACATTTTCTAACCGCTGCAAGTCATTGCTTGTTCCCAGGCCCGTCGAGAGGGTGGGTTGGGGGAGTAAGCTACCCCGGGCCCCGCGACGTTTGGGGGGCCCTGCCGTTGGCCAGAAATAATTAAGAAGTACACCAGAATGTGCCATTTTGAAAAAAATTTCAAAAATTTTCTTCTCAGATGCGCCCCGTGAAAATGTTTGGGGGCCCGCGAGAATGTGTCCCCAGGCCCCGCTATGGCTCTCGCTAACTCAAAATGCTGCTACAAGTTAGGCCTTGCTTGTTCCGCTGAAGCCTGTTGTCCGTTTTGACCAGCAAACAGTTTAATAAAGTCTCAGACATGCGACAAACGTGCATCTCTGATGTGTTGTGTTGATGCATGTTTGTTGCATGTCAATAAAAAGGTCGGTCAGTCATCCTGAAACTGTTGTGAGTGACGTTTAACAGCAAACTACTGACTGAGACTTACAATACACGACAACGTCGATAAGCCTGTTTGTAGACTTATAGACAAAGTTTTCTGAGGGCTAGGAGAAAAAATCCCCGACTTTTCCGGACTTTTCCAGAGGCATAAACTTAAGTATCCACAGGTTATCCCAACAAGAAGTAACTGTAATAATGGTAATCTAGAGAAGAACTGTAAGTTCCCTCAGTGGGGTCTGGGTCTGGGGTGGAGCCACAGCTGAAGACATTTTTGCATCAAAGAAGCCGCATCTGGACACACTATGCGCTCCCCAGTATGAATTCATTATTGTAAACGGCCAAGCTTCGACTTCTGAATTTCGCAAGGTAGTGTAGAGACAGTTACAAAAAGAGCAAACGTCAAGTTTCTTCTTAATGTTGCCTGCCAAAAATTCGGCCAATGTTTCATGAAGTTATTCAAATAACAAAAGAGGCACATTTTTATTGAGACACAGTGTATATAGCCTAATATTGTCTATTAAGTATGTTATTTTACAGCAATCCCAGGAAAGAAGTGCATGGTGGCCATGACTTCATATCAAAGAACAGTGTTGTCGTTGCACGGCACCATTGCACTGTCAGAAAATTTTCGTACTGATGAAAAATCTTCGTCCACAAATGCAAAATTTGGGACTGAAGAAAACCCGTTTTGGGGAAACTTAAGAACAAACTTTGAATTTTGAGCAGCCACAATAAACTTCTCACAAAGCTGGTACTGTCTGTTACAAAATTGAAACTTCCTACACCTACTTGAGTAACCGATGACGCCGCTGTCAAATAACTATCGGCAATACAAGAGCTCATACAGGTTCATCAGTGTTGACCGTCAATTGATAAAAACAAGAAATTTGAGCTAATGCTCACAAGACGCGCGAAAGCCTATAGCAGTTCCAGTTCAGTAGTTTAGCTGAAAATTGGGGTGTTCACGCTAAGTTAATATACAAATATCAAATTCTCTATCTGGATTGCATAACTATAGTTCTGTGGCACCACCTTGTGAATGATATAGACTTGTGTCGCAGCCCGACATCGCCAAAAAACTATAAAACCCCCTATTTTGGCGTTCAGTGTCATTTAAGGTCATTGAATTGGGCGCCAATTGAGAGCCAGTGTACGACTTCCTATTAGTGATTAATAGTAACCTAGGCCCTATCTTGCACCGTTACTGAGATACAGTGACTTATTGGCCAAAAATCGCAAATTTTGCCCACCCCCCTCTCATTTAGCGCCCTCGTTCGGGGTGACCCTCTTCGAATTTATGGAAAAGCTTTGCGGTTTCTGAAACTAGAGTCTTCCAGGCAGCCGACGGTGAAGATTTGGTGATCCTAGCTTGCACCGCTTTTGACTGATCCACCCGTGTGACAGACAGACGGACAGATAGACGGACGGACAGACGGACAGAATTGCGGTGGCTAAGACGCGTAATAAAGGCCGAAGACAGCAACGTGTACAAACATTGGGTTGTTGGCATAAGTAGCGGCAACACGTTGTGTCCAATCAACGAAGTTGCTCTACACCGGGCCGGGTGAGTTATATGCGGATGGGTGACTGCCTACAAGCAAGTGAACCAACTCGATATATAATCAGCCACCTAGGTCAACTCAGCCTTCCATCCTCCGGTATAAGTAAATCAAGTACCGTCCTATCTAAGGCCATGTTCACATAGACACGAGTACGAGTACGAGTGCCCGTTTACGGGTTCCAGTAAACACGAGTCTGCATGTACAGTATTCCAATGGCAACCGTTCACATTGATACGTGTACGGGTTACTTGTATAGTAAACGACACACAAACACAACAATAGTTTAATTTAAACAAACTACGACGCTTATGTGACGTCAGAACTTATGTCATTGTTGAACTGTTCACTGCTAGAGGTGCGCAGTTAGTAAAATTATCAACGATGCAGTGAAATGTTTTATTCGCAAAGCATTCACTCTTAAACCGAAATCCGGACTCGTATGTGAACACGGTCTTAATGAGGTTAAGGTGATGAGGCACGTTCATCTGTGTCGGGAGGCAGGTAACGGCAGGTGACGCTCCGTAGCTCTGAGACTGGTTTCACATAAAGAGCTGTACACCACCTTTACCCTTTTCTTAAAGGTGTGTTATACATAGTGAACTGAAATGAAAGCTGGCTTTCAATGCCAACTGAAATGCCAAAACATGCCGCTGATGTCATACACTGCAACTGAACATACACTGTGTCTCAAAAAAAACGTCCCACTGTGTGATTGGCCATATTATTGCCAAATGCTAACCGATTTGTTAAATATATAAATGCAAAAAAGATAACAATAATAGGCAACAGGTGTGTTGAAAAATGAAAAACACTTCAAACCAAAATCGCGATAAATGATCTGTACGATGCTACACTAGATAAGATCCATCTTTGTGGGTATATGGCATGTTGAACGGTGTGCTTGTTTCAGGCCTTCGTCGTTTATTAGGCTTACCAGTTCATCCACAGTGGTCACGTTTGCCTCAATACCTGCATGCTTCAATCTGCCGCTTTTATGCCTTTGTTGGGTGCTGCCTGTTTTCCAAATCTTTTTAGTAACATGTTCAGTCTTTTTCTTTTGCAGCTTATCTTTGAAATTTTGGCCAAAATTATCCACAAACTGTACAAACTCATATACGTTCTTAGTCAAAGCCTTGTCCTTATTGTCACTCCAATAAAAATGAATATCCTCTCTTTTTTAGAAGCACAACAAATACATCATAAACTAAACATCATTTATTTTATATGAAAATTGGGGAAAAAATGTTGCAGAAAAATAAAAATAATTTTTCCATATGTATTACTGTGATTTTACAGATTTTTGACAATATAAGTTTCACATGGTGGTGTAGCAACGCAGTTAAGGTGTGGTGGGATGTTTTGTTACCACATTACTGCTATCTGCCCACAGAGTGTGTCAGTAAAAAAATTGTGAAAATCAGTTTGAAAATCAGCTAATATTGGACAAAGATATGGACAATCAGTGCCGGCGTTAGAGAGTTGGAGGCCCTCAAATACAAGTGTGAGGCCCCTATAACAGGATGTGGGGGCGGAGCTTCTAGCGGGGTCCAAGGGCAGTCCCTCGTCAGGGGGAGAGAAGCTGAAGCTGAAACACTTTTGGCTTTTGAACGTTCACTGAAAGTCACATATTTCACCCACTTAAAAAAATTTTTTAATGAAAAACAAAAAATCAGATAAAGTTTGTGTTGTCTTTTCAAAAAATGACTTCTATCTGTCACAATACGTCACAGATTACTGTACAGTAATGAAAAGTAATATACTTGTCCAGTCCACTTTGGGTAAACTTTCCACATGTTTATTCATTTTATATTTTGAATATATTTTTTAAAAAACTAGAAAATTTTTTCACACCTAGCATGAGGCCCCTGAGCATACGTGAGCCCCCCCCCGCCGACCGGGGGGTACAGGGGCCCTTCTGCTGGCTCTGTGGACAATCACAAAGTGGGACGTTTTTTGAGACACAGTGTACATGTCATGAGCATAGACTACATGCTGCAGTGTCACAGCGCACCTAGCAACTTTCATGACAAGTGTCCATTCCATATAATGCAAAGTGTCCGGTTCCAGTTATACAAAACACAATTCAGCATCATCATCAGGGTGTCATGTCATGAGTGATGTCAAAGACCAAGGACCTACAACGTGCTAGATCTTGTGTTGACTGCAACAGTTCTACCAGTAACATCTCTGCTGATATGAGACTGTACAGATATCCAGTTCTCTGTCTCTGTCTTGCCAGAGTACATCAGACACCTCCAATAGCTAGAAAATTGGTTTATATCCCAGTTTGACAGAACATCTACTGAAGTGTCTTTTAACAGTGCATTTATATTTAAAATATTTACCACATGAACCGCAGCAAAACTGTTTGAAGTCAGAGTGTTTCAGCTGATGACGTTTCATATCGCTTTCAGTAAAGAAACTCTTTGAACATTCACTGCAAACATACGGCTTCACACCTTCGTGACAAAGTAAATGTGCTTTAAAGTCACTCTTCTCACTAAATTTCTTCTGACAAATGTGACACGTGAACCAAGTACCTTCGTTGTGTGACTTCAGCAGATGTGTCTTGAGTTGGCCAATTTGTCTAAAACAGTCTGAACAGTGTCTACATGAGTATGGCTTTGCTCCAGTGTGAATATAAACATGATGCTTCAGCTCTTTGCTACCTTTAAATCGCTTCTCACAGTAACGACAGTCATAAGGTCTTCTGTTGCTGTGTACATAATGTTTGTGTCCCTGCAAGCTGCCGGATCGGCTGAAACGTTTGTCACACAGTGAACACTTGTATGGTTTGTCTCCCGTGTGGACTCTCATGTGTCTGTTTAGATGCCCAGACTGACTAAATGTCTTGTCACACTCAGGACATTTGTGTGGTTTCTCTCCACTGTGAATTCTGCTGTGTGTAACAAGGTTACCTGATTTATTAAATCGTTTGCTACAAACAGTACATTCAAACGGTTTCTCTCCAGAATGACTTTGTCTGTGTACTGTTAAGTTACGATTGCTGCTAAAACAATTTCCAGATTCAGTGCACTTGTACTTACTGCTGTGAACATTCATATGCTTCCTCAAGGAATCCTGAGTAGCAAAACGTTTCTCACACTGAGTACATGAGTACACCTTGTCTACATTATGTGTTTGTTTGTGCTCAGTTAAATACCTTTTCTTTGCAAACTGTTTGTCACACACTGTACACAAATATGGTCTTGGCTTGCCATCATGTCGATGCTCAGTGATATCATTACTATCGGCTTCTATTTTCACCTCAAAGGTCATTCCTGTATATACACAACAAACTTGTACACACTCACACCAAACATCGTCATATCAGCAGTGGATATGACAATCAAATCTTCTCACAAGTCACTGATCTGAAAACAAAGCCAGGTTGTTAACTGCAAAAAATGCAGGTGCTTCCCATTGCCATCCCTTACTAAAAACCTCTCCCTCTATAATTTTTGGCTCTCAAAAACCTTATGCAGTTTTTTTACCTTGTTTTCAATGCTTTAGTGAAAAGAAAATGTTGTTATCTAGTCTAGAATCTTTACTTTAGTTATCATTGGCAGTGATGTGATGCCTCTAGGCAGTGCTTCGCCTCGAGGCAGATTTTTTACTACCTTGGTCTTGGTCTTGGAGTTTAGTGCCTTGGCCTTGGCGTAGAAGGCTGATGTCTTGGTATTGGTCTTGGAGGTTGGTGTCATGGTCTCGGTCTGTCACAAGACCAAGACTAAGACACCAACCTTCAAGAAAAGATGCAACACAGTGCGCACTAAGTAGATCATTGAATACTGATACAAAATCAAAAGTTCACTTAGAGTTCCTGATATCAATTTGTCGAAATACACTTCTGCTATAAATCGTGACGATTGCAAGGACACAAAACTTTTCACTGACACTGAAACCAGTTCCTTTAGGCCACTATTTTCTAACCCTCTTCTTTAGCTTATTTCCTAAACCTAAGCCTATATCACTAATTCCCGGTTTTGTCGCTACACCAAAAGAAACACTAAACATAAACAAGGGGGAACGCGTGACAGCAGTGCATGTTTGAAGGCCCCGTGCAAACAATATCTAAGCTCACCAATTCCAGCACGATGATTATGAACGATGAAGGCTACTTTTTTCAAATTCTACGTAAAAATTCATCATATTCGAAGTAAACAGTTTTCATTAAGTCGTACGCACTTGCGTTGACTCTACCTACTTTGCGACCTAGAATATCACGACTGACAACATAACGTCACGTATTACGCAAAGCCTGAAAAGCTACTGTTACGTTTCTTTCATGTGCGCCAGAGGGCACGACTGGTCTTGTGCAGCCGCTATTTGAGTGGCTTGGCTATTTTCCCTATTCCCTCTTGTTTAGTGCCCTTGCTTGGGATTAGTGGGGTTAACCCTATCAAATTTGTGGAAAAGCTTCACGGATCCTGAAACTATAGTCTGGCAGGCAGCCGATGATAAAGATTTGGTAATCCTAGCCTGCACCGGTTTTGACTGATCCACCCGTGTCACAGACAGACAGAATTGTGATGGCTAAGACGCGCTACAGCAGTATCTGCTGTCGCACGTAAAAAACATTTTCCACCCCTCACGCTATTTTTCAGTAGACTGCAAACAGAAGCAAAGAAATTTTAAAGCCTTGGTCGCTAACTGAACACATCAACTACAAAGTGATGCATGTATTTCAAACACACACACACAGACACACGCACACTAGTACATATTTAAACCAACATAATATGCAACAAATGAGAAGAAATGTCAGACCAGAAACAGATGAATGAGTAAAGCAACATACCAACAGTTGGCCACTTGTCATCATGTGGACACTCTAGTATCATACAATCAGCATCAGATTCAGTCTTCACCTCCATACTACTTACACCTAGCCATACATGACACACAATTCAGTGTTGTAATATAAAGGTCACTAAAACAGCACCCACCCAGGCCGATTGACTACAGACAGTAAAGCACTAACAGCATACCAATACTAGGCTGCTGATCATAATGTGCAGCATATTCACTGATATCATTGCAGAAACAAAACTGCAGTAATGTAAACATGACTTTTGACACACTGCAATGTATCACCGATTGCATACCTAAGTACAATTTACAGCATAGAAATCAGGAAAATAAAAAAACAAACAAACAAAAATAATGACTGCATCAAAAAAACTAAACATACCAATATTGGGCTTGTCATCATGTGGACACTCTAGTATCATACAATCAGCATCAGATTCAGTCTTCACCTCCATACTACTTACACCCAGCCATACATGACACACAATTCAGTGTTGTAATATAAAGGTCACTAAAACAGCACCCACCCAGGCCGATTGACTACAGACAGTAAAGCACTAACAGCATACCAATACTAGGCTGCTGATCATAATGTGCAGCATAATGTGTCAGTTCAGTGATATCATTACTATCAGCTTCAATCTTCACCTCAAATGAACTTTGACCTAAAACAATGTGCACAAAATACAATCAAACGTCTGACAGTAGCAGCAGCAATTACACTGACTGAGTGGCTTTGTGGTTGATCCTATATTACTTTCCAACGAAGAAGAAGAAGAGGAGATTCCGCATAGACAGCTAGGTCCATTGCGAGGGAGCTCATCCCCTTGACAGCACTTTGAGCCGGCGAGGGCGAAGTCCAATTAAGCCAGCATACAGCCCAAGTCGGCCGGTTAACCGACTGGATCGGTATACTTGCAGTCCTGGCCACAGGGCCTACTGTTGCGCAGAACTCGCCGTTTCTTCCCTAGCGATGGCCTTGACCACTGCCAGTACTCATTTTACCATCACACAGAGGGTAGAAGGCTGAGTCAACCTAGTTGGCTGGCTCCGTACTGTAGACAGTCACCCATCTAAGTACTAAACGGGCCCGGTGTAGAGTAACTTCGTTTCATTCGAGACGCGTTACCATGCGGCATATCCCCAAATATCTGGCCAAGGTCACAGTGTCTTCACAACTGCCCTTCCTCTCCAAAAAGTTTGGGCAGTTGAAAATTTGTCGAAGTCTTCTTGTCAAAAAAATTACTGTCGAAAAATATAAAATAACGGGTTGAAGAACCCTCAATTTGGGGAAATTCAAAAGCTAATTAAAATTACTGTCACCCTGTCAGAAATTTGTTGCTGTCTGTTCGAATTCTGTTGGACATGCCCCAGATGCTTTTTAACCCCAACACTGCCAAATGACTTAGTGCTTACATCAGTGAACACAACACACCTGTACTGGGCTTGTCATCATGTGAACACTCAGTGATATCATTACTATCAGCTTCTGTCCTTGTCCCCATTGAACTTTCACCTGTCAATACATAACATCTCATTCAGTCCTCATATAGCAAGCTGTACATTCATTGTATGGTTACAGACATAGCACCAATTTTGACAAAGATTGTTAGATAGAGAGCCAGCAGTTGCTATGGACAGCTAAAAAAGCTGTTTTTTTAAACAGAGCTGGCTATTCAGCTGACTTGGTTTGGGTGCAAACTTAGTTGGGTTTAAACGACTCTCTCTCAGTCTTCAGCTCAAAGTGCCACAAAGTGGACAAACTCCCAAAACAACAGATCTTTTAGTCTATGCACAAATCCTTCTTCCTGTTGACACCTAACAATAACCGAAAAGAAATTGGACAAAGTCGCAAACTGTAAGTCATTATCTTGACAACCAAGGGCCAGTTTGTCGTTCTTATAGTTAACTATTCTGTCAGCTAACCACCAGTTCACATTCAGTTGTTACTAATCACATGGTACATCACTCAGCACAGACACAGACATCATGAATATTAATGAGCTGGGTTAACCGACTAAACCAGAAACCAGTCGTTATCACACAAAACACTCACACAGCCACAAGCGTGTAATATATGTCAAGTGCCGCGTGCAGAGCTGCTTTCAATACTCAGCGCAGCTACTGTAGGTATACAGCCGACAGATCATGCAAACCCTATCACTCACCCTAACAATGTCTCTAGCCCTAGACCTGCCACTACAACCTAAACACTGAGCCTAAATCTTACTTCAACCGTCATTTATTTAACAAACCAACAATCGTTTGTACTGTATGCACTGCATGCACCAAGTAAGCCACAATGACATCACATCTGCCTCAACCAATCAGCGGCCTGATGAAAGTGCAATGAGTACAGAGCAGCTCTGCACACAACAGCTGCCAATCTGTCAAAATATAGCTATCAGTCAATTCAACCATGAAACTAAAATAGATACTATGTGTGTGATAGTGAATATCACATATGCTGTTGCAGTTAAGCATAATGCGTAAAGAGCCACTCCATAACATCATCAGGATCACTGGCTTCTGTCTTCACTTCCATAGCAACGAGACCACAGTCTGTGTACACGTCGTAGACTCATGGCATTAGTACAAACAATGCTAGTCACACAGCTAGCGTCTGCACATTACCATTACAAACTATTACATGCAGTGCACCTTGCCATTTCAAAACAAGAGATGATTGAAAAAATTAGGTAGGTGGATAAGCAGCTGATAATGCCAAGGCTAAAATATCACTGTAGATGCTAATGCTGCATTCGGTAGTGATCGGAAATACCATAAGTACGACCTCCCAAGTCGGAAATTCTGTTCGGTTCACCTTCCGACTCCTATTTACTACTCGGAAACTCTTCGCTTTCAACAGCATGACAATAATTCTGACTTCGCGACCTTGACCTTTGCAATGGCGACTGCAGCAGACAAATTGTTTCGTTTGACCATTATTTTGCGACAAAATATGGTTAGAAACATTGCAAAAGTTTGCTAGATGAGTTATCTTCAGCCAGACTGTCGATTATCTGTATATTACTGACATTTAGCACATTGATACTAAAGAGTGACAGGGGGATGGGGACGGTGGTAATACCGCAGTAACTGTGGTAATTACCACAGTAATGGGGACAATAATGGTGGTATTCCCACGGGAATGTGGATAAAAGCCACGGTAATACCGTGGGGATGGGGATAGAATTTGTGTAATACCCACGGTAATGAGGACAACTACAACTAGGGATGTTAATTTTTGGGGAATGTTATTTCTCGATAGGAGAATTTCTTTTCCCAAGACTCGACGAGTATTCGATGGACCTTAGCGTATCTGCTAAGGTGACGCCAGCCGCCGCCGCTGCTGTAGACTGTGGTAAACAGTTGATCACGACTCACTGCTGAACAAAACGTTTTCTATTGTGCTCTATTCAGATTCTCGGAATTCTCTATGGGCGAGAAATATAATTCTTGAGCTCCAGATTTTTCTGGAGTCTCGAGCAAGTCGAGTCTCATTAACATCCCTAACTAAAAAGCAGTCATAGCCCGCAGACCTCCACCAAGGCCATGTTGTTCCGACACAGCTTGTCTGACGAAATTAAACAAGCGGAAGTTTTGAGTGCGTTTTAAACTATAGTAGCATTTTCTACATTGATCTAGTTTTATGTGACCTAAAAAACCTTGATTCAACGCCATGTTGTTTGCCAGGTGCCAGCACCATAGCGACAACAGCTCAAGTCGAGTCTCGTTAACATCCCTAACTACAATTATACTTGTGTTACTTACATGCATAGGCCTATAATTTCTGCAACTACACTGTATCTCAAAAAACATCCAAAACTTTTTTGACTGTATCTGGAAAACCAAAAAACATGCATAACAACACTAATTCTACCTATTTCAGTCACTTCTGGAGCAATCTGGGGTTGCAGAGCTAATGTAAATTTTTACCCAGGCGGTATAGGCCTATAGGTCAACATTACCTAACGCATCCTACTCGTACTAACCAGTTGCAAATTACAAGAACTGCCGAACGCAGCATAAGATTGAGACCAACTTTGTTGCACCTGTGTTAACCATCACGCTCGTTGGCCACCGCTTACACACAGCCACGAGTAAAAATCACACAGAAACTAAACAAAGCAGCAGTACTACAAATGACATATTTAAACAATCAAAATTGTAGAAAATGAGTAACAGGATGAGTTTCATAAAATTTGGTGTTCGCAGGGGTCGGCGTTTTTTCCATTCCTGCTACACACCAATACTCAGCTAGCTACAGCGATATTCTCTATTCCACGTTGCAATGGGAAAATTCCTCCGATATATACGTTAATTACCAAATAATCCGTAAAGCGAGAAAAAAACTACTTAGAAATTATTAATGAAGCGGAAGTCAGCATTAAAACAAAAAATAACAAAACAACAAGTAAAATAAAAGTAGACTATCAGCTAAAATCATGCACAGGTAAATAAGTAACACTACGAGGAAACGCAATTCTTTTTATCAGTCTACAATAGATGCCAAATGGTCGTTTTTTATCAATTAATTTGCAAAATAGTTCTTCTGGAAGCCTTCGTTGACGAGTGGTGATGTACCTGCTTCAAATAACTTTACATTAAATAACTTTAAAGTTAAAAGCTGTGCAGGTTGGAATTTTTTTGGAATAGACCTAGCCTATCCAAAGTAGACTGTCGCATCTACGACTTGGATTGTAGAATTGTTGCTAGTTGTGTTACTCACAGAATGCATGGTAAACCTCATTAATGTCACGTCAGAGTGTGTCCTAATGGGTGCGTTCACGAGAGTAGCCATAAGGGGGTGGAGACAGTGGGAGCAGATGCCCCCCTAGTAGCTTAGACATTTACTAAAATAGTGCCAAAAATGCACCAAAAGATGTCATTTTGCACACAAAAAATCCAAAACTTTTCTGGGGAGGGGACTGTGCCCCTTCCCAGAACTATTCCCCGTGAGGAGGGGACACCCCCTCCTCTTACCCACCCCTCAAGTGCCTCCACTACAACTAATTTCTGGCTACGCTACTGGTTCTAACGGCGGTGTTGTGGCCGCGGGGTAGAACGGCGAGGGGGAGAAAAGCATTTGCCCCCAATTTTTGGGCTGTTGAAAAAACTTTTGTAGAAAAAGATTCGTTTCGAAATGTTAAATTTGAAGCTAAAAACGCCCATTTAAAAAAATGCAGAGGCAAAAGAGCAATGTTAAGCATCCATAATCTTCTCTATCAAAAATTTACAGCAGTTTTGTAAAAATTCTGTCGTCAATGGTCAGTGTCTGTACTGTCCCTCCTTTGAAAATGGCAACTTCCTGCCCCGCTCAAGCTCAGGCATCGGTAAGCTTTCCATGAAAAAGTCACAAATATTTGACTTTTGGCAATTTTTGTTTTCTTTCTAATTAAACAAGCATCAATCCGTGACAATCACGACAATATAATTGACCGCATGCTGTTAAAAAAGTCTTATTTCTAATCCATTTGAAACAAAAATGCGTAGGTAGGCTATACACTCAGAAAACAAACAGTTCTATATAGAACTTTTTTCGGTTCTAAATGTTGTCACACATATGGAACTCTTTTAAGTTCTATACAGAACTTTTTGTTAAAGTTCAATTATAGAACCGACGTATCTGGTTCTAAAACGGTTCTATATAGAACTTTTTTTGCACGTTATTGGTTCAATACGGCGTACAGTTCTATTGTTGGTTCTATAATTATTCCTGGATCAGTAAATTACTTTTCCTCCATGCAGGCCCGTCGAGAGCCACAGCGGGCCCGGGGAAACATTCTTGTGGGGCCCCAAACATTTTCGTGGGGCCCTTCTGGGGAGAAAATTTTTGAATTTTTCTTTTCAAAATGTTGCATTCTGGTGCACTTTATAT
>Ga0209367_1002717_pt1 | contig 23602 bp, 23 predicted proteins | sample WorMetLIZISLAND2_FD_187412 | JGI IMG/M metagenome (GOLD analysis project Ga0209367, IMG submission 187412) | Marine gutless worms symbiont microbial communities from Max Planck institute for Marine Microbiology, Germany - Olavius geniculatus... ... | reverse complement strand
CAGCACGATGCACAACCAGATGTAGCTGTGCAGCGGGTCCATGAACGAGAACACTCCGGGTTTTTGTTTCTCCGGTTTCTTGATCATGATGCTGATGCCGAGTTGCATGAACGGCTTGCTGAAGTCGACGACGCGCTCGCGTATCGACGTGATCGTCAACGGCGCTATAGCAACGTCAGCCTCCTGCCATCCAGTGCAGCCACACACACACACACACAGGCAATCTCAATACACTGTGTCAGTGATAACCAGCCGCGTCGTGGCATGGGGGTTAAAACAAAGGTGCCATACCCCACCAGGGGCGTAAGCGGGAGGCATGAGCGGTAAAAAGACAATTGACCCCGTTCCATAAATTTTTGCTTATTGAAAAATGGTCATAAAAATCTTATTCTTGTAGAATAAATTTTTGTCCATTTGGGGCCGAAAACAAATTTTAGCACCCGAAATCTCTTTCGTCGGAAATTTGCATTGTCTGTCGAAGAATTGCAACTTCCTGTCCCCTTACTTTTTACCTAGAACGCAATTTGTGCTGAATAAGTCAAATTTTATGGTCAGAATCTTACAACATATGTCTGTTAGTCTGATTATTATTACTATTCATTAAATAAATGCTAATATTCAACAAGACTGCCTTTCTGGTGAGTTCGCCGATCATGCCGTTCCAGGTGCCGTCTGCTTTCTTGGCGCCGTACATGCCGTCTCGGACGACTCGTAGTTCGTAGTTGAACGGGATGTGGTAGACTTCTCGTAGCTTCTCAGCCAGCGCCTTGGCCAAGTCGGCGCAGTAACCCTCGTACCGGGCGTTGCCTTCGAACACTTCGTCGTCCTCGTGTTTCGGCTCACGAATACTTAGGTACGGCGGCGACTGAACCAAACACGCAGACACACAACCAGTACTAGAGGTGAACAGCAATAGCACTAAGACGTGTCTCTGTAACAAGCTCTAGCTTCTTGTGAAACTTGCGTCACAGTATATCAGCAATTTTGTTAATTGTTTTCCATTGCTTGCTTGCATTTTGTCTTGTGTATGTTTGTCAATTCGTTAGCTTAGTTAAGACAGCTTGGTTCGATCAATATCGGTTCGATTGCTAAGGCCTAGTTGTTTTCTTGTCATTTTTGCTGGGCCAAATAAAATAAATTTAATGTCATTATTAGACCTACTCCATTAGTGCATAACGTAAAAAGTAAGTTTTGCAGGCGGTGTTTAAAAGTATTAGCAGTTCAGGTAACGCTCACGGAAAGAAGTAAGAGTAATCGATTTAATAACAGCCGCCAAGAAAAACAGATCGTTAAATGAATGAGCGGCAGAGCCAGGGTTGATCTGGTGACGCCATCTGGTGAGGTTGAACACCGGTTGCAGTCCAACAATAAACTCGATTCATAAGTTCGGTCATATATCATCCACTGCAAACTGTTTTTCTTGAACGTGATGTGCTACTAAACTGCTTAACTGTGTTTCCTCACAGCAAAATTTTACTTACCCAGAAAGTTTAGCAGCAACGTAAATGATAAGAAAGACACTAAACTAAGAGCGTAAAAGACGTAAAGTCTTTCCCGAAGCATAAGACCCATACGGAAGCGCTGATTTCCGTTTCATTAGCCCTCAGCCAGACACCACTTTACACTGCAAGACCACGGATATGGAGCTAGTGCATCGTGCTGTGTGCTTATTCACGTCGCAGCTTTCGTTGGTTCTCAATGCACCTTCCAGGGCGGATGACAAGGCTGAGTTAACGTAGAAAAACTAAGAGCAAACTTACAATGATAGTGGTAACAATGCGAGTTCGGTTGACCGGGAGTGAAGTCTTGGTTTGCTCGACTGAATGTTCGATATCCAACCCTGTCGTATAGTCCCATTCGGCAATCTAACACATAGGCTACAACTTCAACAGCTATCTAAATGACAAACGCACGTAGGTGAAGACATTAACAAAATGCAATGTCTTCTGCCGTGTGATCGCACTGGTTGTATCTACATTCTACATCGGTAGTCAAACAACGAGCGGTCAAACTTTTGGGTGTACGAATATTCGTTTTCAGAAACTGCCCTCAGTGAAAGCACAAACGCGGCAGACCAAGCGCATACGTGCTATATGACCAGCCACAAATTAATTATTTAAGATACTATAGAACACAATCTGTGGTTGCACGGATCATTCTTTTACGTCTGTCGCAGTCTAACCAAGAAACACAGCTGTCGCTAGGAAGAACCGACCGTTTTTACGCGCGATAGCAGAATGCTTCGCGCTGTCCGTCTGTCTGACCGTCAGTCACACTGTATCAAAACGGTGCAAGCTAGGATCACGAAATCTTCACTGTGGGCTGCTCCTAGGATCTTGCGTTTTGTGACAAAATTTTGTGCCCCTGTATAAGGGGGCTCCCCTTGAACGAAGGCGTCAAAAAGGGGTAGCCCCTTAAAAAGACGTAATTTTGCCATTATTGGCTTGTTTAGTGTAAAACAGTTGCAGATACATACAGACATGTTGCTTATCATAACAAGCACTGGTCACGGGCTTTATAGTTTTATCAACAACGATGACCTTGAAAAACCCTGAACCCCAAAATTAAGAGTTTTCGCAAATTTTTCGTGATTTTGGGCTGCGCCACACATTTCAAGAGTAAATTGCGCCAAAATAGCCAGAGATAACCCCAGACAACCTGCGTATGAAATTTGTAGCATTAAATGTAAATTTTAGCAGTCTAAGTTTTGACCCCCTAAGTTTAAGGAGGCCCGCGCATGCGAGCGTCAAAGAGGGGTACCCCCGAAAAAGTGGTTATTTTACTACTATTAGCTCGTGTAGCGTAAAAACGGTTGTAGATAGGTACATACGTGCTGCTTATCATAACAAGCACTGGGGATGGGTTTTTAAATTTTCAACATCAATGATCTTAAACGACCTTGAGCTCCCAAAAAGAGGCTTTTAATGAAATTTTTGCAATTTTTGGTTGCAGCGCATATTTTCAGAGTGAATTGCAACGAAATGGCTAAAAATAAACCAAAACAACTTGTGTAGGTCTATGAAATTTTTAGCATAGAACGTCTGTTTTTAACAATCTAAATTTCGACCGTTTAAATTCAAGGAGTCTTCCGTACGGAAGCCTCAAATTTGGGTACTCCTTCAAAATGCACTATTATTTTATTGTATGTTGCACAGGATTGCCCAGGTAGAACACCGCTGCTATCGCGCGTCACGTGAGCTTTGCACAAATTACTTGTAAGATACGGCGACTACTAAGTTAAAAACTTGCAGTGAAAATTGCGGCCAAACCGCTTCACATGGGGACATGGCTACCATTGACAGCCTATAGGAACTCGCTATCGCCCGGTCCAACGGCACCGTCGCCGACTCTCTACGACTTACTGTTCAGCCACAATACCGCACAATTGGCATAACAGAGTGCGTAATGACCCTTCACGGTCATCTAAGGTCAATGATTTTCGTGTCATGTGAAAGAATTTATGCGACTTTCTATTAGTCATCTGTAGCAACCTAGGCTCTATCTCTCACCGTTTAGCCACAATACATCAGTTATACACAGACGACAGACAGACAGACATGTTGTGCCATAGAGCAGACCGCTAAGCTTAGCTAAGCTTAACGGTCGGCCCAAAAACCGACTAGAGTAAACTCTCATTATGAACAACCTTAGCTGCTCAAAACAGTTACCATATGGGGTCGTCCATAAATGACGTCACGCAATTTTTAGAAAAAAATACACTTTCCTTCTCCCTTCGTCACGTTTTGTCACGCTGCTTTGGACCCCAATATGACTTCACAAACGTCTAACCCCCCCTCCCCTTTGCAGTCTGTTGTAGCCTACAGATCTAAACGAGTTTCAAACACAAAGCAATTTTTTGTATGATTTGACACATTTGCAACAGTAAGCATAGTATATCAAAGTTCTAATATGTAGAAATAATCTTCTGAATACTAGCGCTATCATCCACGACTCTCTGGCCAGGCCTTGCCGCAAATGTGACGTGCGTGACGTCACGCAACCTTTCACTCCCTTCCCCCTATCATGTCACGCATCGTCACAGTATTGTGAACTCCCCTTCCCCCTCGGCGCGTGACGTCATTTCTAGACGACCCCTATGATGTTAGGGATAACTCGACTGTCACGATTTGGACAAGGTTAAGTACTGTTCGCGGTGGCCGGAGTATCAGGCGTAGGTCACACATAAAAACCAAAAGTAGGCATACCTTTCTGACGACTTGGTTGAGATTCAATTCCAATACGTTGAGTTTGAAGTCTTTACGAAATCCGTTCTGGTCGAAAGAAACGAGCCCGGTGACGCCATGAAATCGCGTCTGTATGAAATAAACACGACAACTTAATATAAACAGTTTATTTGCATATATGTCGTAACTTAATGTGCAGAAGTTTGACCGTTATAATGCATCCTATACGGTGGGTGTATATCTTTTGTTAGTTAGACAATAAGTAGGCTACTTACTATTCGTGCGTTTGCGTTTGATGTGTCGGTCCACTGGTATCGTTTTTTTCCTATCGTTTTTGGACTATCGTTTTTCTCTTTCTTTGTATTAAGCCTATGGTGTCTTATTGTTATGATGTAGCGTGTAGACTGATACCGCGAGGAAGCTGTTGAGTATGGCGGGTCCGTGCACCCAAGGTATCGGCGGTCCGGTGCGACACTGAAGACCACGTGTGCCGTTGTTGTACACCTGTCCGCGTCGGAATGTGCGAAAGATCTCCGAGTCAGGGTCAGTCAGCATCGAGCTGAGTCCATGGATAACAACAGACATAGCGTCCACCGCCAGAGCCGTCTCCAACTAACGGCCACACACACACCATCACGGTATTTTAAAGCCACGGAGCGTCACCTGCCATACGGGATCACACTGTGCTACCTGCCACCCGACACGGGTGAACGCGCCCCATCTTAACCTCAGCCAGACAAGCTGGTACTCGATTTATTCACCTCAGACGGATGAAAGACTTGAGTTGATCTTGATGCTAGTTATAATATACCGAGATGGTTTCCTGTCTGCAGACAGTCACCCATCCAAGTAGTAACCACTTGATAGCGTCACAATCGGGAGTCGAACCATCGACCTTGCCATCGCAAGTCCAATGTTTTACCGTTACACCACTAAGATCAGAATACAATTGCAGACAGCGATCACCAGGATTAAGACACCAGGCACATACCAAAAAAACCCAGTCAGTTATATTGGAAAAATGATCGAAAACTCACAAAAATCTAACGAAATAAACATCCCAAATGCAATGCGATTTTAGTTTCCTGTTTTATTAACAATAATTAATTATAATTAATAATTTTAATCATTAACGATAATTAATTTTCATTAATGATAAACGCATATTATTACAGTTTAAATTGTTAAAACTTATAAACCTACGAAGTCGAACATTTCTGGGTATCTATTTAAAACACATTAAATTTAGCCAGTGCAGTGACAAACCAGGTGTGATGGAATCTTTATTAATCGCTTTATCGCAAAGTTCGTCAAAATGTACCAATAATATTTTGTTAAAAAAATTATTGTCATTTACTTATCAATGCAATCGAAAATAATTACGGTGTCTTTCAATCCACGATGTAAACACTCTGACACACTTCAACGTTGTGCATCGTTGCACTTGCCAAAATAAACTGACGATCAAAAAAACTTACTGAGTCAACTATTTACTAATAAGCAAGCATCTAATGGTAATAAAGATTGTTAATCATAAGCTCACATGCATCCTCTCGGTGGCTGTGAGTAATTAGCTGTGAAATTTACTCATTAATAAATAACGACATTATATTTCGGGTTATTTCCTTTGTTGTTGTTGTTGTTGTTGTTGCTATTTCATTCATTATCACCGTACCGTCGACAGTAAAACTAAACTGTGTCTCAAAAAACGTCCAACTATGTCACTGTCTATATCTTCGCCAAATATTAACCGATTTTCGAAACGCGGTTGCTGACACATTTTTGGAAAATCTGCAAATAACGTGATTGCTAAATATTCCACTACACCTTAACTGCGTCGCTACATTACTTTGTCATATATAAATTTAACCAAAAAACTATAATCAGAAAAAACACAGTATGCTGACAAAAAATTTATCTGCTGTAACCATTTACTACCACTGTTCATACTGGAATAAGAAAATGTATACAACCACAAAGTTGAACTTTTCTGAAACGCAATGTATTGTCTCTATTTCGTCAGAACAAGCAATTAGGAAGTGCCTATACGTGCGACAAAACCTCATATGTGACAAAAACAGGACAGGGCTACGAAAGTAAGTGCAGCTGTTAATCAACTCGAGTTTGGCAGCGCCATCGCAATGACGCCACAAAACTCGAGTTGACTGACAGCTCCACTGTCTCTGTTTCTGTCGCCTGTGATCTTTTGTTTTACATGTAAGCACCGTCTTAGTTATCTCACCGTGATTCTGTCGTTGGCTCGGCCTGCTCCGTGCCAGAATCTGGCGTCCAGATGTGACCATTCACGACGGAAAGCTTGTAGTCGTGGCGCCGAGCTGTCGAGTAAAGAGAAACCCGTGATATTGACTCCGCCGTGACGGAAATCATTTAGCTCCAGCTCATCCATCGCCTGCCAGTCACATAAACCCAGCTGCACTCTATCTATTCTATTCTATCGTTATCCAGCTTCCGTCAGCGACTAAAAACTAACCTGTTCACAAAGTCCTTTTATTGATTTTTCCTCGACTGACTCCATTTATACTTTATCTTTAGTGGACCTAGCAGTACACACAGTACAGGGTGGGCCAAAAAATGGCACAAAATTTTTATATGCCAATAATTTCATCAAATATTGACCCATTTTCATATTTTTTCACTGATAAAATCAGCAAAAAATTTGTAGTAACAATAACATCAAAAATCCCACCACACCTTATAAGTGTCGTTACATTACCTTGTGAAATGTCAGACATCACACTCAAGCCGGCGACGACAATGAGCAATTGGATTATCAATGTTGACTGAGCCTAACATGTGGCTTCCAAACAGCCCAAACTCAAATCCCGTCGACTATGCTGTTTAAAGGGGCTCTTTCATAGATGTTTTATAAATGTTGACAGTCACGACAATTCTGGAGCAGTGAGTGGGACTAATTGTCGCAGTGTTTGGTTAATCGCGTCATTGTCACTGGCGTCACCAGTTTGAGTAAGTAAGCGAGTAAAGTGTAAATTTTTGAGTGCATCGTCCAGCAGTAAAGAGGACACATTGAACATCTGATGTGAAAACTGCGAGATGTTAGAGTTACTTTGACAATAACTTAGGTAATAAACAGGTTGTTTTGTTGTTAATTTTTTTACAACGCGTTGTTACAGATATCGCCTTGTTTTCAATTGTTGCTTTAAAGACACTGATATTTCACTAGGTAGTGTAGCGACACAGTTGAGGTGTAGTCAAATCTTTACTGACAGTGTTACTACACATTTTTTTCTGATTCTGATAGCAAGAAGATATCAAATATCGGTTAATATTTGATAAAGTTATTGGCGCATAAAAATTTTGTGCCATTTTTTGGCCCACCCTGTAATTTGTATTACTTAACCGACTAAAAATCCCGGATTGATTGATCGGTTGACTGATTATTGATCCGTTTTTCTGTTTGTTAAAAGTTGAAGATGGTTTATTTTATATGACTGGATTGGTAACATACAGTAAATACAACACAATAGCTAGAACGTGGAATAATAGTCAAAGCGATGCAGTAATGAGATTACGAGATGCCACTGATACTGATGCGCAGACACTCAAAACTGTTGTAAGACAATCAAGAACTCACTGGTTATAAAATGGATATCACTTTTCGTGTTTTTATTCTATCAAAAATTTGTTATGCAATATGTGTCTGGGAGTGCTTAATGCTTACATGTGCAGCAAGCCAAAAGTCAGATTGTTTCAGAGAATATACGATAAGCATCATTTTAAATAATCAGCAACATCTATTTTGACTTTGACCTGGAGGCGCTGAAAATGACGGGCGTAAAAATGATGGACCATCAAAATGTTCAACCATAAATTGACAAACGTTAAATTGAATAATAAGTCATGAATTTGATGATGGACGTTAAATTGACGGACCAAGTGTCCAGGCATGAAACTGACGGAAATGAAAATGAAGGACAAATTTAGACAAATTGGCAGGACATGAAGTAGCCTGACATGAAATTGACGGACATAAAATTAATGCACATGAAAGTGCAAGACATGTTTCAAGTGGCTGAATATATTGGCCTATATTTAGTAGACTTCGGTTTATCATTGTTTACCTGTAGCTAATTTTAGATTGATGCTTTTGTAATATTTTATGAATTTTAACATATTATACATATGCATATTATGGAACTTACTTTACTGTTGTGACTTGTGTTTTAACGTTCTTTTAAAAAGAATTGCACACTGCATTGTAATGTAATACTTTTTCAAACGATATATATTTTGTCGTCCAGTTTCGTGTCCGTCAATTTTATGCCTGGACACTTGGTCCGTCAATTATTTCACATCCACCAAATTCATGTCCAGCATTTTCAGTTAACCCTTTGACCTAATGCTATTTACGTAGTTACCTAAAATAAACAACATTAACTTCTTCTTGCCCAGTATTAAAAATGCCACATATCCACTGACAAATTATGTCGTTTCAAATAACCAGCAGGGCAGATTTTTCATTGTACCATTACTTTTCGCCAGTTATCTATTTAGCCGCCCAGAAACATTATAAGCCAGTACTAAAATATTATAATGCGAACGTCTGGTCCAGAGTTGTTACCTGGCGTTGACGACAGAACTTAAACGACATATACCGAATTAATTAAAATTTACGCTATTATATCAGGCTGTAATATCAACTTACCAGTCCAACAATAAGGTAATGATATCCAGCCCGATTCATCCCTACGGCTTGTACCTGTAATCAACGCATTCGCAAACGAACTGCATGTAATGCAATATATTAATATTATCACCGACTTAATCATAAACATAAAATCTTGTCCAACGCCTGCTCTAAATATTTCAAACAAACAACTACTTAACGATATAATTTGATCACTTATCAAATATAAAAAACGACAATAATTGCAAATGACTCATACAAGACCGGTCAAAGCAACTAGTTTTAATTTTTTGCGAGCCCAATGTCAAATGTCAAATGATAAGTGATAAGTGATAAATACACTGTGTCCGGAAAAAAGTAACCCCTAGACATCGTATAATAAAGATGTCAAATCGAAATAAATCTAAATAAAATTTCGTACATTTAATCCCCAATAAATTGCTGAAACGATCACCAAATTGCATTGGAAAATATTATTTCTTAGCGGAGTTATTAATTGTTGAATATCGATAACAAAATCCATTACCATTATGGCGTTACATAAGTAAAAGCCTCTCTTAATGTACATTTACGTAACTTTAACAAGCAACAGCTGATTTTAGCAAAATTTTACGTCAACAATGCGCCATTGATTGATAATAAAAGTGCCAAATTTCAGTTAAATCTGCCAAAACAAACAATAGCTACAGCGGCTTTTGCGAGGTCACCCCAAAACACTTCAGTTTCAGGTCTGACGTCACCCACAAAAATGGTTTGAGGTGACCTCATAAAAGCCATTGTAGCTATTGTTTACTTTCGCAAATTTAACTGAAATTTGGCAGTTTAATTGCCAACAAATGGCGCATTGTTGATGTAAAATTTTGTTAGAATCAAATGTTGATTGTTGGAGTTACGCAAGTGTACAATAATAGAGGCATTTATTTATGTAACACCATATTGGTAACAAAGATATTTGTTATCGATATTCAGCAGTTAATAACTCCGCTAAGAAATAATATTTTTAACGAAATTTAATGATCGTTTTAGAAATTTATTGGAAATTAAGAATGCAAAATTTTACTCATATTCGTTCAGAGTTGACATTTTTATTGTACAATGTCTAGGGAGTTACTTTTTTCCGGACACAGTGTATAGGTCTTAAGCTCTACCTGCCACACCGTAAACAAGATTGCTTCACGGCTGCCATTTTAGCTCCAATTGGGAAAATAATGTTTTTTTGCAATATAGTCAGATTTCAACAAGTTAAACCAGTCGTGGTTGTGGACATGCCGGCAGTGCTAATTGCAAAAAAAAACAAAAATATTCAAGTACAGTACTGAGCGCTAATTAAAATACACGGTGTTTCATAAAAAGGCACCCTTTATCTTTTTGTTTCATAATTCACTTAAATAACCATTAATTTAAACGAAATTTTTACCAGATGCAGCTAAAAAATATCAGTTTAAAATCTTTTGACAAAATATGGCTGTTGGTTAAATATTCTTTGCTAGTCGTAATGTAAAGCTGACGTCATAATGTGCCGCGAGTACAAGCTTGCTTGTTGCAACCGGTGCTGACCACAGGTCTGGCAGTTGCTGAATAGCTGCTCTGCTTTGATGGTAAACTGATGACAAACTGTTGAAGTTTTATTATTGCAGCCACAAAAAGATGCCAAAAACGATCAATTCCACACACTTGTGGGGATAGCTTGACTTTTGCACCTTCCAGCAAGACAGCGCGTGACGGTCCAGTTTTTGAATCGCGAGCATGGTTAGAAGATAGAACATATCTTCTAACCATGATCGCGAGATGCCTGATTTTATGCCCCGATGTTGTTTAGTGCAAACATGATGAACATTTTTTATCAGTAAATCAGATAAAGTTTACCATCAAAGCAGGGTAGCAACCTAGAGCACCAGTTGAGACAAGGAAGCTTGTACTCACGACACATTATGACGTCAACGTTACATCACGATTTGCAAAAAATATTTAACCAACAGCCATATTTTGTTAAAATATTTTAAATAATTATTTCTTCAGCTACAACTGATAAAAACTTTATGTAAATTGGTCAATATTTGACTGAGCTATGAAAGACAGAAAAGGGGTGCCGCTTTGTGAAACACCGTGTAGAAATGACACCTCTGGCTTCTCAGGAAAGGGTCGTGACTCCTTTTCACCAGAATTGGTGCAGTACCTGCTCGTCGTCGAAATGCGCCATAAAGTCGTATATTAGCCATTTAAACCATTTCGGAAATTATAAACTTAAATCACATCCATTTGGCCGCGACAAATCATAACACATCATTTATGAACACACTTTAATCATAATTCATCCGTGTTATGTAGCGAAATATCATCCATTTTCTTGATTTTTTTCAAGCTACCGGTATACTATTTCTTAGCCACGCACTTGTCGTTTTCGCCTGAAAATCTCAGAGTATTACGTTGCCATGAAAACAGTCTGAAATTAAATTGGAAACTACAAGTAAGAACAGAGTCAAACTGTTAGTGTCTAGTACATGGGACATTCGTGCCATGTTTAATTCAGAATGCGCACACGTCGACAGTCACGAACGACCTCGATATAGACAAATGCATAGACGGGTAATTTAGGTTTACGTCGCCTAGTTGACGTCAGACCAGATTTATAATGTTAATGGTCCATCAAAGGATCACGCAACAGTCAGTCAGCTAGCACTATATCTGAATAGGCCTATGTGTATTTCCTGCACGTGACCCTACAGCAAGTAAAGCCGAGTTTCCATTCAACACATCCTTGCGTTTTTGGCCGTTGCATCCCTGCGTCAGTTGCGTAAAAAGTAGGCAAGGGTCGTGCGTTTCGCGCATTGCGTTGGATAAAAACTAGACTTCAGTAATACCGACTTGCTTTGCGCCAACGCGGCCCGGCATAAGCTATGCCAGCAATATCGTGAAATTTAACGGCAAAGAATCTGGACGCCGTCAGCTCCGTTTATCTACAACTAACACAGCTGTTGTCGTGAGGACACGTACCCAGTTCGGGAAGCGCGCCTTCTCCGTTTGCAGGCCAAAGATCTGGAACCAGATTCCTCCCCACATCAGGAACATCGAATCTACTCCAGCTTTTTACAAAGCCCTCTTGTTTCCCAACTGGCCTAGACATTCGGTCCCACTGTTGTAAATAAGACACGATAACATATATAATTATGATTATAATTATGACCTGTTTGAGCACGGTCTGGACGGCGTAGCTGGTAGACAGATCGAGAACGATGAATTTGCGAGGAGCTCCGTGTGCGCGGCTGTCGAGCTGTCTCAGGGCCATGTAGCACTGCGTCACGTCGTCTACCTTGACGGCGTCTATGTCTATCGGCGACCGTTCGTTGTTTGCGACGTTGTACATGTGCTCCAGGCGCGCAAGACCTGCATCAAGTAAACGATAATCTTTAATTCGCCGATACCGGTAGATAATAAACAACGCAGAGAAAAAAACCGCAGCAGCAACAAGAAAAATACATACATAGTTAGATACATAGTCCATGGTCCATGACAGTGACAAGGCATATCGTAAAAACTTAACTATACGGTTTCAAACTGAAACAATGCACAAGGGTTAAATGAATTTACAAAAAAAACATTAGGCCCTATCACAATCCTTATACAGTTATACTTAACTGAAAAATGTTCGCTCAGACGCGCTAAAATAACGCTTGGCAACTGAAACGCAAATTCTTTCTGACAGTTCCTTTCACTGTCAATGTTATTTGTTTTAAACAGTTTCATAAAAAACCTACTAATAACATCCAGTGAGTTAACAAGTAAGTAAGTAATTTGTATAGCGCGTTAACTGCAATAACCTAACCCCAAATGCGTTCAGTGTGCTAGTAGAACGAGACGTAAAACTGTTTTCGATAGCGTCTGAATGTAGGTAAAAAGCATGGTACTGCACTCAAAAATGTTCGGTATGGAGCGTTCCAAGTAGATGAACCGGCATGTCCAAAAGCACGGCTTCCGTAAATTGACAGCCACACGCCATCATTAAGGTTTAATCTATAAGTAATTGATGGGAAAATGTAGTAAATTACACGAACGTTTTTATATAAAACGCAAATTGCACGCAAATTACACAAAAAGTAAAAACGGCCTGAAATTGTCGGAATTTTCGTGCTACACAAGCTTTACAACAGCACGTTGTAAAACAAGCTTTTTAAAGAAATCGGCGTTTTGCGTAAATAAACGAAAGGTGTGCACTAAACATCGACAATATGACCTAAAATACAAAAAAATACAAAAATTTTAAAATTGTGCAGATTTTACAAACGTTTCCAATTACACGGAAACCGAATCGTGTCACGTTCGTGTAATTGCGTATATGTTGCATTTTAGTGTTATCTGCATAATAAGTTGCGTACGTATGTTAGGCATTTCAATAAAAAATGGTCGTTATCGTTATGGTTAGACTTTTTACGATATGATGATTTCAAGGCAAGCTCGGGTACAAAGCCTGCTTAATCTAGTGCACTAAGCTAGACTGTAATTAACGACGAACAGAAAGTTTAAACACAGAAGTCAGATAAACATAAAAAATCTGAGCTAGTCAAAGTCTTTGTGTAGATGTTCCTTGTGTTACAGGCGTTACCAGTGTTTCTCTTTCATACATCCAGTTTTATATCTTCGTTATGACAGACAACCATGGTCGTTTTGTAATTATCGCAGCCGGCGTCCGGTGCGATGTAAATGAATAGTTTATTAAACCTGCCTCCGTCTCTCCAGTAGCTAGGTTGATTACCGAGGAGCAGCCAGACTTGACGGAGCAGAATCATTAATCGCTCCGCGTGCGGCAGCAGCAGCAGCAGCAGCGGGAGTTACGTCATCGTTTGCTATTCTCAGTCGATTAACAACATCATCATGGTCTTCCATGCGGCAGCGGTGGTGGCGTCAGTGGTGGTGGTCGGAAATGTAACCCAATTACTCGTCGCCCTCTGCATGCATGACGTCATTGGTCACGTGACCTTTAAACTCGCGGTGGGCGGTTTCCTACGGGTGGTCAACGATGACCATGCCTCTATCTGGCACGGTGACGGAGATATGGCGCCTCAAATATGACTCGGCAGCAAACCTAAGTCGCCCCTCTGCATGCAACGTTCTCCTGTAATGCCTGTGTGTGCGTTTGTGTGTGTGTGTACTCGTCTGTCTCTTCGCCTCCATCTGTTGACGTTTTCGTCTTTCTCCCGTTCCTCCTCCAGCTCTCTTCTCCAGTGATGGGCAAAAGCTAACTAAAAATTGTTAACAAATAGTTTAATTAATTTTTTCAGTTGGATCAATGGCTTACTTAAAATAAAATAGTTCAGTTGAAACAGTAGTTTAATTATTAATTTTTAATTAACAAATAAATGGTTTAACTTCAGGAGAAATTAGTTCAAACACTTGTATGACTTTTGACTTTAACATTTGTATGTACACTGCGAACTGCAAAGTTACTTACTGACTTTTCCACCTTAACCCATTTATGCCTGCGATCCCATACATGGGACACCTATTCTGACGGTAAATGATAAAATAATTTGAGCACTAATAGGTTAAGCACAGTGACTTTTTTATTCCTGTATTTTGCTTTGCAAGTGTTCAAAATGTTTGGATTTGTATTTAATTGACATATTACTTGTAGCCAATATCAACGGTACTTGATGGCAACAAATTTCCCTGTTTTGTTGCATTTGTCGACAATTTTGCACCAAATTACAAATTTACCGATTTACCTATTATTTGAAGAAAAACGTTTAATTAAAAAAATATAACTTTATTAGTTTATTTGCAAAAGTAGTTGCTAAATAATAGTTTAGTTCATTCTAGTTAGTTGCCCATCACTGCTCTTTTCTTGCTCTGAGGCGCATCCTTCCTGCTACTGATGCTGCTATACGACGTCAAATTCGCCGCCGAGAAGAAGAACCTATTAATCAGGAGCAGAGCCAGCCTGCCATTACGCGAGCCAGTCGAGTCACTGCGTGTGTGATGCGGTCTCGCTGTCGCTGAATCCGACGGCGGCGCTCCACTCCAATGCAGTTCAGTTTATTGCCGACGTCCGCCCGCCGCCTTCGGTCGACTATCATAGGTGACAAGTGAGCCGCCGCGCGCCATTTCTATGAAACCATCTGAGCACCGGCAGATGGACAGAGTTCGGCTGAAAGACAGACGCCAAAGTCTGGAGCAGTCACGGCGGTCTATTTTCAGCTTCGAGCACTTATACCGCGAAGTTGCTATTGTTGTGCAACCGTTTCCGTTAGGCTGAGAATGTAAATCAATTTCCGCCACGTGTAGCCTAGACTTATGTCAATGCTGTCAACGATTTTCAACGTCTAGTTACTGACAGCCAGGTCAACGCGTGCTGTGGTCTATCCACACAGCTGCAGATTTTCCGCGTTGTCTTAGATTAATTCTCTTTTAGTTGCAGTCCTTCTTGTTTGTATGATGCACAAATACACAAAAGCTGAAGCAGATTTCAGCGAATGGGGCATGCATGTCCAAAGAGTATCGAGTGCTTATTAGGCCTAACTTTGACCTATATTTTATGGACGAATATAGTGATAAAATTAGTGCTCGAATTTCTAGGAGGTTGAAAATTCAACCACCAAACTCAACGTCCTTCTAGCTTTGATGATTGTCAACCCCATCTGCGGTCAGTCGTCTCAACTCCCTAGTCTACACTGAAACAGTGGACCAGTAATAAAACAAAACGATTAAATTCAGCACTTAACCTACAAAAATCGGTAAATAGGGCCTAACACGTCTTTTCGAAATAAAATATCTAAAAATGGGGAGGAGTACTGCACACATCGATTGAGGGGTCCTTCCCAACCGCACATCCCCTCGGTGGCTCGATTTGACCGCGCTCGATCCCCCTGGTTACTAGAAAAATAGTTATATCAAAATCGAAACATGCATATGCCCACATCTACAGTAAAAAACATGCGACAGTCGTCTACAAGATCAGCAGACAACTGACTGAAGACTCACTAAAGCTTCTTACCGTCGTTCGAGTCGTAAACGTAGGAAATATTCCGCCACCGATAGTGTCTGATAAGGTCTAGGGTCGCGCGGTCGAACAACGGTCGTAGATGAACCGTGAAACCGCCACTGGCAGCACTACGGTGTGCCGAGGTCGACGAGGTTGCAGTGCTGGATGAGTGTTCGCCGGCTTGACGAGCCAGCGTGTCGTTGACCGGGGTGCTGGCCGTCACGTAAGGCATGTGAAAGGTCCGTGTAAATGCGTCGACGGCCGCTCGAGTCGTCTCGTTGGAGAAGCCGAACAGAGCGAAGATTCCGTGTGAGATAGTCGCGCATACTGCACATACATCGATCACAGCGCCATACCACAGTGAAATAACGTCTTCTTTATGCATAACGTGTCTTCTTTGTATCTCTTTCCCACGCAGGGGCGCCTGTCTCCCGTAGTCCCCAATGTCAAACCCCTAGCGTCGAACCCGTGCCACGTAAACAACACACATCCCGAACATAATAAAAATTATGCTATCTGTCGTCATTTAAAAACCGCCCCTGAAGTTTTAAAATTCTCCCTATTCCCCAAAAAATGTTATACGTTTTGAGTGCAGTTTACGATAAACACAGATGCCCCCTCCCGTGTTACACAATGTCTGTACTACACATTTTCTTGAGTGTTATTTTTTGACTTCAGAAACAGACACGGATTTAGTAAACAACTATAAGCCTTCCAAATCATTCGCGAGTATGAATAATTTATGATACAGGCAAATATAAAAGCGGTGGAGCATTCACAATCAGTGTGACACGCCAATCGTACGTACTATTTTTTATAATAAATTAATAAGCCTATTCACATATGATAATCTTTATTCACACAAAAGCAGTGTAGAGTGAAACGGAGACAGACAATAAGTAAGACAAACAATAAACCTAAGTTATAGAAACATAAAACGCATATCAAACACAAGCTTCAAAAATGTCCGTGAGAATGTTTGCATACAAAATAAACTGAACATAATTTGTTAAACTCAAAAACCAAACACATCGTAAAAATATTGTGAACAGAAATAATATGAGTACTTTGTTTAAATAGAAAAAATAATCAGCGTAAATCAAATACATAGGATATACGCAGAATACCAAGACAATAGTGCACATACAACAAATTAACCTCATCGTTTAATTTAAAAATTTTATACAACGCAGTTTTCCAAGTAACATACAGGGTTTGGCGATTAGCATCAAAAATGGTAACAGCTTCAAGACCATATAATATAATCGGCAAACAATAAGTATGAAGTAAATGACACAATAACATCGGAGAGGCAGTGGACCCAACGCAAGCATATATATAATTAAAAGCTCTAAAAAAACTTCATTCTCTTGGCTGCAAGTGAGACTTTGAGTTTCAAGCCACTCTCAAAAATAACACCCAAATATTTGACTGTCGACCATTCACGAAGTAAATTACCAATTAGGAAAATAGCAACACATGGTTTCTTGTATCTAAGATCACACCTAAGCAGGCGTGACTTATTAACATTAAAACACATATCCAACCAGACCATTTCCCTTTAACATATTTCAGTCATTTTTCTCAGATCACAATTTGAAGCAGAAATCAACAGTAGATCATTAGCATACATCAAAATTCCAACATATTTCCTTGCAATGCGACATCCATAACCAGAGACCTCTAACTTGCAAATACATGTAATGTCATTCACATAGACAATAAAAAGTACAGGGGAGAGAACACCTCCTTGTCTAACTCCGGTAACAAGTTGTACGAGCTTAGATTTACAATATTGCCCCATTTAACACAAGTATATATTTCACCATACCAATCAAATAATAAACTTACATATGATATGTACGGGCACTGTTGGAATTTCATAAATTTTCCCATGGACTACACACGTAGAATACCGTTAGAAAAACAGAGGAAGGACTTTTGTAAGCTAGAAAAAAGAGAATGGCGTGGGAAATTTAGAGGGAGAGAGATGGTAGGCAGAAGCGAAAAAGTAGACACGCGAAAACGAGAGTTGTCGTATGCTATTGTTCAAACTGTTTTTGCTGTTCTACCTGATCACAAAGAACACCACAGAACTGTAATTAGATGAGAACCAGGGATGATGAGAACGCAGAGCACGGTGATATGCTCAGATCTAAAAAAAATAAATAAAGCACATAAAGCGACTGACAAGCTAGGATTGAGGAGAGCAGACATTAGGAACCGAATGAAAGTGTGTTCTGTCGCACAATGAAATAAAACGCAAATTGGATTTTTTGAGCGAAGTGGAGCCGTAATAACGGTAAAGGCAATAATAAAAGCAAAGCATCTGTATCACTTCCTGTGTCCAGCGGGGAACGATGCAGCGGCCTTCACGCTTGTCTGTCAGGCTGGCTGGCCGCTTTCGGATACGACGTCCAACATCATACTAGTATGGCTTCCGAGATGCTTCCGAGACGGGCGGTGTCACATTATATGGTCCCTCATGACAATATCTCCCCCGTGGACACTCCGTACAGGTACTACAAAGTATCATCCGCTATGCAGATGAAATGTCTCCTACCCGTGACGAAGTCACCCCTCCCCGTTATGACAATCTGTGTAGTCGGTGTGATAAAATCTCTCCCCGTGAAAACGTTTCCCCAGCCAGTGAACGTGCTTACGATGCGTAAACAATACATTTATACATATCTACACAGTTTTCTAAATATTTGGCACATATTGGTAGGCCCTATGTGGTAGGGGGCACTTCATCAGAGGGAGATAAATTGTAATGTCTGGGGCGAATTACACACTGTGTCTCAAAAAACGCACTGTCTGCATAGTGTGTGTGTGCCAAATATTATAAGTTTAGGTATACGTTTAAAAATTGCACTTTGTCAGAGTTGGCGTGTTTGCTAGATAGTGCGTCGAAATTCGCGTTATATTCGGTGTCCGCTCTGAAAGAAGAAAAGTTACTAAAAGAGCTATCCTGTACGAAAACTAAAACATGCATACTCTATTCTAAAGTCATTTAAACATTAAAGCTAACTGTCATCAAAATCAATCCATATAATTTCGAGCAATACCGTTTCAAACTTGGTGCGTTTTTTGACACACAGTGTATATCCGCCCCCGTTTTTTCTTCAACGATCTGTACCAGGAGTCTTTCAGCGGGTGAGAGTCATAACAAATGTTTGTACCGGCGTAGATTGTTCAGGGAAAGACTCAGGGCCGGATTTAGCTGGTGGGGGGCCTGGGCCCAGTGGCGTATTTGGGATTTCAGAAAGGGACTGGCTATCGAATTACAGAATTTTAAAAATTGAGGGGTTTGGTGGGAGACCCCCTGTTGGTGGGAGGCCTGGGGCCCGGGGTCCCCCGGGCCTCCCCTAAATCCGGCCCTGGAAAGACTTGTCCTGGGGGCTGTCTTATAATGTGACACTGCGGCTATTGCATTGGTTGCTGGTAATATCGTAGATCAGGCGCCCACCCACGACGACCTGATTGAATATTTGATGCTATGGCGGCGTCGTCGTCGTCGTCGTCGTCGCTCGAGGTTAAAAGTCGCACGTACCTGCAAGCTGAGGCTCAGCTAGCCGTCCAGTCGAGTTGAGTCCATTCATTCGGCCATCCATCCGTCGTTTCATTGCAGACCATTATTGGCCGCAGTTAACAACGTCACCTCACTGGCGTAAAGCCATAAGAGGGAGGGGGGACTCAGGGCACATGCCCCCTCCCGGTAAGAGCTACTCAAAATAGTGCCAAAATGCACCAAAGCACTTCATTTTCATACAACAAAAATACGAAAATTATCTGGGAAGGGAAAGGGTACAGTCCGCTCTCAAAACCTCTTTTACAGTGGGAAGGGGACACCCTTCCCCACACTTCACCGCTTAAGTGCCCCTACATCCAGATCCTGGCTATGCCACTGCGTCACAGGACTGACTGTGTTGAATGAAAATGTGAAAGTTTGCTAAGCTCTGTGGTGCACGGTCCACTCTCGAATTCGTCTTTTTCGCAATGCTTTTCGTCCGTCGGTCTTATGTATTGTGTAATGAGCAAGTATAAAAGATAGCGAACGGAATATATCACATGGCGACCTATTTTCCATACAGCAGTGAGGCGAGCACCGTACTGGGTTATAATTGCCACGCCGATTAATGTCATTAGTTGAAGAACGGTCAGAAGTAAATAGCGCTAGTACACCGGACTAGAGTGGCTCGAAGCACTGAGTAACAGCATTCAGTCTCGTCGCACGGAGAAAATCAGGTTTGTTCTTAACGAACGACTCCATTCTCTTTGCCCGTCAGCCAAACAACAGCGCAGGTGTTATAAATCTTCGGTGCTGTAATGAAATAAACGTTTCGTGTAATTTGTCATCAGTCAAACTCCGTACGTTGTCGTCGCTACGCGGCGGGCGAGAGTGCCGCCGCGGAAATATTGAACACACAAGATCGATCGATCGTCAAGTCTCACATACTCACTTACTCAACAAGTTTTCTTGTATTATGGGCATTTGGCTCAGAAATAAATCCTATACGGAGAATCTGGCTCGACATGCTTGACATGCTTGTCATGCGCTCGTCGAGCTAGGTTCATCGTGTGAACGGGGCATATCAGTGAACGAGCAGAACGACCTAGTTGCCTGGTTCTGTCAACGTGGCACTGCCATTGCTAGAATTTACCATAGTTCATTTTACGAATGTGAACTTTCTACAGTCCCACTTTCTGGTTTACATCACGGTTTACATCACGATAATTCATCAGTCAGCCTTTTACAATCTTTCAAATAAATATCCGGCCATAGACTTGCAACTCGTTGGATGATCTACAGCCAGTAGCTGCCTCGCATATCGATTTAACACAGCTGACTGATCCTTGTGTGGTGTACAAGATTGGGTTCAAGCGTGGCAGATGCCGCGGCGAGACAGCAAGGTGCTTGTTTGACTGTCGGCAGAAGGATTGCAGGAGCGATGTCAGAGATGCTACGACGCGTCAGCCGGGACACGCTCAGCAGAGCTTGTCTAATAGACAACTCGTTACTCTTGCATTGCTTGCTACAAAGTATCGACGTCGGCCACATACATCACCTTTGCAGGCCGCAGCAAATTCTTCGATACTACAGGGTGTTCCAAAAAAACTGATACCCAGTTTTATTTTTGAGATAACTTTAGTAATTCAGCACCGATTTTAACCATTCTTTCACTGCTACAAGCAGAAATTTATGGCGCGTAAACGTGAAGTTCTTCCGCCCACAGCACCTTTATTGTGTGACCACATTACCTAGCAAAACAAACACTACTGCTAATATCGGTGTTCAAACAGCAATCATCCTTTGTTATTCTGCCCATATCAAACGATTTATTCTACAAATTATTACTGGTAAACAAAGTAAATAAACACAATATGACGTAACAATGACGTCACAAAGCACTACTGCGAATAAGTAAGTGAGCTTAACTATTTTATGCTACGAAATTGATATCTTTATGTGTTGCCTGTTCTTCGAGACCACTGTAGCTTTGACAGTGTTTGTTTTGCTAGGTAATGTGGTCACACAATAAAGGTGCGCTGGGTGGAAGAACTTCACGTTTACGCGCCATAAATTTCTGCTTGTAACAGTAAAAGAATGGCTAAAATCGGTGCTGAATTACCGAAGTTATCCCAAAAATAAAATTGGGTATCCGTTTTTTTGGAACACCCTGGAGATACCGCACTGCTGGAGTGGGTAAGCGAGTACGCAGTACGCAGAACATTCACGGTATTCATCATATGAGCAGTTTTGCTTTACAGTAGTTCATTCAGCATCTTGTAGTTTATACCACTCCAAACAGTGATGTATCGTACTTAAACCACGCTTGCTCAGATCGCATAGACTACACCGTTGTTTGCTTCCTGACGCACGACTGCAGCCGAGAGTACTAATATATTCAGCGCATTAAGAGCTTTTTGGCGTTGATGCGCTAAATTCACGTTTTACTTGCCTCGCTTACTGACTTACTTACACTCATGAAAATTGCACAATAATTTCTTGTTAAGCCTAAGTGCGCGTAACAGTTCGACGTTAAATTCGCATTGACAATGTCTTATAATATTCACATTATTCGTTATTTACTGCATTGGCATTCGAGGCTGCTCTACTGGCGAATAATTCACCGAAACATCTATCTCCATCATGACTGAAGTCCCTGCAGTAGCAGCAGCTGCAGTGGTATCTTGGAGTAGACGGGAACAAAACGGATGCTAGCGCCTGTCCGGAAGCCCGTTTCTTCCGCCCCAGTCAACCTAGTCCGCGCACTGACTTTAATGCAACGTGCCCGGTCATCTAAATGACGCTAATTGTGTCGCCGTCGTAAACTCAGTTCGGTCATCTTCACCTCCGGCCACACACGAAGAAGACAGAATTACGATTTCGCACACAAATCTGCGTTCGGAATCTTCTATAAAAATCAACACAATCGTCAATCTAACGCACGCCAGCACCATCGACAATCTTTGGCACTGCCGACATTATTTGACAGAACAATGCCGTAGCCATAATTTTTGCTCTCCGCTCCTTTTCCCGTTGTTTTTCTCTTCCTTTCCCATACTTTTTTCTTATTTTCCCTCTTTCTTATTTCCCCCAAATTCAGCCATTAAGTCTCGGAGCGCTGTTAGTTCCCTCAGCAGGACTCGAGGATAAATCCTGGTCGCAAACGCATTTTTACGTTTTTTCGGCTCTTAAAACGCATCCCAGGGCAACATTTTAGTCTCTTGCCTGCAATGTAAATGACTGTTACAAATAAATTCCCAACCTCTCCACGACAGGATCATGGATCTATTTGACTAATGGGCCCAATGCTGCAGCATCAGTAACTGACAGTAGCACCCATCTTAATCCGGCACTGATCATGCCTATCAAACCGAAGCCAACCGTTAATAATCTTTGTCACTGTCGACATCAAAACAACCTGACCATGAGCGTGGGTACTGACTGAGCTTCATCCGCACTTCGACCACATCAGCGTCTTTACAGCAGTGCCGCAGGTGGTCTGTCGTGTTAACGGCGTCAAAGCGACAAGAAACTAGGTTTTACGCTACTTACCTAGCAAATCACCGCCATCTGGAGCACGTATTGCTCTCGGAGAGCCTGAAACATTTTCGTCAGATTTCGGTTCAAGTTTAGACGTTTGCTGAAAGTCGCATTTTAAAACACCAAGATGCCGTCTGTGTCTGTTCGATACCATTTATGCGTCCTTTCATAGTGAAAATAACACAATATCGTGTAATTACTGGCTACTAAACTGGCACATTCTACATGCAGCCGCTAACAGCTATATTTAGAAATCGTATGAAATTGTTAAGCTGAGTGTGTTCAGGCCAATTCAGCCTCGTATACTTGGCGCGGCAGAAAATTAGTAGTAGCACACCTAATGTGATATCCGGGATATAGGCCTAGACTTCGTGTGCGTCGTCTTTAAGCTGCACAGTGCACAGTAGCGTACAATGTGCCGTGCTAACGTTAGCTGCTATTTCTGAGAATTCAAAACGCTGCCAGTCAAGAATCTGACTCAGATAAGCACGCAGCACTGTAGCGAGGGCCCAGGGTAACTTAACTGAGACGAGTTGCGGGACGCAGACGTTTCGGTTCATGGCTTTGTTCCTTGGATTTTGATCTTTCGGTTCATTACGTAACGACTGCGTGCGTGCTCATATGTGATTGGCCAGTGGGTGTGGTCTCGCCGCTAGCCAGTCAGCTAATAATGAATCCATTGACCGCCAATATTACAGATATAGAGTCTTTATTTCAGCATTACC
>Ga0209367_1002715_pt1 | contig 23604 bp, 12 predicted proteins | sample WorMetLIZISLAND2_FD_187412 | JGI IMG/M metagenome (GOLD analysis project Ga0209367, IMG submission 187412) | Marine gutless worms symbiont microbial communities from Max Planck institute for Marine Microbiology, Germany - Olavius geniculatus... ... | reverse complement strand
ATATATATATGTTGCTTATCATAACAAGCACTGGTCACGGGTTTTTTAGTTTTATCAACATCGATGACCTTGAACGACCTTGAACCCCCAAAAAAGAAGTTTTGGGCGAGTTTTCGCATTTTTTGGGCTGCAGCGCACACTTCAAGAGTGAACTGCGACGAAGTAGCTGAAGATAGACCAAGACAACCTAAATAATTATGAAATTTTCAGCATGAAACATAGATTTTAGTAGTCTAAGTCTCAACTCCCTAGGTTAAAGGAGGCCTGTGCACGCTAACGTCAAAGAGGGTATCCCTTTAAAATTGGTTATTTTACCGATATTGGCTCGTCTAGCGTGAAAACAGTTGCAGATATGCATAGACATGCTGCTTATTATAAGAAGCACTGCTGATGAGCTTTATTGGGGTATTTACCTCTATGACCTTAAACGATCTTAAACCTCCAAAATAAGGGGTGTTAGTGGGTGTTAGTGATTTTATTGCGATTTTCGGCTGCGGTGCACATTTTAAGGACGGATTGCGACGAAATAGCGGAAAATAGACCAAGACAGTGTGCGAACAGGAGCTGCTAAGGCTGTCGCGCGTCTCATGAACTTTGCTCAAATTACTTGTAACATTTAACTTTCGTAACTACAACAACACGAGGCTCAGCTAAAACTTAGTAAACAGGGTGTCCGTTGCATGCATTTCGTTTCGTCAGTCATCACAGTGCTAATTTTAAAAATTTGGCGACTGAAAAAGTCATCGACGATGGCCGCTACTGTCAATGTCGGTTGACGCCTCCTCATCCTAACGAACATCCGCATAGTCAGGCCAAAGCCAGGTAGCGAATGAACATTTTAGAAAGAGGAAAGGCGCATTTGCTTAAAAACTTAACTGCTCATTCACAGTTAGCATAATCAGAAATATTAATAATGATCGTATATTGATAGCCGTAACGGTGAATGTTTACTGATTAAATACAATATCCTAAGATGTCCCGCGTAAAACTAACTTGACTGTTTTTTTGGTTGCCAAAGTCAAATTTAAACATTGTGACACAATTACTGTTTAGAAAATGACAAGACAACATTGGAAAATTTAACGAAAAACCAGTACATTGAGTGATGGCAAAAAGGCAGGCGACGATGACGGCGGTTTATACACGATGGAAATTGCGCTGATAATGTGAATGGCAGCTTTCAGTGCCCGACAACCCCCCCAGGACAAAACCCTCATGCGACAAAAACCGTTAGACAAAACCCTTACGATAAAATTTCTGCTACGATCGGAGTCGTGGGTTAAAAAAGGAGATGAGGTAAAAATTGCAATTTTTTGACCAAAACTTCAAATTTTCGTCAGAATTTCGACAAAGAGCGGCATATTTTCGGCAATAAAGATTACGAAGGCTTAAAATTTTGATTTTGCCTCTAAATTTTTTTTCAAAATGGGGGGTTTAAGTCTCAAATTTTGCTTTTTTAAATGAAAAAAACTTTTAAAAATATTTTCCGACAGTTTACCGACAGCCCAAAACTGAAGAGAAAGGAGGCAATTGCCATTGTCCGCTCTGACAAAACATCCGCATTGACAGGACGAAAGTATGGCATGAGGGAGAAGCCCGAGGGGGTTTCGTCGTAGGGCGAAGGTGTCGTGGGGAGGGGATTGTGTCTGTGCCGCAGCAGAGTACGACCACATCCGTCCATCGGTCACAATACAGTAAATATAGCGTCCGTCCTGCCGCCGATATGCGTCGTTGCTGCTGCTGCTGATGTTGCTGATGTTGCTCGGCTAGTCGCTCGTCGACCTTAATATCAATGCAAATTTAAATTAATCAAGACCAAGTTAATATCAATGCAAACGAAGGTCAACATCTCCGAGACGTTTTCGCTCGTTCGCCGCCAACGCTCAGGTGGTTTAGACCGTGAGAGAGACAGACAGACGCAGAGCTACTGTGACAACGACAAGCAGAAAGAACGACGACCGAACAAATTCGCCACTTGAGAAATTATTACGCGTCACGCCGTCCCCATTGATATAAGAGGCCAACGATACGCATTAGCCTATTATTACGTTTTGTCCGTCCGTCCGTACAGTGCTGGCTTAAAACCATGAACGGAAAGTCGCAAGAAGTTCTTAAATCGCACGCAGCGCAAAACGCAGTTTAACATTTGAAAAATAAAAAGTCGAAATAAAAAGTTCAAGCACAAAATAAGCCATAATAAAAAAACAACAAATGTCCGTATAGGGCTTATCTGTCGAAATTGGTGAACTATTAAGCTTATAAACAAAAGCCTATACTGTCACATGTGAACTCATATAACAATAATCTGACGACGAAGTTGGTTATAATAACGTCTAGTAGAATTATTCAGCACGCACGTAATGACGATAGCAACTTGCAATGCCAAAAGAAATGACTTGAAATAGTTCAGGTTTTCGATTACTTTCGTCACTGTTGAATTTTTTTTCAAAGCACTGATGTAACGTTGATTGTGAAGTTTCTTTAACGATCATTTAAATGCATCTTCACCGCTAAACGTTAAACAAATTTTGATTTTGAACATACATTTGATTGAATTATTTCAACAATGTCACATATCTCGTTTTTTGACTCTTAGCGTAGAAAAAAATGACATAAAACGAAGCAAGCAAAGTGCGAATGAACGAAACCTTGTGGTGTCTGGTAGTGATGATCGGTTTGCAGACGGCACTGTTGAGACGCGTCGTTTCACAGACAACTCTGTCGCCGCCATGTTTGTCACTGCCATCTCTCGACAGGAACGCGCGTACCCTCGCCGCGCTGCCATGTGTCGTGCCCTGCACTGCTCCGTACGTTGATTGACAGGTCTGGTGAGACATTGCCCCAACCCCACCCTTAAACCAGTCCGCATCTTGTTCTCCCGCGCCGAAGTAGACGCTGTTTTCAAACCCGAAAAACTTCTCGGCCAGTTCCAAGCTGCAGCTGCAGTCATCCGCAGCGGTGCAGGTATAGTGCATAGCAGGCCGGCACTTGCCGAATGTTGACATCGCTCCGGCATGACGACTCAGTGCTCGTTGGCTTCTCCCGGCCGTGCTCACAAGACGAATGTTCGGGCACGATTTGCTCAGGTGGAGGTAACTAAAAGTCGGCTTCGCTCCAGCATGCAGCCGTTGGATCACGTGGTCTCTGTTGCGTGTTGTGTGGCTGTACGGGTTGTCAAGTGTCTGCGTGGCGTAGAGCGGTCTGCTAGAGGCGCGGGAGCGCACTGAAGAGCGGCCGAGCGTCTTCAGTATAGCTCTGCTAGGTGTACTGTCAGTGTCAGGTCCTGGTACTTGAGGTCTGGTTCTGTCTAGACCAAGTGTGTTGGCAAAGCCAGGTGTGGTTGTGTCTATGTCAACTGGCGTGTTGTCTGTGTTGTCGGGGAGGTGACAGTACGGTTGTACGACGGCCGCTGCTGATGAAGCCGTTCTTCGACTGAGACCAACCCCACAGATCTGACTGTTATACAGTGCTCGTCGTGTAGGCGTCCTACAACCGTCCATCGGTCGCTCAACCATCGCGACGTCGTAGTAGTGAACTGATGCGTCGGAGAGCGCGGGGTGACAGCTGTTGACGACACGCGCCGCCGAACCCTTCACAGCAGATACGTCGCCACCACGACCGTCACTGCCATGTGACGCCGGGACCGGCTGATCAATAGCAGCTGCTGGTCGTTCCGGATGTCTAAGTGTGATGCCGGCGGTTTGATGATGATGTCGCTGATGAAAATGCTGCAGACTGTTGCTAGTGCCGATGAGCTGCAGCGCACAGTCCTCCGTAGGTCTGCGACCGACTCCTGCCGAGTCACACAGCGTGCACTCTGTGACGTCATCGTCTGTGATGATGCCATAGCGAGTGACGTCATTACTTGTGACGTCACACCGTGTGACGTCATCGCTCTTGACGTCACCGCCGTAATGCCAGAATGTCATCGTTTCCGGCTCGCGCCAATACAAACAGAAGACAGAATGTCGCCGCGAATGACAAGTGATACATTGTTAGACAACGGACTTGCATGTATTAAGCTCGAGCACCGCCAGTCTCTGCAAAAACAAAACGCCACACCAGAACTAAATACAGCGACTTGGGTCTGTATTTTAAATAAGTAAGTAAGTAAGTACCGATTTATATAGGCTTAGCAGCAAAATGTCACAAGAGAATCATGGTGCATTGGATTGGAGCGCTAAAGGGCGATATTAGTAGAAAATATTGAGTTTTGGGATGACGTTTGAAGGAGGCGAGTGTTTGATTTTGATGAATATGAGAAGAACGAAGTTATATACTTGTGATGCAAAAACTGAAAATGCACGAAATTCAAATGACAAGTTATTGCGCGGAACGTCAAGTAGAAGACTGAAAGATGAGCGTGTGAACCTAGTAGACTTGTGATGATGTAAGAGATCAACGAGATAAAATGGGTTACCAGTATGCATATATTAAGTAGAAGAAGCAAGCGTCATTTTCCCATCCGAATCCATCACGGAGACTATTGTCTACGGCCGCCCGTTGGCCGTTACCGACCGACGCAGCGACACGCATACATATAGAGTATCGCACAAACAGTCGCGAAATGAATTCAGCGCGCAGCCGACCAACCAAACAGCTGACCGAAGGACGACCGACGCACACAAGCGACACACGCGGGAACCATCGTTCGTCGTTTGGGTACGCCATTCGCCAATCTCGTCTATTAGCTCAGCGCATATGTGTGCCGTGCTGCGCTGTGCTGCATGTGTGTGGTTCGATGTCGTCTAATGTAAACGGACGTGCCAGGAAGGCACTTGCGTCTACGCGTCGACGTGAATCGCTGGCCTTGCCCTAAGTCGTCCTCGCTCTGATGCTTGGCCACACCATGAACGAGTTGTCTCCATCTGACCCTGTCTTTTGTGAGCTCGAGAATTATGTCTAATGTGCATCCATTAGTATCAGAGTATCATAGTATCGTGTGAATCGCTGGCCGCTCGGGCAATTTCGTATGGAAATTGAAGAGCGATGCGAAATAATTTGTTGGGAGCGAGGGAGTGAGGGTACTATGGTGTAAGGGAAGCAATCAGCCAGCCAGCCAGGCAGCCAATTAGGCTGGGCGACAGCGGTCATCGTCGTCGTCATCGCGCCGCGCTGATCTATCATAAAGTCCCGACGCTGTAATCGCATCCGGGGCGCCGAGCGGCGTCAGCAGAGCACGATAATTGATGTCAGCGACCCGCCGGCATTGCTCATGGTCAGTGCAGTGTGATGACAGCCGAACGCCCGCTAGCCCGACGTAGATACACCGACGATAACGCTAACACAACCGACCGACCAACCGCGTCCGCGCTGCCCGACCGTCAGTCCGACCGCCGTCGTTTGGAGCCGACAGTTCTTCGCTGGACCCGACCAGCAGTAACAGCAGCAGCAGCAGCAGCAGCAGCTGACACAAGATCGAACTGACATTTTTGTACGTCGTGACAGATCACGACACCCAAAAACATCAATATTCCTACTTATGTTAAGAGCTGAACAGTCACTCCACGTCCAGTGATACTGTCAGTCTATCTGTATGTCTGCCTGCCTGTCTATCTGTCTGTCATTTCGTTTTTACTACCTGAGTGGTGAATAAACATATATATGAGACACTGGTTAGTGGACTGTTCAGCTCTAACACAAGTCCTGGAATTGACATTTTTGCACGTCACGGTCTGTCACTGGACGTTCTCCGTACATCTCGGCAGAAAGCAGGAGGTCATCACGCTGGCAAGGCGATGCACTCTGTTCGGAGGACCGCTTGGGCGTGCACATCATCGCCAACAGCAGCAGGAGCAGCAGCAGTAGAATAGTCACGGCCCTGTGCAGCCGTATACAAACCGAGACACATCGAACGAACGAATGAACGAGCGCCTTCCACAGCACTGACTGCAGTCAATCCCCAGAGATCTACGAACCAAGCAAGTCAGCAAATATCGAATGAAATCGCTCAACACGACGTGCTATATTGCGTCGCATGCAGCGTGCAGTTCTGATACTTCGTACTTCGACAATTAGACTTGAAACAATTTAAAATCATCAGAACTCGAAAGTAATTCAAACACACAAAAAAGCAAATGCCTATCGATGTTATACCTTTTTATTTGCTCATATTTTAATTATTGTTGTCGCCAGTATCGCTGTTATTATATACAGTACTCGCTTTTAGTAGGTTACAGTTAGCAGCGATCGGTTATTGGCAATAAATGGTCACTGATGATGGCAATAAAGTCTCTGGAAAACCACGATACTGCAGAAACTCACTGTCAACAGTATTACGTAAGCCTACGTATGGACTCGGCGTATATCTAAAAGTTAAACCGAGGAAACACAGGCTACCGTGACACGGTGACAGGCACACTTCGTTCAACGAATGCACCACAAATTTTTACATCAATTATTCTTCAACAACCGAAGTAATAAATAACGGCTATTTATCGAATGTTTGTTTCATCGATTGACTGATTGACTAACTGACTGATTCATTATCTGTCTTTCTCTTTATTACGTTAACTAGGCCTATGTATTAAGTTTTTTTTCTTACACTATGAAAAAAGACAAGTTTTTAATCATGCATTTTCTTGATGCTTTGTTTTATTGTGCACTGCAGTGATATAGTTGTATAGGAGCCGAGAGTAATCTAACACCAGAAGACGTCAGGGCTGCAGCAGTGCTGTCTGTCCACAGAGTGATCGATTGCCTCAATATTCGTTAAGTCTCACACGACGACGTCTTACAATTGCACCGTCACATCTGAGCTCGCCTTGCCGCCTTAGATGGGATGGGATTGCGCATTCCGCATCACTTCACACTCGAAATATTTATCATACTTCAATTATTCATCCCATCAGTAAAGATATCAGCGTTGGACAGCAACCTCAATCTCAACCTGAAGTTTATACTTCCGTATTTGCGTCTCATAGACATAATTTTTCCATAACATGGACCGATTATAACAGTGTTTTACTGTCAAAGCCATAGATAAACTGCAAAAACTAAACAAAATTTCGCAATTTTATCTTAAGTATGTTGCCACACTACCTTGCAAAATTTGTTCAGCCCACCTACACAATACATACGAATGACTCAAAAATCTGACCAACTTGCTTGAAATCTGTCACTTTGTTGATCGCTTAAAAATTATCGACAAAGTTGAGTTATTGTATTATGTCATTACTACACCGTGTGTTCCGCAAAAAGTAAGCCATTTAATTTTTTGTGACAACCGATTTTATTATTTTCTCTATTGCATTCGCTGACGTTCTGCAGTACAAGACAGCCTATATTTGACCACTTCGCCTGAAATAAGTTGCTGCGCTACAAAATAAAATTTAAATTAAAGCTTTCATAAGAAGCGAAATATATTACACAGTCACATGCGCTAATTTTAATGTAACTGCGCTAATTTTAATTTAAAATGTTTAGTTAAAAGTATTTCCATTTGGTAACTTTCTGTTTATCTAATTCACTTTTCTTCAGTGTTGCTGACGTCATTTAACGCCGTTACAATAAGTGTAGGATAACAGCATCTGCTAAAACGCTTGTTGAAGCATTGAACAACACGACTCAAGCATGTGAGCAAACATTTTAAAAACGTTCCATAATTTAATTTCTAAAAACAAATAAACCAAAAATTAACGCACATGACAAACATTTAAACTTAATATGAACAATGGCTTTCGTTTTTTAATATAAAGACACGTAAGTGCTGTATAAAGGTGTACAACTACATACTTTTTAATTTCGTACAGTATGGGCAGCAGCAAATTCAAGATAAAGTAAATGTAAAAAGTTTTGTTTTATTATTGACGCGCTACAGCTATGCTGTATAGCGCGTTTATGACACGATTGTCGTCCGTCTGTTCGTCCATATGTAACGAATGTATTGTGGCTAAGCGTTAGGTGTTAAGGGAAAACCTTTTACACGAATAATCAGTTCTGTGTCAGGGTCTCTGCGTAGAAAATTTGAGATATGCAGTTTAAGAAAAGCATTTTAAATTCGAAGTTAAATAAAGGGTGTTTTTTAACCAAAAACTGGCCATATCTCAAAAAACGGTGAGAGATAAGGCTTAGGTTGCTATTAATCACTAATAAAAAGTCGCATTTTGTCTTACAAATGACATAAAAATCATTGACCTTAAATGACTTTTAAGATCAGTACTGCAACAGGAAGTGTATAGGTTGTAGCGCGTCTTTTCTAGCAACAGCCGGGCTTTTTGTTTTACAGTTCATCTGAGAATGTAAGACCATATAGTAAAAAGTTATTAAAATCGCTGCATATTTGCCAAAATTGTCATAGAAATAAACGAGTCTTATGTTTGTAAAAAACAGAATGTTGAAATCTATCAGAAATTGTAGGAAATGCATGGTCACACATGTATTAGCATGAAAATTATTCAACGCACGCTTTTAGCTGTGCACGGCACTGTAGCTATGTTCAGTCAATGTGTCAGTGACATGTTACTCAGCGCTGTGTCGAGCAAGCGCTCATACCGTGTCTCAAAAATACAAGCCACTTTTATTTTTCAAATAGCTCCGTGAAACATTAGCCAGTTTTAAAAATTTTTGGCAGGCAACATCGAAAAAAGACTTGACATAATAGACTGCAGTTTTGTCTACCTAATCTTAATGCTGTCGCTACACTATTTTGTGAAATTCAGAAATCGCAGTTTGACCATTTACAACAATGAATTCATAGTGAATAGTGCATGCGTTGGCTAAGTTATTGTTTTACGGTGGTGTTAACTGCACACGACAAACGATTCACTAAGAGAAAGTACGAGTACTAGCCTGTGTGTAACTTGTAGCAATGTAAATATCACGATACAAAAGTGTAAAAGAACTTAATATCAAAGAAACAACCTCGTATTATGCATGCAGTGCAGCGAGATGCAATCAATGTCACTTTACTAACGTCTAGTGTCAGTGTTTATGCCGATACATAATCTGAAGTTGTTAGTCTCCTTGAACATTTCGATACTGCTGTATAGTCTATTATCTTTTTATTTCATTTTTTAAATCGTGTACTTTGTACGATTTCCATGTTAAACAAATAAATAATCGTAGAACGTTGCGTACCTGGTTGACAGATGACAACTAATAAAAGCTGCTGCTGCTAATCATGATGATGATGATGATGACGCAGTGTACAGGGTTCAGCGGCAGAGTTCAGTGAGGCGTCAGTGCGTAGATGACGGCATAGCGTATCAGTGAAAGTCATCTCAGCATCCCACCATCACAGCGACAACTCGTTGTGCTGCAGCAGCAGCCACGTCACACCACACGCATGTATCGGTCGAGCGATATGTGCGACTGTGACTGACCGCACTCGATCTAGCCTCTATCTAGAATACAGAACAACGTTCACTTCCGATTCATTGTGTTAACCCATTGTCATATCATATCACTTGCTAGGCCGTTGCTCATCTCTCATCTAGAAACGACATAATATACAAACATACAGTTATTATTACAAAGGGACAGAAAATATCAACGTAGCAATTAGCGACGGTTTATAATCGCATACATAGGATCACATCTATTGTGAAAGTTAATTTCAAACACCTGCAAAACGAGCAGAATTTATCAGTTTGAGAGAGACTGCAAACACGTGTCGTCGTCGTGAAGCTGGTCGATGATCGATGACACGAGATGCCGTATGACGCGTTATAATAACTGGACGAGTAACGACGAATTGATGAAGGCATTCAACTCGGCTGACTTCAGTGACTGGACTGACTGGTCCAGAAGGCGTCCTTGTTACTGCCAAATGACCGCTATGTCGCAAGCTGACCTCGTCACTACGAGCGCCCGTCCAGCTAGTCTGACTCAAGTACAGGTCTGAGATTCTGAGATTGTCAATAGCTACGTGCGTCGAATATACTCCAACCTCCACTTCCTTCGATTTGCTACGAATTTGTTGTACAACAAACTGAACCACACCACTACGACAAATCGAAAACAAATCCGCATCAAGTTGTACGACGCATAGTGGAGAGTCCATGTCAAATCAAAAGCCTACAATAAATCCACATCATCCCATGCAGCATTTATGTTAGGACAGAGGTTTGTATGTTAGGATAGTTTGTACAACATTTTGTGAGACTCGTTGTTAAATAAGTCTAATACAAATCGGAGTAGTAGAGTTTGGGCTAGTGTCGGCAACATCGACGTGCTAGTCAGTGGAGCTGTTAGTTATCGCAACAAATGCTTTACTTGTCATGAACGAGCGGCCGAGGTGAAACTGCTGAGTCAGGGTGCTGGCATTTGCCCTTTATCTTTCAGTATTCCTGGCAATATTTTAAACGTTTTAGGGCCTACTTTTACGTTTTCCTATTCATCTGATGCATAACCGTACGAGTAACGGAGTAAATCTGTGAGTGCAAAAACTTAACAGGGTTCACGAATTCATGGTTTGTTTGAGTCAAGACATAGTTGTAAAGTTCTAACCCTCCGTGGCGTTTCTGTGCTGCGAATGAGAGACGCCATAGCCTAACAAGCTTTACGATATGATGACGTCGATGAAACCAGTTGCAGGTGATTTTATGCTGACATTGCTTATCGTTTTCCGGTCAACGATCTCGCTGTACTGACGGCGTCGTCATTGGACGCGTACAGTCTGTGCACGCATGCAGGGACTATCAGATCATTTCACGTTTGACCTCAACAACGCAACAAAGTCTGCACTCTGCAATATTGACGTAAACTGGCTGCGGCCGAGTGCGTTTGTGAACAGTTTCGTGACGACACATCATATACACAGCATATGCAGCCTACGTATAAGTGCCGTGTTGATGCAAATAAAATCATTTAGAAAAAAAACAGTACAATATATGGTTTAGTTTTTCCCATAAAAATAGACGAGTCAAAGGTAGAAGAGCTAGGCAGGAGGAACCACCGCGAACTGCGTCCAAAGCGATTCAGTTAGCGGCATGGTTATTATTATTGACAGCCTATAAGAACTGACCAACGTTATATCGAATGTTATTATTGCCGATCCCATAGGGACATTCGTAGTCTCAGAATACTGGTTTTTACTCTCAAAATTTTTATGTCGCACTACACGCGAGAGACTAGAAGTTGGTAATACCGTTTTTTTGCTTGTTGATAACATCTACATTGTGTCCCAAAAACGTGCCACTTTTATTTTTTAAACAGCTCCGCGAATCATTGGTCAAATTTAATATTTTTTGGCACGCAACATCGTGAATAAACTTGACGTAAACAACTACAGTTTTACCCACTTTGCTATAATAATGTTGCTACACTACCTTGTAAAATGCCAAAGTCGCAGTTTGGCCGTTTACGGCAACAAATTCATGCTGGGTCGTGATTTGTGACAGACCGCGTGTCGTCTGTTTGTTGACAGAGAACGTCACATAACGTCACCAGAATGACGCATGGACGGGTAGGCACAGATGCATGATTACGTCACGCACGGACCGCAGCCGCAGCAACCGAGGATTAAATGTGTGAGAATGTTCATTTAAGCGAATCGTGTCGCACGCGCTGCTGACCGTACGCAAATTCAACCCCGCGGGACCGATCCAATTCGCTGATCGTTATCAGCGACACTCGGCTCCGAGGCTCGACGGGCAGTCGGGCGCGACCGGCGACCGACCCGACAAGACTTCGCCAGATCGATAGCGACTGTTAAAAGACTCGGTGTTGGCGGCGCCGGCCGGTAGGCAGGAGCGTGAACGGAATAAATTCGTATAATAAAACTGACGAGTCAGTCCTGGGTACTGCAGTGAATTGTCGGTGGCTGCGAACCTCTGACGTCGCCTCCTCCCCCACCCACCTACATGTCCTTTCCCCTTTGAGGGACACCGTCACAGACCAGCCATGCTGGGACTACATTAGCCGGAACCAAGATGCAGAGCGGCATACGACGTCGACGAGGCGTACAGTGCCATGCTGTGGTGCTCGGTCAAGCACACTGTTTTATGACGCACACATTCTCAGTCATTCCACGGGCCTCCACTGAAATCACTGAAATCATCGACGTCTGCACTGTTATACCCCGTTTACACGATCAAGCTGGCTCGACGAGTTGCTATATGTTAGTTGGAGTTGGACGAGCCAGCTTGATGTGTGCTCGATGTTTGCTTGATGATTGCTTCGTGTAGGCTATGCTTTATGCATGCTTCATACTTGCTCGATGTCTGCTCGATGTTTGTTCGATCGTGTAAACGGGGTAAGCCCATTAAGACGCGTACAGGGCGACGTAACTGAACTGAACTGACACGGTTTAGTGTTTGCCGAAGTGACCAATGAACGAGCAGGCGAACCCATTGGTGCACCAAGAATTGGGTTGCCTCGTCATGACGCGTACGTGACTATAGTCACGTAAACCAGGCCACCGACGCCGTTAAACGGTGACTATTGTAATGCATTACTGCTTGTCCATTAGTCAGTTCGTCAAAAATTAAACCATGTCAGTTCAGTTCAGTCACGTCGCTCTGTACGCGCCTTTATGTTCTCCGCAGCGGTTTGGTGTCTTTACTGGCAGTCGCTGGTGTTTTTCTCAAAGGGGTAAAAAGTGAACGCTGAAGTTGTGCACCAAAACTAGAAGCCAGTGTCTCAGATATTAAGTAAGATAAGCTTACATATGGCGGTTTATTGCAATGACTGAGGCCTAAGTGTTGTAATGCAGTATTAGGCATTTAGGCTACTACAGCTTCAATAAACGGCACAATAAGCCTATATTGCCTTTTTTTATTAGTCCGCACTAACTAGCATTTAAGCTTAGGCTTACTCATTTCTCTTTTCTGCGAAGGATAGCAGGTTAAGTTGGCCTTAGTTAAATAAAACACCTGTATAGACGTTTTAAAAACATCTGAAAAAATGAAAAAAACGAGTAAACTTATGCAATAAATAAAAATGTAAAAAGCAAAAAAACAGAAGTAAGAGCCTGCTCAAATTTGGTCATTGTTTCTTCGAATATGTAGATCAAAATCTGCTAAATTTAAGACAAATGTGCCTAAATGTGACAGAAAGGACTCCATGATTTCGACAGCTGACGGTTATTTTGAGCAGCGACGTTTTCCACGGCACCGACCGTAGTGCAGTTTGCGTACCTACTAAGCTAGCTCGTGATTGTGGGGATCATTGCTTTGCCGGGCGAAGACGTTGCACGAGGAGGCTAGTCAGCTTTGTTTAGGGGTTCAGTGCTGCTGCCGTGATTCTGAAATCGGAATTACAGACTCACCGAGAGGTCGGCTTCGTCTCGCCAGCTGCATGTCGAAGCAATTCGCAATCCTTTGAACCAACCAAGACCTAATCGATATAGCGCCGAGACCAAGACCACCCAGCAAGCCAAATGCATGCCGAGCAGGTTTAATCAGGCTCACTCCCGGTGGCTGCCTTCATCTAATATAGGCTATTCGAAGAGGTTTGTCTATACTTTTGGTTCATGTATGCATTGGTTAGACTGCACGTTAGCTCGTCATGGTTACTTAAACAAACAAGAAAGTCCAGCTGTCGCTAGGGAAAAAGCGCTAGAGCCTATACAGTTCCTGCTGCAGCACTGACCTTTAATCATCCGAGGTCGATGATTTTCATCTCTGTTTATGCCATTTTCTATTAGCGGTTATTTCTCACCTTTTCCGAGATATGGCGAGTTTTCTGTTAAAAACGCACATTTTCCTACCCCCTCCATTCAACCTCAAATTTGAAAATGTTCCCTTTACACTGCATCTCCCAAATTTTGTACGCAGAGAGCCTCGACATAGAGCTAATTGTTCGTGCAAGAGTTCCCTTAAGATCTAAGGTTTAGCCACAATACATCCGTTGCGGACAGACGGACAAACAGGCAACAACCGCAGACAGACAACGCCTACAGCATAGCTGTAACGCGTCAATAAAAACTTGCGAAAAATGTTTAGCAAAATTATGTAACTCATCAGTAAGAAAAAGCTGATAAACCGTAGCTAAATGTGAAACATTTTAACGCCACTAGACGCACAAACGAAACGGGTAAGAAGTAACAACAAGCACGTCGCGACTTCAGGGACTTAGGGCCTGGACCCAGATTTCACGTAAAATAGTCGGCGCAGTCAATTTTTTGTTCATTTGCAAATCACTGCCGGAGTCAGGGACTGGCAATGGACTGGTGCAGCAGCGAGTGAGTGATGACAGTTGCTTGGTTCAGCACATCGACGATCTGTGCGCAGAATATCGTTAACGCCGCACGCGGTCAAGAGTTGTAGCACTCCAGACAGTCATTTACCGGCACCGGCATGCTAATATTCCATTCCATTGCTGCCGTGTCGCCCTCCGAAGACGGATGTTGATTTTAATAACAACAGTGCTCAATCGGCGGCCAGCCGGACCGCCGTTTGTATGCCTACGGACAGTCGCGACTTGCAGACACCCGCCTATGGAAAGACTTCTGCACTGCAGTCAATACGGACTGCACCGGCCTCTCGCTGGGCTAATATCTCGTCGACGCAATAAAACGCAGATATTGCTAGGCCTACACATAAAAGTAAGTAAGCTTAAACTCGTACGAAACTGGATTCGGCCAAGACACGTATATAAGCGTAATATGTATCGACCTATTCTTGTTGTTTTCACGTGACGGTAATGCCGAATTCAATAAAAATGACAGCCCAGTGCCGACATACTGTGCGACCGTCCGCCTAGAGTTGAACCAAAACGCAAACTTCAACCTTCTCAGGGCTCCCAGGAGCAAGAAGTGAAATTTCAGGACCCAATGTTTACAAAATTTCAGGACATTTTTGTCGGTTTCACGAGGCTCAAGACACAGAAAGTGCACGTTTTTCTGTCTTCATAAATGTTATTCATTGAAGCAGATCAGTATTGCAGTCCTAAAAATGTTACTAAGGCACTGTTATCAACATACTAAGGCAAAACTGTACACGGTGTTTCATAAAAAAAATTGTCTCCTAATTTAATTACAGTTGTATTTTAAGTTCACACAGACACACATTTTTATTATCTAAATAAAGCATACTGTGTTGCTCAATGTTCAGGTCTTGTTTCCGTGCTCATATAAAACTTACATACTGGTACTTATAATTTTTAAAAATCGATATTGTGATATTTTGTAAAATATAGTATCAAAATCCTATCGAAATTGAAATCCTGATATTGAGTCATCACTACTAAGCAGTGAAGGTGCCCACTGCACAGCCGCAAGTTCAAATGTTAAAAAGACATTTTGATTGCATTCATACTTCAACGAAGCTTTACATACATCAGCGGTTATAAAAACAACATTATGCATGAACATTAGTTGCGCAGTTCATTCACACATGAGACAATTTCTTCTCAGTGTATGACTTTTAGCACAAAAACAAACAAAGTTACAGGTAGCAAGTACTTATTTACACAAGTAACCAAGATCAAATTAATAACAATAGCTTGCTTTAATACTGTATCAAGCAAAATATACATTATGTCCAGCAAACATCCATAAAGCACTTGTACATGCCACTATAGTAACACACAGGCCAAACGAACTGCACTGAAATGTCCTAGTGCATCAAAATACTTTAGAGTACTGTATAAAAATATACATACATTATTGAAGAGTGCATAGTTGCTTGTACTGTCCATACACAAACCAGTCCACTGAATACAAGTAATAACTGAGAAATGCACAGGCTTCATTCTGTATACAGATGTCAGGTCAATACAAGATAGGCTACCAGTATTTTTTGTCTTACTTCCAACTTGCTCTGAATAATATGACAAACTAACTACACTATTATAACGCCTACACACACAGCATTCCAAAAGAACTCCTCTAGACATAAACGTTTAATTTAAACAACAATCCTGCTGCATTATAACTTAATATCTATTTTCTATTCCCTAGTTTTCCTTCTAATGAACAGCTGAAAGCAAACATTCACAAAGTAACAGAACTCTGTACAAATGTGCTATAATGATAATGGCTGTAAGCATTCACATGTGGAGAACAACAATGGAAATAAGATGGTTTCTGGTGCATTTCCAATGACAGACTTACACACTGAGGTCTACTGTCACGTACAGTTAGGCATCAGTCGGTTGTAACACTTGCAGCGCTCAGCGTCGAAAGATGACCAAAATCGCCAAATAAATTTCATGAATTTAATTTTTTTGACACATGTGTTCATGAATTTCAACTAATTTTAAAACCGAAAGTCACAGATTCGTGAACTACAGATGCTCGTATGCAATCACAACACAAATGAGACACGCAACTTACTACACTGACAAGCAACAGGCCTACATGACACACGGGTCACACGCAACAATGAAAACACAACAACACACATCATATGCACCATTAGCTGACAGTTACAATGAAGGTCTCCTTACTGCTGAAATTCATCCGATGGGGGCGCTGAATTTGCAAGGAATAGAATTTGCAAGGAAAGGGGGTAGAAATTGCAAGAAAAGAAAAATTCAAGGAAAGGCCCCCAAAATTTGCATCCCTGTGAATTTGCAAGAAATGGACTTTGCAACGAGTAAGTCTAAACGGACTCCTGGCATGTGTCCCGTTTGTCGTACTGATAATAATTAATCATACCGATAGATTAGAGTGTTGGAATGACCCAACTGTTGCCGCAGAAGTGCCAGATTTTTTTTACAAGTTAGAACAATTGACGATTTGAACATTATAAATTAGCTGATGATATCAACAGTTTAAACTTCGAGCCAAGAACTTTACACATGTTATTTATGTGTGTACATTTATTTTCAGGTTACACACATGAACAATGTGGAAAATATAATCTGGTGTTAATATGACAATTAGCTGCTATAGATACATTACAGTGTCTGATTTATTCAATTGTCGCCTTAAAAGCGACAGAAGTTTTTAATAATTAGACCACGAGATGCTTTTAACATTCTAAATTACATGTAGCTGATGATGTCAAATATCTGTACATTTATTTTTAAGTTACTTACATTAACAGTGTGGGACAATGTTACCTTTACTTCCAATACAGTTTTGTTGCAAATTCCATTCCTTGCAAAGTGAGACGACCGCATCCAATCACAGGATAACAGCATCATTCAGCTGACTTCAATAATCAGCTGACAGTTTTTCACATTTTCACTTGTTTCTTGTTTTCTGTCTAATTTTTTTTATCCTAGCAATAAACATACAAGTGACAAAAGCTGACCATAATCTATCCAGTTGGCGAGTGTCTAAAGTATTGAAAACGGTCAAAAACAGAAAAATAAGGCACCAGCCAAACACTAGGCCTAACCATCACTAGTTCTAGTTTGCAGTACCCTGTGGAAAGTTTACACAAATTTATGCTTTGCTGTGCTTCATTTTTGAGTTAGGAGCTGCTGCAAGACAAACGCTGAAAGCATGCTAGGGATGGCTGCTGTGAATGATAATATGATACAGCCCAGTTGTTAACAGCATACAAACACGCACACAAAGCTGAACCAGTGGCAACACTCACAGCGTGGCACACTCAGCACACATACATTATCAATATGCCAGCAGCACCCAATACACAGGGTTCCCACAGCTTTACTAACATAAAAAAATTCCAGGACTTTCCAGGAGAAGTGGAAATCCTGAATACATGACACAACATGCCAATGCTACGAAACCACAACAAAGCCGCTTAGGATATGATATCACTGATATCACTTGTACGGTGATATCGTATGTCAGCAATGCAGTGACACACAAACAGATTCTCGGTAAGTTTGTAGTGCTAACTGCTCAGTCCCACTCTGTGACAAACAGTCAACAGAGTCAACAGAGACCAATTCCTGTTGCTTTAATGCGTTTCTTCATATATGCACTAACACGCATCACACAAATCTGTCACTGTTCCGTGCACATTCACAACACCTTAACTAACTGAAATAATTAGCTAGCCTGCACGGCCACAGTTCTGCGATCGAATCTGCCTACGTGTAAAATGCAGCACTGCATTTGAGTGTAATTGGCTGTAATTTGATGACTTCTTCAACCCAGGTCCGTCAGTGGCAGCTAACCAGTGCTCATGTTAAGAAAACATAACTGGATATAATCACATTCTGCGAATGGTGCGTGACCTGTCCCACCACCTGTGATCACGTTACTGTAAATTCAAACTTCCTTAGTTAAAAATGATTCGTGATTCTATAATCTGCAGCAGTGCTAAGTCATGGTACAAATTCATCACTCATCAGCTCTACTGCAATAATTCTAAGCCTGGCTGATACCAGTAACCCTGCAGGACAGTCATTAAACAGAAACACCAACTGTACACACGTACACACACAGACACACATACAAAAACAGTAACTCAAAACTTGTATAGGCTGACATGGCTCCAATATTCTTTACCCCATAGCATTTAAAATTTTGGGTCTCGGCTCATGGACCACTATAATTAACACACGGGTACTTGAGACTTGTATCAGTGTGTTGAAACTTGCAGGTCTAAGGCTGCGTTCACATGAACATGAGTATGAGTCCAGCACGGTATGGGTTTCCGTATACGAGTTCCGGCAAACACGAGTTTGCATGCATTTCAATGGCAGCTGTTCACAAACATACGAGTACAGGTTACCTGTGAATTTTCAATCGTACGAGTAGTTTCTGTGCCAGTCATGTTTTTATCTAACCCGTGCAAAGCAAACTAACCATAAATAACAATAATATAATGTACAAAAACTGTGGCACAAATTTGACCTGACGTCACTGTAAAATTATTCATCGTCAGAGGTGCACAGTTGGTAAAATTATTAGCGATGTGATGAAATAATGTTGCTTATTCGCGAAACATTTCCTTGATTCGATTTCATTCAATATCACCGACATGCGCTGTGCTTCTACAAGTCACCGTGAACGTTTAGCTCGTACGAGTAAAGCTTCTATGAGCCGTAAAGCAAAACCCGGACATGTACTCGTACTCGCGTCTATGTGAACGCAGCTTAAAGCTGGCACCAGTAGTAGTAGACCAATAGTCAGGATGCCTGCTCTCAGACTAGATGCAAGAGATGAGTGATGACACGTTCTAGCAATGTTCTCACTACTTGAGCATCACTCTCTTTGGTGTAGTTTTCACTGTGACAGCAGAGGTCACAGGCTTGGCGAGCCCACGACGGAATATCACATTACTGAGGGTAACGACTGTGGAGAACAGTCTCAAAGGAAACTCACTGCAAAAAAACAACATAAACAATAACACATTATCAAATATAGGATGTTCAACGAAGCCAAACTCTTGAGACCAAGATTACAAAGAAAAAAATTGAGATCAAAGCCAAGACCAATTATTGTTCAAGCCAAGGCCAAGACCATGGTCAAAGATAGGACTATAAAAATGACAATGGTATTGTAAGCCAAGTCTTATGGTGTTAACAAACCCAAACCACTACAACTGAAACCATGCCAAGGCCAAATGCTTATGACCAAGGTCATAATGCTTGGGTGGGTGGGTAGCTCTTTGAACAGGTAAACCACCTCAGTATATAACCAACCAACACCAAGGTTAACTCAGCCTTCCATCCCTCTGAATTAAGTAAATCGATTACAGGTCTTTGTCTGGCTGATACAAAGCTGGGGCATATTCACCTTTGTTAGGTGGCAGGAAAAACTGTGTGACTTCATATGACAGGAGATGCTCTGTAGCTCTGTAGATGGGTAATTAATGAAGCTACAGACAGTAGACACCTTTAACCTTTTACTTGGCTACAGTGTTAGACATACAAAATTTCAACCACAGAAGGTGGGATTTGGCTTAGTTGGCAATGTTGTTCATCGCATCAACAAAGTTAATCAACGTAGGTTAGCACTTATATGACTGACCATCGGCAGATAGGTAAACCATCTTGATATGTAACAAGCAACCCAGGTCAACTCAGCCTGGCCATCCCTCAGTGGATAGGTACTAGTACCAGTCAAAGCTGGGACATAAACAGGCATATAGTGTGAACTACTCACAATGACTGCTGTAGCGGCTCGGCCTCATTGGCACTCACTATGAACAGTGGAAACAAGATTGAAAACACGCAGCCACTGAAACATACCCAACATACACACACACACAAATGCTGCAAAATGGCCACAGAGTAATAATACTCGTACACGCACTGTAGCACTCAGGGTTGGACATTGGCCGGTTTCTGACAAAAGTAGGTTAATCATTTAAACTGGAGCAACAAAAACAGCTTTTTGCCAGTTTCTGCTGCTGTAAACTTTGTGTTGATATTTTTCAGCATTTTCATAGAGAATCAGTGCAAAGCAATTCTATCATCTTCATGTTATTTTGTTCAGTCGCTCTGTAACAAAGTTGCAACTTTTTGCAGACCACCATTTAACCAGTTCAAAGAAAACATGGTACTTGGTTGAAAAGATCATGTCAACTGCCTGACGTCACAGAGAACCCATGATTTATGATTTCTGTCTCTACCGATTTTTATCCCAAGGCGAAAATTATCTATGTTCCTCTAACAGAATCCCACAACGTTATCTTCACCACGTCCATGTTTCGTAACTGTTATATCATCATGTATTATTTTTGCATTTTTTATGTGTCTTTCAGACCAGTGTTCAACAAACTGCTTACATGCTTATTATTAAAGATAACTCGACATATGACATGACAACATAACTGAGGTATGCAACGGTCGTGAGTTTACCTAACAATGAAAGACGTTGGTAGTGAAGTAGTGACGGCCAACGGCAGACCGAAGCCAACAAAATACGGCCAGTGACACTCAATGTATGACAGCCGCTTGTGTACTTCCCAACCTGATCACACACAGGCACACTGTCAGAGGTAAAAAGGTAAAAGTTGGAATATTGCTCTGTAGAAGATTGAACCCCTCACAGAGCTACGGAGCGTCACCTGCCATATGGGATCACCCAGTGTTACCTGCCACCCAACACAGGTGAACACGCCCCACCTTAACCCCAGCAAGATAGGCTGGTACTCAATTTACCTACTCCAAAAAAATGGAAGGCTGAGTTGACCTAAACAGCTGGTTACATACCAAGATGGTTTACCTGCCTGCAGGCAGTCAACCATCGCAGTACTAACCTGGCCCAGCGTACAGTAACTTCGTTGATCAAATGAAATGCATTACCGCTACACCAGGCCACCACCATTAGTACTCACATGGACAATTCATTAATACACACAACAGTGACAACATGCATGCCCACACAAATGCACACACAGAAATGGGAATATCCCATCAAACCAAGAACCCATCAGAATAAATCCCAACAGAACAAATCCCATTGAAATAAAATCCCATTAGAACAAAAGCTCACATACAGCAAAGCTCATCAGAATGAAAGCTGTCAGACTTGACGAGTGACAGAATGGAACGTTTCCAATAACATCTTGCTGCTGTTAATTACTTATAAGCAGCTGACTCTAATTCTAGAAACGCTTGATGTTGTGAAAAACGCTTTTGCTGTAATTTGGGGGTGCTGTCAATTCAAAGAAACCAAATTTTTCTTTTGTTCTGATGGGTTATCATTCTGATGGGCCTAATTCAGGACAAAAATGACGTTTATGCTTCATCACAGAACTCTGTTATGCAGCCCAAGAGATCAAAGGCTGAGTTATAGTTGCACAATGCAGTCCATAGCTAGGTGGATGGCTGAATAGTATGCCAGCATTAGGCCAACATCCTTCTATACATTAATGCTGAGACACTAAAATTATTGCATGGGTGAATGCAATGTGCTATAGATGTCAAGTACATGTCCAACAATTGTTTCCATGCTGTAACTGAAAAAACCCAGTAAATAACCGCAACAATCCTGGTTCAACAAGCAAAGCCCTGCTAACGCAAATGGGAATGTGCAACAGCCGCGGTGCATGTTTAAAAGCGAAGTAAAACAAAGTCCAAGTCAGTCGCCAGATGTTTTACTTGGACTCACCAGAGGGTGTGACGTGTCTCACTCAGCAAATGCTGTATCGGCTAGATATCGCACATTTTCCCTACCACATTACATTTAGCGCCCTCGTTCGAGGTGACCCCCTATGACTTTATCGAAAAGCTTTACAGTTCCTAAAATTAGAGTCTTCCAGGCAGCTGACGATGAAGATTTGGTGATCCTAGCTTGCGTCAGTTTTTCACTGATCCACCCGTGTTACAAATATGTGACAGACGGATGGACAAACATACAGAAAATTTGCAATGGCTAAGACACCCTACAGCAGTGGCTGCTGTTGCGCGTAATAAAAACTGATTTTAGAACAAAAAATTGCCACGGAACTCTGAGCTTCAATGGTTCTCACGAAGTAACCAGTACTATTCAGTGCCAACAAAATGACAATTATCAATTATTCTTTGTATAGAATTTTTTTAGATATTGAACCAAAATTTTTGGAGCTGTTTAGAAATGTAACAGAGGTCTGTTTTTAAGCACAATGCACACAAACTAATTACAAACTGGAAAAAGCACTGACTTATCTATAAGAAAAGCAAATAACGCAATTGCAAAATACGACACGTATGAAGAAAAACAACCGACCCATGTTAAACCACTTGTACTCGAATGCATAGAGTGAGTAGAGAAGACACAAGTGAAGCAAGGAAATGAAGTCGCCGAGACCGTGAATAGGCAACATTCGTGCAAGTAACGCCTGCACATGAACAACCAACAGATACATATACAGTCTACAATGTATCTCATAAAAAGCAAACCACTTTAACTTCAGTGATTAATTTGGCAAATATGGACCTGGTTGGATGGATTTTATTGATCATTTTCCAACTGAAAAAATTTGACAAAATAGAATAAACTCATTACAATGGCACAGATAGCACTTTTCAGCCATAAGACACTTAACAGACAACTAGGCATTAAAAATATCCTTTTTGGCCAACCGTACATACGGCACAATGCTGTGTTTCATCTGTCTGTCCGTCCATCCATAATGCATGTATTGTGGCTAAATGGCACGTCGAACTGGAAAACTGTCTAAACAAGCAAAAAGGGTTGATCAACTAATATCATGCAGTACCTTAACCATGACACTATCTGCAGTGATTTGACTGCAATTTGCAATGAAACTCACTGCCTGCAAAAATTACATTTTCGTTGAAACAGTTAATTACAGTAATTACTGTAACTGAAATTAGTACGATTTACATCCAATAAGATTACGATCTAAATATGAAATAAGTAAAATACAAATTAACTGCAGCAAAAGTCAGGCATTACAATATAGACCGATCAGCCTTCTGTAGCGACAGCTGGGCTCCTGTTTAATAATCTTCCTACAGCTCTAACAGACTAGTCTCCCCTGCAATTGCATACAGAAAACAAAGTCTCTGACTGACCTATCAGTTGTAGGGATGTGACAAAGCAAAAAATATTTGCATTCGTCGAGTGCAAATATTAATTTGACTATTCGTTGAATAACAAATGTGAATACTAATTCAGCCTCGAGAAAACTTTACTATACCAGTATTTGAATAAAGCAAAACATCCTAAGCAGATGTTCAGTGTTCAGTCAGTAAAGTCAGTATCTAAGGCAAAGATCAACCAGTCATGTTCCATTAAGAAAATAAAACACTGAAGGTGTTCACTGTTATCTTCAGTTAGTATCTTCTATCTAAGCTTAATAAAGTTCAATCAAGCTGAGTAAAACTAGAAATTTGGGG
>Ga0209367_1002714_pt1 | contig 23615 bp, 16 predicted proteins | sample WorMetLIZISLAND2_FD_187412 | JGI IMG/M metagenome (GOLD analysis project Ga0209367, IMG submission 187412) | Marine gutless worms symbiont microbial communities from Max Planck institute for Marine Microbiology, Germany - Olavius geniculatus... ... | reverse complement strand
GTGATAAAGTGCCCTCTGGGCACTTCATCATGCCATGGTGTGAATTATTAAACGTCATTTTTGCAAGAAAACACAGATATTTGTAAGTTTTCTTGCGTTTCCAAATATTGAAAAGCAGGCAAACATGCGGCTTCTATGGCACGTCCAAAAGCAAAAAGCGTTTCAGCTTCAGGGGCACAAAGCTCTGCCCCTGGACCCTGACACATCTTTTTTATGCACACAACAACTGTATAACGTCAAGATTTTGCCCACACACAAAAAAATTATTGCATCCCCTGTGCCCTAGCCCTTGTCCCCTCGTTGCCCCCCAGCTTCAGATTTCTAGCGCCACCCATGCTACAAACTGCATAAACACCATTGAGAACTACAGTCGCGGTTATACAAAAATAGCACACATACTTTGTACTGCATACAACCACACAAAACTAACTCAACTACAATGTACTACAGTATTTACACATGACGAAATGCAAATATTTTTTTGAAAGTGGTGAGCAATATATCCAATTTGTATAAATTCTAGTAAACACGATTCTCCAATTTGTAATTAAACAGCCAGGTCAGCTTTTTTCTGCACTCTGACCTGTAATTTTAATTTCACAGTTATTATGGCAAAAGTAAACTGATTTTAATGTTCTATCGACGACGCTTTCAGAGATGAACTATGAAAAAACCTACCACCGCACCACCTCCCCGTTGCTCCTGTACTTTGCAAAATTTAAAAATTAAGTGCACATCGTTCACTCAATATGATGTACACCTGTACATAATGCTAGCCAGTTTCAGTTTATGATTTGTCATACGTGAAAACCACATTACCACTCCATTCACTGTTCAGTGTTCACTGTCACCTATTGCATTATAGTCATATTTATTGGGATAATTCTAACTGCTGTCAAAATCTTAATAAGCTGCGTAACACAGCTACATGATGTTGCCAAAATATCAACATTAAGATTCAGGTGAAGATACATTTGCTGAAACACGTGTCAAAGGATACAGGATTCATCCAGCAGATATGACATTAGACAGACACCTCTAGTTACCATGCCAGTCACGAAGGTACACTGCTTCATTTGGAACTGAGTATGAACTAAAACCAAAATTGGTCCGTGTACACTAAAAATGCATTCAAATAAATTAAACACAACAATTAAATTAAAAGTAACCAGAGGGCATAAACCAGTATGGAGACTAGGTATTCATCTCCCAATCCAGATCCAAAATCAAATCTAGATCATTAGCTGATCACCATCAGAATCTGATCAATTATTCCTTTAACCTTTTAAAAAAAAATCATTAAAATTTCTCCGTAACTTTTTCAAGCAATCTTGCAGACACACAGACAGAAGCAAAAACCCAAAATGAATAATAACCACAGAGTGGCAGAAATACACACTGTCAGCAGGTAGAATTGGTGTACTAGACTGTTCATTTGTAGTGACATAATCACTGATAACAATTCTTCACTTGCCACAACAAATGTCTAAGTCAGTCTGTCTATCAAAGAAAATTCAACCAGCTGTCAACAATGTTGCACGATAGAACTGGAATGAAAGAAAGAAAAAAGACGACGTGTCTAGACCCCTAAGCCAAATTTTTTCAGAAGTGTTGGCTCACTATCTAAAATTTTTGGCAGCTAGCCACTTAAGCCAGCTAACCGATTTTTTTTCCAGCGGCGGCAGTTTCAGAAAAAAATTGGCGGTTATGGCGGCCAGCTGAAAATCGGACTGGGACTAATCGTATCAACTGCCAGCTATAGCAATGTAACTTAAATTAACAGTTTGTAAATAATTAAACTGTACATTTGATTTAACTGGCAAGAAACAATCAATTCATTGTTAATCATATGAATAAAGTGTTTGTAATTTGGCACAGTATTAAGCAGCACACCTTACTTTAGTGACCAGCTATTATGAAATGTTAATTATAGGCTAGTGTCCTAATGCGATAATGCAGAGTGCTCAGATGCGATGCTACCAGTCTAGATGTGAATGAAGCACCAACTACAAACTCAAATTTCATACCCACCCACATTGTTACAACTTATCACTTCACCTTTGGATTACTTTTATGTAATCTTCACTGGTGCTAAAATCAGTAAGCTCACACTTTATATTTTGTAGTTTTCTCGTTACACAATCCAATATAACTGTAACAAACAAGCGCTAGAGACAGTGTTTGAATTGCTGGGGGAGGGGTGGGGGGTTAAACCCCCAACTGTTTTCTCAACCCCTCTAACACACTGTCAAATTATGTTCTGGGGGGTCAGCTATATACTATATACAAAGAATTTACATTATAATTTTTGTCGAGCTCCGACAGTCGAAAAGTTCAACCCCCTAGCTAATTTTTCTCAATTCAAACACTGACTAGAGATTTTTTGCTATTTAGTCAGTCATGGAAAAGACTAAATTCCATAACCTTACGCCACCGGGTCATGTGAAATAAAACAAGCTTAAGGCAATTCACTAAATAACTTACAACAAAATTTAAAGACTAAATAAATAGCCTAGCAACTTTATTCTGCTGTTCGTAGGTCGATAAGTTGCAGCATTATGCCCATACATAAGTACACGTGCAACAGATAACATAACAGGCTTAATATGAAGCTCAGTTAGGCCTATAGGCACTAGTAACAAAGTCCACTGTAACAAAGTTAAAAATTTACATGTATGAACAACACTCTTTTCAGTTTTTTTCAGCCCAATGGATGATCGTTTGCCAGTAGTGCTGAACTCGACAGGCACCGACGACGAGCTCATTCCTAAGTACACTTGAGCAATTTTACTCAAAATGAGAAATAACTTTTCCTGAATTTGCCAGTATCCTAGGGGTTTCTTATCGAACTTCTTTGGGATAGGTTACGTGAATTCAGATAGTCACTTTGGGTGACTTTACGTGAATTCAGATTGTCACTTTAGTCAATATCAAATGACGTCACTGCAGTGCGCGAAGGCCACTTGGAACAGCCTCCGCGTCGACCTGTGGACTTCATCACTGTCCAGAGACACATTTGCGAAAAAACTCAAAACAAATTTATTTGGCTGTGAGCGCTCTTGAGGTCTTCTCTAATTGGGCGCTATACAAATTGACATATTCATTCATTCATTGAAAGACTAGACCGCATTAGGTCATTTTGACAGAATACAGCTAATCAAATTTTTTTTCGGTTGTTACGTGTAAAATTTAATATCAGCTAAGCCAGTTTAGCCAAAAACTTTTTCGGCGGTGGTTAAGCGAAAAAATTATTCGGCGATGGTGGTTATGACAGCAGCTTAGGAGTCTAGATGTACTTAAAGTAGAAATTATACAATCTGGATTCTGGACCCTCGCCTACCTTAGACATTCAACTTGTTGGCGCAACTAAGCAAGCAGAAGATTCACATCACCTTGCTGAATTAACCACTTACAGCATATACCAGCAGCAATTGTCAGCTGCAAATCTTATTACTAGCTAAGTAAGGTTAATGCAAAGCAAATGAGATCAACACATTACAACCAAGAAAACTGAACTGAGAAAAATGATAGTGGCAAGCATTTTAAAAAATTCCAAAAACGAAGCTACTGGCATGAAAACCAATAAAATAACATGCAAAAACAATTTATAAGATAAATCAACAAAGCGACAGGCTTTTAAGAGTCAAGTATAATTTCATCCATTTCTTACAGCATTAACATAATGTACGGTGTTCAGTTTGAAATATTTCCATTGTAATTTTTCCAATTCTCATGTACTTATATCCACTATCAACATTTGATTCATCGTAACCTAGCATAAGTTCTTCTCTTAATCCACATCTTTTAAGAAAACATGATACATGCAAAACATTTTCCATAGATTTCAATAATGACTTGAATGCAACAGATTATGAAATCTGAAGCTTTGAAACATTTAAAATCAAGTTTCCAAAAAATATGAACATCTGTCAACACTTAAATCAGATTACTGGCACATTATACACAAAAATCCTTTCTTATAATTGCTGCATCTGTTCTATGCATAGATCAAAACAAAAAGTCCACCCAACAATAAAGTACTTGTTACGTACAACCCAGGTTACATGATACGTAATGTTACTTCAAGTGAGTGAATAAAATTTTATGTCACTGTTATCTGTAATAAATCCAGCTGCAGAAAAACCTTGCGAAAATACTAACTGCATGGGAAACAACAACCACACAAAAAGATCCAAGTGAGAAAAATATGCAAAATGCTAACCTGAACACAGAAACAAATGGGCCCTAGGTTAAAAAAACTCACACAAAGAACCAAAACCTGTAACTACTTCTAAACTGGCATGCCTCGTAAGACATCTGTAAGAACTGCTCAAGTGTGTGTGCTTACGACTACAGCAACATACGCAACATACATTTGGTCAGGTCAACTAAGCCTCCTACCCTCAGCATAAATGGAAATGAATAGTAGCTTATGGGCTATGAAATGAAGCCCAAATCTGGCCGATTTGGGTGATGGTACATCTGCTGGCTGCACCACAGCTAAAAATTCTTTTTTAAACACGTGGGGTATTGGATGGCCATATAACATGCTGTAATATCAGTCACTCATGCTATTCAATTAAAACTTCCGAGATTGTAGAAGTGCTTCAAGTCATGAGACTAACTCGTATAAGCAGCTCTATCGGTATATCAAATACTCTTTACTTGTACAGTGTGTTCAAAAAACACTCCCTTACCTTTTCTTTTATATCACTGTGGAAAATGTTTAAACTTCCACAAAATTTTAAGGAAATGTTTAGGAGAAAGCAGGTATTCCATCGGTGTAAAAGTTTAACATTCTTTGTACCAGTAACATCATGCTGACGTCAAATAAACGAAAACGTAAGGGGGTGTTTTTTCTGCACACAGTGTATACACACATTTAGCACAACTCAAGCATTGAAAATTTAAAGCCAACAAATGTGCTAGTTTTAATTTAGGAACTTTGTCATGGACATTCTGTAACCCACCAATTTACGGAATAAAATGAATCCATTATATTTCCACGCAATCTCCTAAACAATGTTACTCACACAACCACTAATATCGCAAAAAAACAGGTAAATGCAAGTTGATCATAAATATGTACATTTTCTGCAGGATTGTGAAAAAGTAAAAGAGACAACATAACTGCACTTTGAAACCTAGAAACACTACGCATATGGCAGTCAACACGATCACAAAACAAATAACACAAATAACACAAACTCTTGCATATGCATTACTGGTACACACTAATTCTCTATCTGCAGCTCTAATGCCAGCATTGAGTAAACGTGAATATTAGCATTACTGTACATGACAGTGTGGCAGAGCTTAACTGCATGCAAATAAACTGCTTGCTTACTTCAGACACAGCTAAATACTTGAATAATGAAACCAAGAAAAAAACCAGAAACCCCAGACAGAGCAGCAAAAAGGTAATCATCAAAAACACTGAAGAATGTTTACAACTTTGTGCGATACTGAACACAAACATGGTAGTACCCAGCAGGAAACAAAAAGACCAACACTTCTCAATGATTTGCAAATGAGTAACTTTAGGTAAGGATACAAAGACAAATGCAGGCATTATGCTTTATGGCAAACAGTGCATCAAATTCACATACTAATATAATTAATTAATTATGAAAATACTTATAATGCAGTTATGACTTATCAACTTCAGCTGTAAGAATTTAAGCTGAAATCAAAAAAAGTTCACACAAAAGCTAATAACTCTGCACATTTTTTGGCATTTTGTCAAATTTTGTCAATGCCTAGAACACTGGATCTATTTTACACAAATTCAAGTGTTCTTAGCACACGAAAAAAACTCAAAATTACAATTCAATTTGAACTGTTTATATTGTTTATACTACTGATGCATACACAAATTTTACAAATTAAACAACCTATCAAGCCATCCAACTGAATCACTAATAGCAAATAACAAAATGACGTGTAAGGTGGAAAGAACCACTAAGTAACAAGAATAACGACCAATACAGCTGTGAAATTAATTAAGACAACAAGCCATTCAATAATCATGGTTAAAAATCTTGACATGTTCAACGTCTAAAGGCCTAATCACCAACAGCAGACCACTGACAGATTTAGGTCCATTAATTTATAACTATGACAAACAAATAACAACACAAAAGTGTGCCAACCTGTGACTATTTAAAAGATGGTACTAAAACTACACTACCTTGCAACTCTAACTATCTTTATCAATCACCAGGCCAGTCTATCTCTTTATGGCTTGATACTGAAAAAAAACTCGTCACTAATTTTTTTACACAACACAGCTAAGTGAAATTTGATGGTGAGTTAATTCCAAAAACACGCAATCTGTCACATTATATACATCAATAAACATAATCTGTACAACAAACTACTGTCCTTAAAATTCAAGCTTGCAGCACAACGTTTAGGCATTGAGATAATGCACGCTCAACAGATGTATAGACACGGAATCACAAACTGTATAATACTACATTGGTCGCATAGTAAAGATAAGATATGTGTATAGACTAAATCACTGACACTAACAAGCTACGAGACATCCAACGCAAACCCGTGAAAGCTATCATCCGCCACACAGCATAAACTAACACCCTGTATATCAACGGACTACAAAATTCAAGTGCATCATAACGTGTCATCTACGTACATCGCAAACTGTCAACAACATAATCGACCAAATGAAGCACAAAATTGTTCCATACAAATGCAGGAAATTACGAGAGAAAAGTTTGCAGAAAAACGTGATCACAACAATGAAGCAATGCGATATATACACACTGACGTGTCAAACGACTACTGCTCATCATCACCTACCAATCATTCTGCTACACACTACTTTACTGCAGGTTCTCAAGTAAACATCTATTATATAAATAATGCCGATTAAACTGAGTTTCCTACAACACATACACAATGTACAGTCATCTACGAATGTAAATGAAAAACTGGCATAGTGAAGCTACATACATATCCCAACTAAATGCTATGTTACCAACTACAGTTCAACAATGATAACAACAACAATGTGAAATAACTACTACTCCCTGCGCCAGTACACCTCTAGTGCGTCAAAGTATCCATAGAGAAAAATAACAACATAAAACATACACACAAAGTATACGCGTGGCTGGCACATGATTAAGTGGAACACACGAGCTTTAGTTAGATCGAGCGATTGGACAGTTTTTGAGATGATTAGTCTTGATCACTGCCATGAAAAGTGGTCATGTTAAACATTTCCTATCGGTGGTCCATAGTGACCATGCATCTATCTAGCAACGTTATGGAGATATGGATGTTTGAAGTTCTTCCAGGAAGGCTCTTTCAGGAACAGAGATTGGTCGTTGGTCGGTCGGTCCTCAATATTACACTGATCTTATATACTCCCCTTCGCTATGTTAGGAACGTAGTGCGCGAGGAGTAAAAATGACATAAAATAAGATGAGTGAAGCAAAGGGTAAACAAGAAGCAAACAACACAAAAAATGTGAAATAACAAAGTTTGAGCAAACTACACAAGTCACCAACAGCAAGTGCCAAATATGTTTATAACATACAAAATAAATAAAACAAATATACCACACAATTCTTTAAATACATCTAGAGAACAAATAGTTTTCACAGTGGAAACCAAAATAAGTTAAAAGTTAATCTTAAATATTTATCACCGGTATGACAAAAGTGTATGACAAAAGTGATTTGCATATTGCAGAAATTTTCTAAAAATACTTGTTACTTGTGGCACATCAGAATGGCACTTCAAACATTAGTAATATTCAAACACTTAGTGCTTAATAAGTTAATCCGTAATAAGTTACAAGGCTAAATACATTAGTGAGCAAACTGGCGTTAATGCATCTAGTGCCAAATAACTACTGGCATTACAAATTTGCTGAATCAATTATGGTTATCTCCAGCAGTGTAATTCACTGATATAAGTGACTGAAAGTCAGTTTCTTGTTCACCAGTTAATGCCGAAAGAAGAGTTAACTTTAGCTGCATTTGTGAACAGCATTATTAGGTAACTGAAGTTGGTCTGTGAGGACAGCTGTTACTGGACTTGATCATAAATCACTGAGAACCTGTGATCTAAAGACAACCCTGCTATCATTTTTTTTGTAAATAAATTATTTAACAAATACTTGTGACAGAAACTTCCTAATGCTTTAATGCTTTGAATGGATTGCTTAAATTCCTTTGCAGAAAAATATTTTCATTAGCCTTACAAACTTTGTAACAATCGAACTACAAAGCACAAACCTTATTCAATTAAGCCAATAGTTAACAGAACGGTGAACAGTTTACTAGTCAAAACTAGTAAGTTAAATTCAGCTTAGAGTTGGACTGCCAGTTAGTCATTCCAAAATGCATAATTAACTGATCAGCTAGCTACTAGCTCAGTTAAATGAAAGGTTAATAAGAATGAGAAACCGGCCCGGAATGACTAACTGCATTTTCCTGGAGGTAGCTAAGAGCATTAAACCACTTGAAAGCACTTTACAAACGCATCAAGCTGAAGTCTGCAGGAACAAAGTGCTGAAACATGATGAGAAGCTGGTTCAAGCTAGCGTTGCGACATGAGCTAGTTCAAGTCAAGCTGTGGCAGCAGTTAGAGCGGACTGCAGACAGACGAGCGGCAGGTCATGACTGGCAAGCTGCAGTGAACACCAGAGAGCAGTGCGTCCATGGCGCGTGTGATACGTCAGCTCATTCAATGCACACGCCAGCGCCAACACGTCTACAACAGCACGACACAGACAACAAGAGGTTATAGGTGTGTGGGAACCCATCTCAACACCACGGAGCATCACCTGCCATATTGGATCACAGCGCAGTGCATCCACAGAGCGTGTGATACGTCAGCTCATTCAATGCACATGCTAGCACCAACATGTCTACACCACCACGACACAGACAACCTACGGTGCTGTGCACTTTCACTGCATAAGTAAAGTGCTCATCTCATAGTCAAAGCATGAGCCCATTAAGTGGATAGACCAGTGAGTCAGCAATACATGGCAAGTGGCAAGACCTACTTACCTTCCCAGCCACAGAGCATCACCACCCTTTGACCGGTTGCTTCAAGTCTGCTTGGTGACAAGACACACATATGAGGTTACCAGACAGTACATGTAAACACACCAGACATCTCATTTCATTGACTAATGAACCAAAGACTAGGCTTAAATGACTAATCCATACATCTACACTACACAAAGCATCACATTATTATCTGTCCCATTGCTATAGCGTAGCATGGGACAGATTATGAAGTCACTTTTGTCACACTCACACTGTCCGTCTGTCTGTACGCCCTCCTACGGCCACAATTTTGACTCGATTTTGATTAAATTTTGCACAGTGATTTGGGGTCCAAAAAGTAAGATTAAGTCTGTTTGGGGTAAAAATCCAATGATCCCTTCCCATATTTTCCCCCATTTTTTAACCCCCATAATGCATTTTCAATGGAAAGTTCTTGTAACACAGTAAAAACACATTGGACTATAGTGGTGGTTAATAGCTCAAAAACGTACCATGGAAGCCATTATAAGCACAAAAAATAATTTAATCCCCTAATTTGAACTCTCAACCTTCAAAATTGTGGTCAATGCATTCTCAACAGAAGTAAGCCAACGTTTCGCAACATAAATGTAAAGTCGCTTTTGCGCAGATTATTTCGACAAAATGGTTTAATTAGTATTCATTACAGTATTTAATTTGCACATGTGTATAAAAAGTTATAAAAAGCCTGAAATTCAAGAAACTAAACGATTTCATACCGATTTAAATAAAATTAAATCTTACAAAACTACAGTTGTGTTTGCCAGAAAGAGCTACCTGTGTATTCATTATTATTGTTATATTAAATTTGTTTAGCTACTGTGTGTACTGTTATTTTACATTTGCATGCCTACATTTTAAGTTGTTAACACAAATCCGATAGCACTTCATTTCTTTGCATTTTAAAAGTTTTATGTTGTTAATAAACGTGTCCTTACACTTGCAGTTCGCTGAAATGTGGCAATGGGACAGATACATCATTCCACAGAACGTATTTCTAGTGAAATATGCATTCAAATAAAATTTTCTTGTGCAGACGGATTGATAAATTGGTCGAATCTTTTGGAATATTTAGCATCCTTAGAAGATAACGAACAAAAAACTTGCAAATAAATGAAATATGGTTACAAAAACTGAAAATATATTTACAGGGACAAAAAATACCTAACGAGTGCTTCAACCTTCATCTTAAAATATAGACAAATCGCCATAATACCAGACTGTCTGATACAATACCAAATAGATGGCAGCTCTACGCATATGGGTGTAACTAACATGCCCACTACCATGAGTGGTTACTTGAAAGAGACCTGACAAAAAGTGACAACTCAACCACCTGATTGTAATCCCGAGGCCCTATAAGCATTGCACTACAAAGCCACACACATAACATGCAGCAATCCAACATAACTGACGATGCAGCATCAGCCACTTAAAACCAAATTACTTGCTATATAACCCAGATGTGTGCTTTTTTTAACTAAAATACAGTTAAGATGCCAGCATGCAGTACCGAATTTAGCTAATGCATGTATCTTGCTTTTATTCGATCTATATTCAAAATTTATAAACACCATCAATTTCACAATTACTTCATCACTCTGTGTTCACTAAAGAACTTCAAGCATATTTAATTTACAAATGGTTCATTGAAATGTCATAGTAATTATTTTTCGTTTGAACAAAAATATTATTTCACTCAAAACTGCATTTATATGACCTGACCTCGTTCCTTCTGCTGCTGTGAGCTGTGTCCATGGAAGCGACTTGCAGCATTGAGAATCTCATCTCGTCGACACTGACTCAGTTTACCGATGCCACAGTACCAACTGTTGAGTGTCAGCTGGATTGACATCGGAACAGATGTCCCGCCACGCAGCTCCTCAATCCGTGCCACCAACGTTAACACCTAGACACCACATACAATCATGTAACATAACGTAATGTAAGGACTAAAGTCCTGGCTGGACCGAGCTAATATTTGTGACCCTCACTAGTGCAAGTATGCCACTGCAGGCCAAAGTATAAGTCTTGAGTTGCACTAGTGATGATTAGATATATCAAAAATATCGATATATCATTTTCGATATTGATATATCGTATCACATCGTATTGCAATATTTTTATATATCATGATATTTCACGCCAAAAGTTTATATTTTGTCAATATTCACAATATCAGTAATTTTGTACATCTCATATCTGAGCACTGAATAATTAATTGTTGACAGAAGTTACAAAACAACACTATGAGTCTAGTTCCATAACGCAATTGTTAATGTTTATTCTGTTATCGTTATCTTTTAGTCATGCACACTGCCAACATAAAGACAGTAAACAGAGAAAACGACAAACTATCCAAAGCAAACTAACAATATAGTTAATTAAGTTCACTGACACATGTGCATAAAGCATATCGTTCCTGTGCTTGTACAAGATACATACATATATATATATATATATATACACACAAGGGTCGTTCAATAAGTAAGTTACAAAACAGCATCATTCTGTTAGTTTTCCAAAAAAATATCCTAAATAAACGCTCTGCAGAGAACTTTATTCTGAACATGTGTAAAAATTTCTTCAGCTGATGACGTCATTATTGTGACATCATCTGCTCATAGAACACAGTCTACACGTGTATTATTTTTTCCACCAGTAATCTATCATAACTCATAAGTGATAAACAGCACAAGAACGAAGAAATAAATAAAATTAACAAGTTAACACAATCTGTTTTAATGTTAAAGACTAACGTTTAATTTTTCAACATATCGTCCAAGTTCGCTTAAAGATTTTCCCTATCTGTCAGCAAACTTCTGAATGCCTGATGCAAAGAACAATGCTGACTGCTGTCCATGCAACTGAAGAACGACTGATTGCACCTCAGTATATGATACAAATTTCTGCCCACCGAGCATTTTTACACCAAATGTGAACTGTTCGCTTTGCAAAGCACTTATCACCATATACTGGATGCATTTAAGAGTGAATCTAATTTGCATTTATATTATTTTGCCCACAAAAATAAAATAACAGCACACTGTTCGTTACGGGAGGATTTCAGAGTCAATGTCACCGTATTTAATGTTTGTAAATGACGTCACAGTGACGTCATCATTATGAAACTCACAGCTGCTACTCAGAATTAAATTCCGTACAAAACTTATATTTAGGTTTTTTTTTATATTTGGAAAACTAACAAAATGACGCTGTTTTGTAACTTATTTATCGAACGACCCTCGTATATATATACTTACTGTTGTGAAACCATCCATATCGAATATCACAATATTTTGTGAACTGTCATATCGATACCATATCAAAACTGAAATCCTGATATCGAGTCATCAGTAGGCTGCACGTTCAAAACCTCGGATTCAAAAACAAAAAAAATGGTCAGCATACGTTGGCATGTTCACGAAATGACTCGACGATGAGACGGTCAACTCGCGACGGGTTAATTGGTAACGATGGTATGGGGATCGTGTTGGTGCTTGACACCATCCTGCCCGGGTTCTGACGAGCCAACTCCGCTTCAGTCTTACACAACAATGCCAATGCCGATAAAATTACACATTACAATGTCACCAGCAAGTATAAGTGGCAGCCTAGCTTAGTTGGTCACATGTTGATGGTGCAATTACTTAGCACTCGGAGGGGTGATTATCAACAGGTGGGCGAACCAACTCGGCATGTAACCTGCACCCGAGGTGACAAGGTGCACTCAGCCTGGCCATCCCTCTGTGGTGAGACAAAATGAGTACCAGCAAAAGCTGGAATGCAGACAAGTCATGCAATGTGGTCTTGCAGTGTAAACTGTTCTGTAGCTGAGGAGAAAAACTGAAGATCAACACCATTCTATGAGCACTGCGGCTTGGCAAGGACTTATGCCATAGTCTGTAGCAAAAGTAATAAACAGTAGGCCCCTATATGACAAAAGTAGTGATTTGATTGACAGTATAGGTTAAAAACAGAAATGCCATTCAGCCTGAAAAATAATGCACTAATAATATTCTCAAACTTAACAATGCTTAAAACAACTGAGTGGAAAAGCAAAATAAAGAGCATGCTTATTACTATTGTCTTCATTATCGTTATCATTATAATCATCATTTTTTTTATTATAATGCAAGATTCCTGTTAATAAAGTAACATACCTGTTACTATTTAGTTTTTCAGCAACAACACTAATTGCATAAATTAAAAACATGAGTTAGTAATGATAAAATACCTTCTTCCGTTCATTCTCAATCTGCTTAAACTGCTCATAACATTCTTCGAGATGCACATGAAGCTCATTTGCCGGGCCACTACGTCTGCAAATAAAACATTATAAACACCTGTGTTATTTGAAATTATTAAAAACAACTGAAAGACAACTGTGCTCAGTGTCACAATGTCTACAACATACAAAGCATTCTACAGCTTCATTAATAAAAATGATAAAAAAAATGCTCAACATGATCACGTCATGATCAAAATATGTACACAAATGTAGACAGTGTCATAATGTAAGACGATATGACAGATACAACTTTTGCATGGCATTTATACAATCAGCCCTATCCAGCAAAGTATCAGTCTTAGTGTTGTGCTGACCTTGGAAAGCGAGCAGCAGCAGTGAAGTAAGTGCCCGGAGACAGTGACTGTAAACGTGTAACATCAAACGCCGTCGGCCGTGGCACGGACGTCATGCTTCTAGGAATGTCAAACTGACCTGCAGCACCCAGTGATGCAGGATGCCTGGCAGCTGCCTGTAGCTTGTTAGAAGCCAACAGCAGATAGTGCAGCTGCAGCAGACTCTCAATGTATTGTTGCTGCTGTATCTGAACTGGAGCACTTGATGATTCACTGCTTGACCCATCTGTGTATGTTTTATCAGCATACGGGCTGCTGGTGAGAGATGATATACCAGCCACTGTAGTCACTGGACTGTCAATGGTGCAGTATTGCATCGATGTTTGTAAAGCCGAAACAAAACTGGTTTGTGGAGCCACCGTGGAATAAATCGAACTGGGAGTTGAAGCTAATTCAATATCTGCTTGTTGCTGGAGCACATTCTGCCAACCAGTAGCCGGGATGTGACCACATCTTGATCTAAAAACAGCAGTTGCACTGCCCCATCCATGTGTAGGCAAGTGGCTAACACCCTGAGCTCCAACACCAGGTGTCTTATACATTCCTGCAGTTGTTCCACTCATCGCAGAGTAGCTGCTCAAGTTATCGGGTTTTAAACCGGAGACTTCCTGACTTTTCAGAGAGACAGCACCGAAACTGCGATCCACGTTTTGTGCTGTGCTGAGTGTTTGAGACTCGGGATTTGATCTAGCATGAACACCGGCAAACCCAGCGTCCACATGCATCGGGTTAGTCGACAACTGACTTGACTGAATATAACGAACGCTGGAAGACGGGTTTGAGAAAGCAGACTCTGTGCAAATACTGACAAGACCATGCGCCCCACCCACCAGCTGCGGCTGCTGATTATACGGAAAAATATTTTTGGACTGGTTCAGAGGGACAAAACTTGTTCCTCGGCCAGATGATAATAAAGCCTCTTCTGGTGCTGACCATACAGCTTCACCTCTGCGACTGTGCGATGTACCCCTAACAAACATAAACAAAAAGCAACTCACAACAGCTCATCTATTTAAACTGGAAAATACATTGGCCCAATACCTTCAACCTTTCAAACTGGAAAATGATACACCAGTAACTGGTGGGAATGTCCACACAAATTTTGGACCTTTTAGTATTCAAGATAAGTTAAAAGACCGTATGAAACAGATTGATAAACCAAAAGACAAGCAACTTATTGTGGCCTATTATTATGGCTGCAAAATTAACTCAACAAAATGTGCAATGGACACACAAGAAACTAGAAAAAAACAGTATGTGATGAACACCCAGACTCAACAAACAGATGGTATTATTGATTATCAGGAATTCAGGATATACACTATAGCGACAAAATGGTAAAAATTGTATTTTGGTACAACTAAGTTTTTGCTTCTCTGAAATGCTATGAGAAAAAGTAAGTGCTAACTGCAATGACTAAATGTGGCCCAACTCCCTAACCCAATCAATTCACCCACCTTCTGCAGCTTTAGTCCTGATCACTAACAGTCTGTAATCTAAGCACTGCATACCATAATTTGCTAAGGATCAACTTGTTATTGTATCTATCAGACATCCAGTGTTGAGTAAGATATGAAATCAAACGATTTGAAATTGTGATTTGAAATCAATTTTTTGATTTGCGATTTTGATTTGAAAACTTTTTAAATCACCTGATTTTGATTTTGATTTCAAATCAATTATTTGGCGATTTTGATGATTTCAAATCGTCGTGAAAAACTAAATTCAACTGGTGACCACATCTCTATTTTTAGTCGCCTTGAACGTTATGCAGCGCAAATGACTCCTTTGGCCATGCGGTTATTGCCCGCCCACCGAGATCACGCCAGTGATGCAGTGATGTGACCGTTAAACAGTCAGACCTGTCAGAAAACCGAACCCAACCGAAAATAGCGTTTTTTTGCACGAAACCAAACCGAAACCGACCGACCAACCACAAAAATGTGAAACTGTAACAACAGTAAATGGTTCATCACTTCCATCATCTGCTGGGCTCATTGCTACTTCTCGTCGAACCAGGCTCAAGGGCAGTAGGCCTACTCTAAGATGTTTAATACCCCGTTTACATGATCGAGCAAACATCAAGCAATTGTATGCGTTAGCTGGACGAGCCAGCTCGTCGAGCCAGCTTCATCGTGTAAACAGGGTATAAAGCACACCACTATCAACGAGTGACAGTGTTGCGAATTTGCAATAAGTGAAACATTTGATATGAATGACGATTATTTGCCACAAATAAAGCATCGAATTTGATGGCTGTTTTGTTAGAAAATAATAAGGATTTTAATGATTTCATTGGTTTGGTAAATGATTTGACTTGAAATCAATTGCAAAATGGCGATTTTGATTTTGATTTCAAATCAATTTTCAAAGCATGATTTTGATTTTGATTGGAAATCATTTTAAAAATGATTTTACCCAACACTGCGGACATCAAACCCAGTACAATATGCACCAGCAAATCTCCATTACGGTTCAAAATGGCTGACACAATTACACAATTACACAGACTGTTAGTATACATGGCAAACCATACAGAAAAATTCACATCAGCTTGTGAAACATGGTTTTATGCCTGTTTGCCTTATTTTTGTGCCAATAAAGTTGATTGTCTTCTTGAATATTTATGTACTGCTTAATAATTTACATTCTATTTTCTATTTTTCATTTTTTTTGTTTTTAATTGTGTACTTCGTATGATTTTCATGTTAAATAAATAAATATGCATATAGTAAAATATTCAAAGCAAATTAATACAAAAAAAGCTACAAAATTAAACACTGCGAACATACCCAGTGAAATGTTGCATGTCAGCAGCAGAAACAGCTTGCAAGTTGGTCTCTGTCAAGGACTGAGAAAGATCGTCATCAATGATTTTACTGACTAACTCATCAAGAGCTCTTCCCATGCTGCCTGTGCTCTTGCTTAAGCCAAAAGGATCACTGGAACTGCTGCAACCGAGGGGATCAGTTTCAGATTCCTACACAATGTGAAGCAAATGCTATCCAACAGCACTGAGTACATCACAAAGAGAAAGTTTTTCTAAACTGTACTACATTTTACGCTTATTGCAGACTGGTTTCATTTTAGCTCTTCTGCATATTTTGGCAACAACGACACAGATGAGTCAAAATGTTAAACATTTTGGCATTGATAACCTAAATGTTGCAAGATGAAACTGCATAAAAATTCAGACAACATTTTAGTGTTCATGCTATGTTTAGTGTTTATAAAACATTTACGGTAGTTACAACACAACTCTCTTCCTTTTGACATCCGCAATAGCTGTTCATTAGCTTCCTTCTGTCGTAAACTCAAAACATTTTATTTTTCAACGTCTAGCCATCTTTAGTGATCCGCCTCACTCCTTACCTCAGCGCCTCAGATTCAGTGAGTTTCTCGCTGACATTGTGCACTTTATAAATTAAATTTACCACTACTTACTTACTTACACAAAATCAATACCGGTACATTGTAGTTTCTACCAAGTCATGGAGCACTGAGTTTGAATTGTGAGTTCAAGCACAAGTTCAAAGTCTGAGTGCAAATCACAGAAATAAAGATTCAAGTCTAATTCGAGTACCATACATTATTGCTGGTGCTATAGTTGCAAGAGTGTCATCAAGTTTCTGCATTCTGGCATATGCTCACAATAGCTAAATGTTAATCAACAATAACCTAGGACAAAATAGTACCTGATAAGAAGGCAAAGAATGAAAAGCTTGAAAGTTTCCGGTATTGTCTGAATACCAATCAACAGGATAAGACGCATTTCCTGGCTGCTCAAAACCAACTGTATTCCTCGGATCCGTCTCTTCTGTGCTGTAGTATGCAGCAGTGTCATACAGCTGGAATGGTAGTGCAGGCTCACGGTGGTGGAAGTTGCTACAGTTTGACTGCAAAAAATCCATCTGGCTCCAACCTGGCTGAATGTAGGGTAACTGAGCAGCCATTGGGGACGTATCTATCAACCTGTTATGTGACAGTGGCAAGCAGGTTGTTGGCAAAAATGGAGATGTAGATGGATTGAAGCTAAAGTCCTGAACGACAAACACACAAAACATATGAGTCAACATCGGACATGGCAAACTGGGAATGAACATAGCCTACCTTTGTGAAGGATGTATCATCATTATGTATCATGATGTCTCGACCAGTGGCGGTAGACCCCTCAGCTATGCTGCCGACCCATTTTCAATGTTTCACAGAGTTATTCAAAAAATAAACATGGCACATTTTTTATTGAGACACAGTGTACTAATGTCTCATCTCAGTCTCATCTCTGACAAAATCCTCAACATCTCGGTCTCCTCTCGGCCTTGGACCTATGCATCTCTGGTCTTGTCTTTGTCTCGAAGCAACACATCTTGGTCTCAGCCCAGTAAGTCTCGTCTTGGGTCTCGGACCATTGCATCTCGTCAAAACATTTTGGGCAGGCCTATGCCGTGTATAGCTGCAGTTAGACGTTAGACCGATACTAACCAGCATGACATTATGCTTTAGCAGTTTGTAAGTTTAACTCAGGTATACTCATTCACAGTGCCTTTTACTCTTTCATTTACTATTTCTGCCACGTACAACAAAACCCACAAAAATAAAAAAAGCTTAACAGGGTGCGAGTTAGTTGATCCATAAAAAATTCTGTCATTTTCAATGAGTGCCATCATATGTCTCGAACAATGTCTCGTCGAGATGCTAAAGCTCACAAGACTCTTGAGAGTTTTGGGAGCTTCAATGTCTAGCCAATGTCTCGGAAGCTACAACATCTCATCTTGGTCTCATCTCAGACAAAATTCCAAACGTCTCGGTCTCAGAGACATGCATCTTGGGTCTCATCTCGGTCTCAGCTCAAAAGGTCTCATGCACATCCCTGGTCGGATAATGAACTGTTGGTCAGCGAAGTGTCAGTCCGCTAACTATCACATAGCCATGTGTAATACATTTATGAAAAATATCAGCGATAAGTTGCAACAATGACTATAAAATGAACTTGAGTAACAATGGTCAGAATGTCAGATTTAGTTCTAGCTAAAAGTCATATCTGGTAGTGAACATCATAGTAATGGCAGAAATAGAAGATAATAGAAATTCAGCAGAAAAAAACTGTACAATAGAGTTGCGAAGCATAATGTACCCGGGTACCCGGGCTACGTGTAGTAAGTTCACTAAATTAAGATAGTCTTTCAGAGAGAAAAGAATCATTTACACAATACATGGTTGAGACACGTAGGCACCCAGCTCGGCATTATACGCATTAATACGAACCGCTTGTTGCAGGCCTGATACGTCAGCTGTTGTAATCTGCGCGCTGTTAACTTTTTGTCGAAATACGTCATCACTGCTGTTACGCCGCAACGACGGCGACAGATCCATTGGCAATACCACAACACTGCCAAGCACGCACCTTGCGGCGCCAATGTTTACGTTTACGCAGCCCAGTGCCCAGCTGATCAATGACGTCACTGCCTAGGCTCGCCCATGCGCTGTGGTAGGTACGAAACGAATATCGATACACAGATATGGCGTATATGGCTATGGCGTATAGCACACACACACACACACACACACACACACACACACACACACACACACTACACAGCCTTTTCTAGCATTAACTAACAACATTTCAGTAATGCTGAAAGGTTCATAATATTTACAACTGCTGTCTTGCAAGCCTGCAAATAGTAGGGTATTCCAAAATTCAAGCACGAGTTCATGTTTATTACTTACTTGAATAATAGCGTTATTTTTGTTTATTTGATAATCTTTCCTTCTTAGATATTCTTGGCTGAGTTTTTTTTAACAATTTGTGATAAAAAACTTTTTTTACGTATCCAGGTCAACAAAACATATATTGACTATGTCGGAAATATATACTGTAGCAGAGTTGAAGAAAATGAAGGTATCCACTACGTCATACCATGCGATACGATACGATACGACAAAGAATTTGCACTCAAAAACTGACAACCTTTCAATTTAATCTAGCACAAACTAAAAAGGACTGAAATGTTTTTAAAGAAAAATGAAATGAGAGACACTGAGAATATAAATACTGTTGAATGTAAAACTTTAAAAAAATCCGAAAAATGACTGAAATAAGGAAAACTAAAATAAGAAAGAGAAAAAAACTGAAAAGGTAAGAAATAAAAAATACTAATGAAAACTAAAACCCAGAAAAAACTGAAACGAGAAAAAATAAAACAACCGTAAGCAGGTTCGAATAGCTGTGGAGTCAGTCCACAGGGTGTCTACAACTCCTGGAACTTATGGAAATACTGGAAATCTTCTGGAATTTTATTGGTGCTCCTGGAAAACTTTTATAACTTGCTGTGTAATTTTCATATATCAGGCGCATTTTATTTACATTGGAAATAGGAAATTAAGTGTTCAGTGCTGGTGCTAGTCGATTATTTTGTGTGACAGTTTATTACATTGTATTGAACTCGTATGCTGATTTGCTCTTGTATCTGTATTGTAAAGAAAACTTTAATAAAACAATAAAAATAAAAAAATCTGAGCACGTGCGTGAGGCTGTCATTTTTGCAGTGCCAGTTAGGAATGTTTTAAGTTGGTTTCTTTGTGCAGTAACTGTAATAATGGCAATGGGCGACTTTACTTTTTGACTTAGACTTTTCGCTGAGCCTTTTCGCTGAGCGAAAGCTAAAGCTGAACGCTAAAGTCTGTACTTAGACCACAGTTCAACTAAACTGACTTAGACCAAAACAATTAAAATGGTGGAAAAGCAGGTAAACCTAACAGGAATTAAATCAACCATTTACGCTTGGACTTGCTTATTTAATTGCGCTGCGCACGCATATAACGTACTTACGTAACATCTGACGTCATTGCATATTCATTACTGCGTTTATTTTTGGTACCAGACTGCTTTAATTTACTAAACTATCCGTACGCATAGGACTGTAAATAATCGCCATGTTTTCGCTCAGTTAAAGTCAAAAGTTAAAGTGGATTCAGGCTCAGCAAAAGTTAAGCTCTAAGGGCTAAAGCTATCTCTTCCATGCAAATCGAACCGACTTTAGCCAGGTTAGTTCGGCTCAGCTTTGGTCTAAGTAGGTACTTTTGGACTCAGCGAATCACTGAGACTTTCACTGAGTCCAAACTTCGGTCTAAGTAGGTAAGTTTAGGCTCAGCGAAAGTCTAAGTCAAAAAGTGAAGTCGCCCAGTGTATTGAATTGACAGTCAACATTTTATGCTGAAGTATCTCCGTTAGGTCTTGCATTTTACTTATTTTAGGCTGGCATAACAAAACTGAAATACGAACTCTATTTGTAGTGCACATGTACTTTGGCACAGCTTTGACTTTTGTATATATATTGCTCAGTGCTGTTCAGTTATCAGTTAATAAGCAGGAAGGATGGCACAGTGATGAGCGTTGGCCGGAGCTCATCATCACATGCTCAGTTGCAGACATTTCAAAATTTATACTCGTATATGCATTAATATTTTGTGGCTTATCATTTCATTGTACGTGTAATTACGTGCGAAAGCAGCTATGCTTTCAGCGCGTCTTAGCCATCGCAATTCTGTCTGTCCGTTTGTCTGTCCGTCCGTCCGTCCGTCTGTCTATCACACGGGTGGATCAGGCAAAAACGGTCCAAGCTAGGATCTCCAAATCTTCACCATCGGCTGCCTGGAAGACTCTAGTTTCAGGAACCGTAAAGCTTTTGCATAAATTCGACGGGGGTCACCCCGAACGAGGTCACTAAATAAGAGGGGGGTGGTCAAAATTTGCGATTTTTGGCCTATAACTCGCTGTATCTCAGTAACGGTGCGAGATAAGGTTCAGGTTACTATTAATCACTAATAGGAAATCGTTTACTGGCTGTCGATTGGCGCCAAATTCAATGACCTTGGATGACCTTGAACGCCAAAATAGGGGGTTTTACGGATTTTTTTCGCGATATCGGGCTGCGCAAGTCTATATCAGTCACAAGAGGCGCCACCGTCGCCAACGCCACACGCGCCTATGGCCGATGTGTATTATGGTCCCGATGGGCCGAGTCCAAGTGATATGCGATTTTCGAAACTATAACTACTGAACTGGAAATGCTATAGGCTTTCGCGCGTCTCGTGAGCTTTGCTCAAATTTCTTGTTAGGTTCTATCGCACAGTATGTTACACTGGCAAATATTTTTGTTGCAAATATCTAACAGAAATGTTTCATTTTCCGGATAACAAATTCCTTTCCAGAGGTAAAAATGAGGATGACGTAAGCATCAGAAAAGTAAGCTTGGTTGACCGAAAGTGCACGGAAGTTGGTGGGTAGGCCACAAACGCCTCTGCCATTGCGCAAGCAAAAAAGGCAAAAAAGTAGGTGAGCCATGGCCCGTCCTGCCTAGCCCAATATCTTCCAATGGAAGAAGTGTTCTACAAACCTCGGGTGATTCGCTGCGGCTTACATTCAAGCGCTCAATGCGTTTCAGAGCCTCCTCAATTCGCTTCTCCTTCTCCAACTCTTTAGCATCAATCTGAAATAAATACATCACGAAAACATGTACAGATGTTTAAAAAAGGAAAGTTTTTCCCGAGCCTTAAGGCCCATAGGGCGACGCTGATCTCTATTTCTTTGGACCTCAGCCAGACACCAGTTTTTACACTGCGAGAACACGGATACCAGTGTATCGCGCAATGTGCCTGTTTACATCCCAGCACCATGAAGCAGGTACCAAATTATACTGCTTGGTGACAGAGGCACATGTGTGTGAACAACTTGCCTAAGATCGTTACCTGGCAGTGTTGCGGTGCGGAGTCGAACCTGTGCCTCTGAGCAGGGTTTTCAAAGCAAACGATTGGGCGTAAATACGCCCAAAAATTTCAGCCCGCACGCCCAAATTTTAAGACGTGGACGTCACGACGTCCAAAAGCAATCTGCTTCGTATTATGTTTATTTGTCTATAATAAACTGGAAATTGACGTCAGAATCTGTTTTTGAATGTTTCGTTGGTTTAAAAAAATTTCGCTGACTGTCGTGTTTCTGAATACTTCATTTCATGAAGACGAGGCATGCAACCATATTAATTTAGGCCTATTATGCGAACAGTTCTGTTCCAGAAACTGCAATCTTCGTTTTGCATAAAACTAGTAGAACTAAATGTTGCTTGTTTTTACAAGAAAGCCCAGTTGTCGCAAAGGAAAACGCGGTACAGCCTATATAGTTCGTTCCACTACTGGCCTTCAAGGTCATCCAAGGTCAATTATTTTTATGTCATTTAAAAGCCAATAGGCCTATGTGACTTTATTAGTGATTAATAGTAACCTTAGCCTTATTTCTCATTGTTTCTGAGATACGGCCGCTTATAGCTTAAAACTTTCCATTAAAAATTTCGGCCAAACCGCTGCAGATGAAGACATGACTACTACTGACATCCTATAGAAAGTCTCCAGCGGCCTATCTGATGGTATCATCGTAGTTTAGCCACAATACTGCACGGTTGGCATACCTTAGTGCATTATGATCTTTGAAGGTCATCCAAGGTCAATGATTTTCATGTGATTTGAAAGCCAATATGCGACTTTCTCTTACAATAGCAATCTAGGCTCTATCTTGCACCGTTTAAACACAATACGTATGAGAGACAAACCAACAGACAGACTGACAGACTGACGACAATCGTGTTATAGACGCGCTATACAGCATAGTTGAGTTATAGCACGTAAAAACCACGACCTATGTTGTTGGTGCATAAGTGACACATATGTACAGGGTGGTCAAAAAAAAAACGGATACCCAGTTTTATTTTTGGGATAACTTTGGTAATTCAGCACCGATTTTAACCATTCTTTCACTGTTACAAGCAGAAATTTATGGCGCGTAAACGTGAAGTTTTTCCACCCACTGCACCTTTATTGTGTGACCACATTACCTAGCAAAACAAACAC